>CXWL01005721.1_pt1 | contig 12497 bp, 11 predicted proteins | sample 590931 | NCBI WGS metagenome assembly CXWL01 (sample SAMEA3498368, study PRJEB10139) | groundwater metagenome | biome: water well; material: biofilm material | place: Germany | collected 2015-04-27
GTGGTGGTGAACGAACTGGGGGACATCGGGCTGGACCAGGTGGTGATCGCGCAGGCCACCGACAACGTGGTGCTGCTGGATGCGGGCTGCCTGTGCTGCGCCAACACCGGCGCCTTGCATGAAACCCTGGCGGACCTCATCCACCGCCGCGCGCGCGGCGAAGTGCCGCCGTTCGAGCGCGTCATCATCGAGACCAGCGGCGTCGCCGACCCCGCTCCCCTGCTGCACCTCCTGCTCGGCCACCCGCTGGTGGTGTCCGACTACGTGCTGGATGCGGTCGTGTGCACCGTGGACGCGCAGCATTTCCTGCCTTCGCGCGAGCAACACGCCGAACTCGACAAGCAGGCGGCGATGGCCGACCGCGTCGTGATCACCAAGCACGACCTCGCCGACCCGGCGCCGGTCGCCGCCTTCCTCGCGACGCTCAATCCGGAAGCCGAATTCGCCGGCGATGCCGCCGCGGCATTCTCCCCGCTCGGCCATGCGCGCAAGCCGTCGCCCGCGCTGGCCTCGCTGGGACCGATCCGCGCCCACGGCCGGCCGAGCGGCATCCGCGCCTTCGCCTTCCGCCCGGAGCCCCCAGTCACCTGGTCCGGCTGGGCGGCCTGGTCGCGCGCCGTCGGCGAGCGCTTTGGCGCCCGCCTGCTGCGCGTGAAGGGCCTTCTGAAGATGGAAGACACGGGCGAGGTCGCCCTGGTACAGGGCGTGCAGGGCGTATTCCACAAGCCGCAGCGCTTCAAGGACTGGCCCGACCAGGATCACGGCAATCGCCTGGTCTGCATCGCGCGAGACATCCCGGAGGATGAACTGCGAACCACGTTGCAGGACCTGAACAGAGAAAGGATGGCGGAAACATGAATGGAAAGAGCGGCGACTTCGTACTTCGAGGCGGCACCGTGGTGTTCCCGGACCGGGCACCTGAACGCCAGGACATCCTGGTCCAAGGCGGGAAAATCGCCGCCCTCCTCGCCCCCGGCGCCGCGGCGCCCGCCGGCATCCCCGAGCAGTCCGCGGCCGGGTTGCACGTGTTCCCGGGCCTGATCGACGCCCACGTCCATTTCGGCTTCGGCGAGAAAATCACCGAGTACACCTCCGAGACCGCCTACGCCGCGCAGGGCGGCTTCACCACCATCCTCGGCTACTTCCTGAACAACGAGGCCTACACCGACGTCTACAAGCGCGAGCAGGCCTACGCCACCGCGCGCGCGCACGTGGACTACGGTTTCCACTTCACCACCTGCAACGAGCTGCACATCACCGAACTGGGCAAGTACGTGCGGGACTTTGGCGTCACCTCGTTCAAGTACTTCATGAACTTCAAGGGCGAGGAAGGCCGCTACATGGGCCTGGACGGCACCGACGACGGCTTCTTCCACGCCCTGCTCGCGGAATCGGCGCGCGTGGGCAAGCCCACCATGGTGTGCCATACCGAAAACATCGAGATCGTGAACCGTATCCGCCGCCAGGTGCAGGCCTCCGGCGGCAGCACGCTCAAGGACTGGTCCGCCTCCAAACCCGCGATCACCGAATCCGAACCCGCGATCCGCGCCATGTACTTCGCGGAACGGCTGGGGGCGCGCGTGTATTTCCCGCACATCTCTTCGCGCATTGCTATCGACGAGATCCGCCTCTGGCGCAAGCGCTACGCCGATGTCAGCTTCGAAGTCTGCCCGCACTACCTCACGCATACCGAGGATTCGGACTTGCTGGGAATGGGGAAAGCCAATCCGCCCTTCCGCACGCAGGACGACCTCGAGGCGATCTGGGAAGCGCTCGCCGACGGCACCGCGGACGTGGTCGCCTCCGACCATGTCGCGCGCAAGAAATCCACCAAGGACAAGCCGCTGTGGCTCGCCTCGCAGGGCTTTCCCGGCACCGCGACCATCCTGCCGGTGCTGCTCTCGGAGGGTTACCACAAGCGAAGGCTGCCCTTGCAGCGCATCTGCCAGCTGCTGACCTCGGGGCCGGCGCAAATTTTCCACCTCGACCCGGTCAAGGGCCGCATCGAGAAGGGAGCGGATGCCGACTTTGCCGTCGTTGACCTCGACAAAGAGCGGATCGTCCGTGCGGCGGAATTCGATTCCTACGCCGACTACAGCCTGTATGAGGGCTGGACGTTCAAGGGCTGGCCGGTGCGCACCATCGTGCGCGGCGTGACGGTGATGCAGGACGGCAAGGTCACCGGCCCCGGCGGCCATGGCCGGTTCATCTGGCGCCGCATCGGCCAGGCGCCCATCCTGGGCAGGACGGAGTAATCCGATGAGCAGCCGCTACCCGATGTCGTCCCAGCCCTTCCAGCTCGGTCGCCTCGCGCTGCGCAACCGGCTGTTCTCTCCCGCGCACACCACCAACTTCGGCGAGCGCCACATGCCGACCGGGCGCCACGTCGAGTACCACCGCGCCCGCGCGCGCGGCGGTGCCGCGCTCATCATCTTCGAGTCCATCCGCGTCGCGCGCGAAAGCCTCGGCCGGCCGCAGGGCGTGGGCGGGTACGACCGCGAGGCAATCCCGGTGTTCGCGCGCTGCGCCGAAGCGGTGCACGCCGAGGGCGCGAAGCTGCTCGGACAGGTGATCCACATCGGCCGCCAGATCGAGGGCGATTTCGAGCGCACTGTGTCCTTCGGACCCTCGCCGGTGCGCTGGTCGCCGGTGGCCGCGGTGCCGCACGCCATGAACGAGGACGACCTGGCGGCGGTGATCCAGGCGCACGTGGTCACGGCGAAGAACGTGCTCGAGGCCGGCATGGACGGCTTCGAGGTGCACCTCGGCCACGGCCACCTGCTGCAGCAGTTCCTTTCCCCCGCCTCCAACGTGCGCGTGGACGCCTACGGCGGCTCGGAGGACAACCGCCTGCGCTTCCCGATCGCCGTGCTGAAGGCGGTGCGCGCCGCCGTCGGTCCGCAGGCCAATGTCGGCATCCGCTTCTCCGGCTCGGAGTTCATCGACGGCGGCCTCGCGCTCCCGGACGCCCTGTCCATGCTGCCGAAGATCTGCGCCGCGGTGCCGCTCGACTTCATCAACGTCTCGCACTCGGCCTACCACATGAGCTATTCGCTCGCGACGCAGTTCGCCGACATGCATTTCGACGCCGCGCCGTTCCGCGAACTGTCGCGCGAGATCCGGCGCGTGCTGCGGGCCGCCGGCCACGACATCCCCGTGCTGGCGGCCGGCAAGTACCGCAGCGTCGCCGAGGCTGAAGCTGCGCTCGCTTCGGGCACCGCGGACATGGTGGGCTTCGCGCGCGGCCACATCGCGGACCCGGAACTGATCGCCAAGTCCTTCGCCGGGCGCGAGGACGAGGTGCGCGCCTGCATCGGCTGCAACCAGGGCTGCGCGGCGATGCTGGAGAAGAACCTCGCCATCACCTGCATGGTCAATCCGGCCGCCGGCCGCGAGGCCGACTGGGCGCCGGAGCCCGCCCCCGCCGCGGTGAAGAAGCGCGTGGTGGTGATCGGCGCCGGCCCCGCGGGGCTGGAAGCGGCCGCGACCGCTGCCGAGCGCGGCCACCGCGTCACGCTCATCGAACGCGAATCCGAAGCCGGTGGCCAGATGCGCTGGGTGCGGTACATGCCGGGGCGCAAGGACCTGCTGGGCCTGCTCACGCAGCAGTTCGCGCGCGCAACGCGGGCCGGCGTCGAGATGCGCCTGGGCGTGGCTGCCGATGCAGCGGCCATACGTGCCATGGCGCCGGACCTGGTGCTGCTCGCCACCGGCTCGAAGCCGCAGCGCTTCCCCCTTCCCCTCGGCGGCAGCGCGCTCACCGTCGAGGAGATCCTGGAGCAGCCCGGCAAGCGCGGCAGCCGCGTCGCTTTCCACGATCTCACCGGCGAGTTCGCCGCCCTCGGCGTCATCGAGCACCTCGCCGACCTGGGGCTCTCGGTCACGGTGTTCACCCCGGTGGCCGGCTTCGCCTGGCGCACCACCATCTACAGCAACCTCGCCACCCGCAAGCGCCTGCGCGACAAGAAGGTCCGCATCGCGCCGCTGCGCGCCGTCAAGGGATTCGACGGCGGCGTGCTGACCGTCGAGGACACCTCCACCGGCGAACTGGAGCAGCTGCCCGGCTTCGACAGCCTGGTCGTGGCCCAGTACAACGCCGCGGATGACGTGCTCTACGGCGTGCTGATCTCGGCGGGCCTGCGGGTCCAAGCGGTGGGCGACTGCCTTGCGCCGCGCACCGCGCTGGAGGCGGTGTACGAAGGCCACGCCGCGGCGCGGGCGATCTGATGCGGGTTCTTGTCACAGGCGCAAGCGGCTTCGTCGGCGTCAATCTCGTCGAGGCATTGCTGGCGAGAGGTCACGACGTCGTCGCCTACTCCGGCGACCAAATCCCTGCAGAGGCCAGGCTGGGCGGAAAGCTGGTTGAGATTACGGGCGATGTCTGCAATTCGAGCGGACTGGAACAGTTGATGAAGGATCGCAGGATCGAGGCGGTGTGGCATGGCGCCGCGATCACCGCAGGCCCCGAGCGCGAAAAGCGGGAGGCGGGCCGCATCGTGGAGGTCAACCTTCTGGCGACGGTGCGCGCAGTAGAAGCCGCGGCGCGCGCGGGCGTCCGGCGCTTCGTCTACCCAAGTTCCTCCTCTGTCTATGGCAACACCGCGTTCGAGGGTGAAGGCCCGGTGAGCGAGGACTCGCCGCTGCGCCCGCTGATCCTGTATGGCATCACCAAGGTTGCGGCCGAAGCCGCGGTGCTGCGCCTCGCGCCGGCACTGGGCATGGAAGCCTGTGCCGGCCGCATCAATGCGGTGTTCGGGCCCTGGGAGCGAGATACCGGGCTGCGCGACACCTTGAGTCCCCATCTTCAGATGGCGGGATTCGCGCGCGAAGGAAAGGAAGCGGTGCTCGCACGCGGCGCGGAACGCGACTGGGTTTACGCGCCGGACGTGGCCGAAGCGTTCGTCGCCATGCTGGAGGCGAACGTCGTTCCGGCCGAGGCGATGAACATCAGCGCTGAAGCTTTGTGGCCACTGGAGACCATGGCCAAGGCGCTGCCGACACTGAAGTGGCGCTACGCGAACGCGGGTGAAGCGAGCAACCTCAGCTACGGCGGCCCGATCGACCGGCCGCGGCGGCCGCTACCGCCGTCACGCATCAAGAAAGTGCTGGGCTGGACGCCGGCGCACACGCCCGAAAGCGCCTGTGCCGACTTCGCACGCAGGCTTGCGACCGACGGGATACGCGGCCCTTAACACCACGACTTTGAAATCAGGGACAGACCACGATTATCCCAGGGCGCCTTCAATTAATCGTGGTCTGTCCCTGATTTTGACCTGAGGACTAGCGCGGGGCCCCGGAGGTGGTCATCTGCGCCGGCAGCCAGCTGACGATCTGCGGGAAATACCAGATCAGGAACACCGCCACGCACATCAACAGGAAGTACGGCAGCGCCGCCATGGCGATGTAGGGCAGGTCGCGCTTGGTGAGCCCCTGGATGACGAACAGGTTGAAGCCCACCGGCGGCGTCACCAGCCCCATCTCGACCACGAAGATCATGTAGATGCCGAACCACAGCGGGTCGATCTTCGCCGCCTCGATCACCGGCATCAGCACCGAGGTGGTGAGCACCACCACCGAGATGCCGTCGATGAAGCAGCCCATCACGATCATCAGCAGGGTCAGCACCAGCAGGATCTCGCCGGGCGAGAAGCCCTGCTCGCCCACCATGGCCGCCAGCTGGCGCGGGATGCCGGTGAAGCCCATCGCGCCGGTGAGGAACATGGAACCGGCGAGGATGAAGAAGATCATGCAGTTGGTGCGCACCGCGGCGTAGACGCTGTCCAGGAAGGACTGCCAGGACAGCGTGCCGGTCCAGCGCGCGATCGCGAACGACCCCATCAGGCCGACCGCGGCGGCCTCGGTGGCGGTGGCGATGCCGAAATAGATGGAGCCGATCACGCCGGCGATCAGCACCACCACCGGGATCAGCTCGCGCGAGGCGCGCAGCTTCTGCGCGAAGGTGGTCGGTGCGTCCGGCGCGGGAATGCGCTCCGGGCGCCAGAACGAGTCGACCATGATCCAGCCCGAGAACAGCGCCATCAGCAGCATGCCGGGCAGCACGCCGGCGATGAACAGATGGGTGATCGGCACGTCCGCGGCGACGCCATAGACGATCATGATGAGCGAGGGCGGGATCAGGATGCCCAGCGTGCCCGAGCCGGCGAGCGAGCCCAGCACGACGCGGTCGTCGTAGCCGCGCTTGGTCAGTTCGCTGACCGTGATGCGGCCGATGGTGGCGGTGGTCGCGGTGGAAGAGCCGGAAACCGCGGCGAAGATGCCGCAGGCGAGCACGTTGGTGTGCGCGAGGCCTCCGGGAAGGCCGCGCATCCAGGGCGCGAGGCCGGCGAACATCTGGTCCGCCAGCCGGGTGCGGAACAGGACTTCGCCCATCCAGATGAACAGGGGCAGCGCCGTGAGCGCCCAGTCCGTGCTGCCGCCGAACACCGTGGTGGCGAGCAGCGCGCCGGCATTGGTGTTGGTGAACGCGGCCACTGCCACCAGGCCGACCAGGATCATGGCGATCGCGATCCACAGGCCGCCGGCGAGGAACACCAGCAGCAGCAGCGACAGGAACAGGCTGATCTCGGCGAGGTTCACCGCTCAGCCTTCCGTGTTGTGGTACTTGGACGGCCGCATGTACGACGGCGCCCGCCCGGCGATTTCGTCGATCAGGTCCTCGGCGAAGGCGATCGCCACCAGCGCGATGCCCAGCGTCATGCCGGCCAGCGGGATCCACTTCGGGATCGGCACCTGGCCGATGGTGGTTTCGTTGAAGCGCCAGGAGTCGATCATGGTGTCGCCGGTGCTCCAGGCAAACCAGGCCGAGACGCCGGTGGCGATGGCGAGGCACAGGATATCCAGCGCGCGCTTCACGCCCGGCGGCACGCGCTCCAGCAGCAGCGTGACGCGGATGTGCGCCCCGGTGCGAAGGGCGAAGGCGAGCCCGAGGAAGGCGCTCGCCGCCATCGCCAGGCGGGCAAAATCGTCCGCCGAAGGGACCTGGGTGCCCGCGAGGCGCGCAAAGATCTGCACCGCCACCAGCGCGGACATCAGGACCAGGAAGAACCCGGCGAGCACCGCGCTCGCCGAGTACAGGAAGTCCAGCGCCCGCCTCATGCGGCGGGCGCCCGGTGCAGCGGACTCAACGTCGCGCCGATTTCTACTGTACGCGCTTGCGGTAGTCGGCGATGACCGCCTTGCCCGGCTCGCCGGCCTTCGCCAGCCAATCGTTCAGCATGGTCTCGCCCACCTTGCGCAGCTCGGCCGTGAACGCCGGCGTCAGCGGCGCCAGCGTCATGCCGTTCTTCGCCAGCGTCTTGGGCGCCTCGGTGTTCTGCTCCTCGGACAGCTTCCAGCCGCGATCCTCGGCGGTTTTGGAGGCGTCGGTCAGGGCCTTCTGCACGTCGGCCGGCAGCTTGCGGAACGAGCCCTCGTTGACGAACACGCCGTTCTTCGGTGCCCAGGCGCCGGTGTCGTAGAAGAACTTGGTGTACTCCCAGGCGCGCGTCGAGACGCCGGTCTGGCCGGCGGTGTACATCAGGTCAATGATGCCGGTGGAGAAGGCCTGCGGGATCTCGGTGGCCTGCACCGTGGTCGGCACCACGCCCAGCAGCGTCGCCAGGCGCGCGGTCTGCGCGTTGTAGGTGCGCATTTTCTTGCCCTTCAAGTCGGCGATGCTCTTCACCGGCTCCTTGGTGTAGAAGGCCTGCGTCGGCCATGGCACCGAGTACAGCAGCCGGATGCCCTGCTTGGCGAAGCCGTCGGTGACCGGGGCGCGCGTGGCGTCCCACAGCGCCCGCACTTCCTTGTAGTTGATCGCCAGGTAGGGAATGGCGTCGATCTCGAACATCGGGTTCTCGCCGCCGAAGTTGGAGATGAAGAATTCCACCATCGGCACCAGCCCGGTCTGCACCGAGCGCTTCAGTTCCGGGTTCTTGATCAGCGAACCGGCGCTGTGCACCGTGATGTCCAGCTTGCCGCCGGAGAGCTTCTTCACGTCGTCTGCGAACATGCGTACGTTGCGTGTCTGGAACTCGGTGTCGGCGTAGGCCGTGGCGAGGTCCCACTTGGTCTGCGCCGCGGCGCCGGCGGAAAACGCCAGCGCGGGAACGGCGAACGCCGCCGCGATCAGGCGGACTCGCTTGCGAAGGACAGGTTTCATCATTTCATCTCCAGTGCGTGAGGTTGGTTCAGTCGTTTCGGGATGCAGCGCGCCCCGCGGGCTTGCGCGCGATGATCGCCGCCCACGGGAATCGCCAGAAGGGATTGGCAGGATCGGTCGCGCCCTCGCGCTCGGCGAAAGGCTCGATGCGCACCTCGTCGAAGCCCGCCTTGCGATACGCCTCGGCGAGGTCCATGCGCATCAGGGGTTCGAGGAACGGTTCGTTGTTGCGCACGCCATGACCATACATGATGAACTGCCAGAACGGGTCGTCGGCGCGGAAATCGAGGTGGATGGAGACCCCGCCCGGCGCCAGCAGCCGGTTGGTCTCCGCCAGCGTCGCCTCCACCGCCTGCCCGGGCAGTTCGTGCATCAGCATGGTCGAGGTCACCAGGTCGAAGGAGCCGGGCGCGAGCCCGGTGTCCCGCGCGTCGGCCTGGCGGAAGTGCAGGTTCGGGACCTTCGCCGCCGCCGCGTCCGCGGCCGCGAGCGTCAGGCACGGCGCGGAAACGTCCACGCCGAGGACGTCGGCCTTCGGGAATGCCCGCGCCAGGGGCATCGCGCTCTTGCCGAAGCCGCAGCCCATGTCGAGCACCTTCGCAAACGCCGCCGAGGCCGATTCGCGCCGCACCACGTCCACGAAGCGCTCGTGGAGTTCATTCCTGCGCGTCGCCGGATGGATGGACAGCGCGCTCGCCTCGTACACCAGTCCCGCCAGCGGATCGGCGTGCATGTTGCCCGGGTGCTGGTGGATGTCGTGCGCGGCGTAGTAGTCGGGAACCTTGAACGTCGAGTCGAGTTCGAGGCGCGCGGCACCAGCCGCGGTCAGGCGCTCGGCAGCCGTTCCCGATTCGCGTGCCAACTGGGCAACCAGGCCCCAGCGCGACGAGGAATACTTGGCCTTCTGCACGTGGCGCTCGAGCCAGCAGAAGTAGGCATAGGTAGTGCTGCGCTCGAACAGCCGCGCGACGTCCTCGGCGGTCTTCACCTGGCGGCCCTCGCGGGCGGCAAGCGCGCGGCGCTCCTCGTACTCCTCGCGCAGGCGCGGGAACAGTTCCGTCGCCCACCAGGTACGCGCCTCCATGATGAACTCCTGGAAGGCGTTCGCCTCGCGGCTGCGGAACAGGTTCAGTGCGGCCATGCGCTCAGGTCGCGGTCAGGACTTGGAGGCGAGGCGCCCGGGCAGGCCCTCGAGCAGGTGCCGCACAAGCGCATTGCGCGACGCGGCGAGTTGCGACTCGAGCGCGCCCTCCGGCACGAGACCATCCAGCTTCGCCGCGTCGAGCACGCCGCGTTCGGCGAGCGTGGACTCCAGCAGCGCGAAGCGGTCACGCAGCACATGCACTTCCGCGCTCAGCGAGAACACCATCCCCAGCAGACGGTCCACCGCAGGATCCGCGAAGAAGGTCTGTTCGGCCTGCGGCCCGACGACGGGATCGGTGCTTTTCACGGCGTTTCGATCGGATAATGCGATGACCAATCTTCGTCAGCGCGACGGGCTTTGTCAACCGGAAAGTGGCCGGTGCTAAGATGCAAGTCATTCATTTGTCTGGTCAATTCAAGGCATCCATGAACGCGATACCGTCCTCGCCCGCCGCCCCGACCGCCACTGCCCCGTTGCTGGACCGAACCGAGCGGCGCTTCCCGCTCGCCATGGACACCGCGATCCCGAGGATCCGCGAACTGTACGTGGCCGCGACGCGCAACCAATGGGATCCGGAGCGCGACATTGACTGGAATGCCCTGGATCCCGACGCCATCCCGGACGAGCAGCGCGAGGCCGCGCGCAACTGGTGGAGCCGCCGCGGCTGGGGCGAGTACGGCGCGATTTCCGAAAGCCCGACGCTGTCAGTGCGCTTCACCCAGGACCGCCTGCCGGTGGAAATGGCGCTGTTCTTCGCCCTGCGCACGAACGAGGAGGCGCGCCACGCCGAAACCTGCTACCGCATGGCCGAGCGGCTGGGCGGCTACATCCCGGCGCCGATCCATGCCGACTTCACCAAGGCGATCGGCAGCCACGGCGTGCGCAAGATGGCGCTCGACCCGGACACCAGCGTGGAGTGCATCATCGCCGCGCTGGTCTGCGGACTGGAGGAGTACGCCTTCGACTGGTTCAAGCTCATGATCGACACCACCAGCAATCCGGTGGCCAACCGGGCGCTCAAGCTGATCCTGCGCGACGAAGTGCGCCATTGCGCCTTCGGCTGGCACTTCATCGAGTCGCGCCTGCCGCACATGACGCCCGACGAGGTCGAGCGCATGCGCCAGGCCTTCATCGACACCACCATCCACGTCGAGCTGACCGGCTACCGCGTGCCCTGGATGGCGCCGGACTCGCCCATGACCGACGAGGAAAACCGCATCGACGCCCTCACCCGCGCCGCGGGCCTGGGCGCCTCCATCGAGTCCGAGGAAAAGCCGGTGTTCATCGCCACCATGCGGCGCGTGCGCCAGCGCTTCGCGGACCTGGGCATCGAAGTACCCCTGTTCACGCACGCGAAGCTGGGCACGTTTTAGGAAATGCAGGAAATGACCCTCATCCTCCAGGAATACCGCTTCCCGCTCCACCTCGAGCCCAGGGTCGAGAGCATCTGGGAGGTCTACAGCCGAGCCAAGGCCGAGCGCTGGGATCCGTCGCGTTCCGTCGCCTGGGACAGGCTTGACGCTGGTGCCTGGCCGGACGACGCGCGCGAAGGCGCGCGCCTCGCGTGGAGCCACCGCGCCTGGCTGCTGTTCGGCCGCCTGTCGGAAACCCCTTCCCTGCTGGTGCGCTTCTGCCTGGAGCGCCAGCGCGAGAGCGACCCCAAGTATTTCCTGTCCCTGCGCGGCACCGACGAGGCCTGGCACCTGGACGTGTGCCATCGCGTCGCCGAGCGCTGCGGCGGCTTCGTCGCCGAGCCGGGCAACGCGGCCTACGCCGCGCGCTTCAACCAGACGCTGCACCGCGAAGTGCTGGACGCGGCCCTTGGCCTGGACGAGTACGTCGGCGCCTACGTGGCGCTGCGCGAGCACCTTGAGGCCGCGCTGCTTGCCGCCGCGCGCGCCGCGACCACCGAACCGGTGCTGGCCCCGGCGCTGGACCTGATGTTGCGCGACAAGCTCCGCCACGCGCAGTTCGGCTGGCTGTACCTTGCCGAGCGCCGCGCGCAACTGGACGACGCTGCGCGTGGCGCGATCGCGCGCCGGTCGCAGGACATGCTCGAGCGCTTCTATGCCAGCGGCCTGATGGTCCCGGGCTTCGCGCCGGACATCGCCGGCGACGTCGCCGCGGCCCAGGAGAGCGCCGCGGCCGCAGGCCTGGGCGTGGCGTCCTTCGGCGCGCAGCGCCAGGCGCTGCGCGGCGCGCTCGAGGACGCGCGCGCGCGCTTTGCCGCGCTGGACGTGGAGGCGGCGAACCTGCGCCTGCCCGGCTAGGCTTTCCCCTTGCCGTGCGAGGTCGGCCGCTTCGCCAATTCCTTCACGCGCGCCGCATCCGGCGCGAATCCCAGGCCGGGTGCCTCGGGCAACGCCAGCAAGCCTTGCTCCGGCGCCGGCAGCGCGCCGTAAATTGCCTCGCAGACCCTGACCGCGGCGTAGTGGTATTCGACCAAGCCGCCATTGGCCAGGCCGCCGTGCAGGTGCATGTTGTGGTGCGCCCAGGCGCCGCCGTTGGCCACAGGCATGTTGAACGCGGATGCCATGCCGGCGATGCGCTGGCATTGCGTAAAGCCGCCGCTGATGACCACGTTGGGTTGCACGATGTCCACCGCGCGCGCCACCATCAGGTCGCGGAAGCGCCAGGCGAGGCCTTCATTCTGTCCCGCCGCCAGCGGTAGCCGCGTCGCACGCCTCAGTGCCAGCAACGCTGGAATATCGTTCTCCTTCAGCGGCTCCTCGAAGAAGCTGATGCCCTGCTCTTCCAGCGCCCGCGCCAGCCGCCCGGCGTGAAACACGTCGAGGCTGCAATTGGCGTCCACGTGCAGGTCCACGTCGGCGCCAACCGCGTCGCGCACCGCGCGCACGCGCAGCGCGTCCTCCGCGATCACCGCATCCATTGCGGCGCGGCTCGTCGCGCCGCTGCAACGCGTGCTGGCCGACCACCATTTTCAAGCGCCGGTGACCGCGATCCACCCACCATTTGGCGGCGGCCGCGAGTTCATCGCGGGCGTAGGCGCCGAATCCAAACGTGGTGTACACCGGCACCTTCGCGCGCGCCCCGCCCAGCAGGCGCCACACCGGCTGGCCGAGGACCTTGCCCTTCAGGTCCCACAGCGCGACGTCGATGGCGGCAATGGCGTGGCTGGCGTAGCCGGTCTGGCCGCGCGGGCTCAGGAGCCAGTAGAGCTTTTCCCAGATG
>CXWL01013595.1_pt1 | contig 12497 bp, 11 predicted proteins | sample 590931 | NCBI WGS metagenome assembly CXWL01 (sample SAMEA3498368, study PRJEB10139) | groundwater metagenome | biome: water well; material: biofilm material | place: Germany | collected 2015-04-27
ATCATCGACGAGTTGGAAAAGCTGTTCTCCGGCGCCGGCTGGAACGTCATCAAACTGGTCTGGGGCAGCGACTGGGACGGGCTGTTTGCGCGGGATGTCACCGGCGCCCTGGCCCGGGCCTTTGCCAACACCGTCGACGGCCAGATGCAGACCTTCGCCGCCAAGGATGGTCGCTTCAACCGTGACACTTTCTTCGGCCAAAACGCGGAACTGGCGCGGCTGGCTCAAGGCATGACCGATGAGCAGATCGACCGGCTCAAACGTGGCGGCCACGATATGGTCAAGATCTACGCGGCGTATGCCGCCGCCGCCCAACATACCGGCCAGCCTACAGTGATTCTGGCCCACACCAAGAAGGGCTACGGCATGGGCAGTGCCGGGCAGGGCAAGATGACCACCCATAGCCAGAAGAAGTTTGACGAGACCGATCTGATCGCGTTTCGCAATCGCTTCAACCTGCCCCTGAGCGACGAGCAGGCGAAAAACCTGGAGTTTTACAAACCCGCCGATGACAGCCCCGAGATGCAGTACCTGCATCACCAGCGAAGCAAGCTGGGCGGCTACCTGCCCAAGCGCTTCACCACCTGCGCAGCGGTTCCGGTGCCCGAAATCGGCAGCTATGCGCAGTTTGCCATGCAGGCCGGGGGCAAGGACATGAGCACCACCATGGCCTTTGTGCGCATGCTGGGCAACCTGCTCAAGGATCCGGCGCTGGGCAGGCGTATCGTGCCGATCGTCGCCGACGAGGCGCGCACCTTCGGCATGGCCAATCTGTTCAAGCAGGTGGGCATTTACTCCAGCGTCGGGCAACGCTATGCGCCGGAAGACATCGGCTCGGTGCTCAGTTACCGCGAGGCGCTGGACGGGCAAATTCTGGAAGAGGGCATTTCCGAGGCCGGTGCCTTGGCCAGTTGGACCGCCGCCGCCACCAGCTACAGCGTGCACGGCCTGGCGATGTTGCCCTTCTATATCTACTACTCGATGTTTGGTTTCCAACGCGTGGGCGATCAGATTTGGGCTGCGGCGGACCAGCGTGCCCGCGGTTTCCTGCTTGGCGCCACATCCGGGCGCACCACTCTTGGCGGTGAAGGGCTGCAGCACCAGGACGGCACCAGCCACCTGATGGCCGCCACTATTCCCAACTGCAAGGCCTACGATCCGGCCTTTGCCGGTGAGCTGGCGGTCATCATCGACCATGGCATGCGCGAGATGCTGGTGCAGCAGCAAGATGTCTTTTATTACGTCACCATGATGAATGAGGCCTACGCCCAGCCGAATTTACCGGCCGGCGTAGCGCACGATGTGATCCGTGGATGCTACAAATTGGATAGCTATAAACCATTGACTGATATTGGAAGTGGCCCGGAACACCACAGAAACGTGACCTTGATGGGCTCCGGTGCGATTCTGCTGGAGGTTATCAAGGCGGCGCGGCAATTGGCGCAGGCCGGGTTTGCCGTGGACGTCTACAGCGTCACAAGTTGGAGCGAGTTGGCCCGCCAGGGCCGCGCCTGCGGCTCGGAACTCCCCTTTGTAGCGCAGCAGTTGCAGCGCAGTCAGGGCCCCATCATCGCCGCGACCGACTACGTGTGCGCCGTGCCCGAGAGCGTGCGCGCCTTCGTCCCCGATCAACGGTCCTACGTGACCTTGGGTACCGATGGCTTTGGCCGCAGCGACACGCGCGCCGCCTTGCGGGCATTTTTCAGGGTCGACGCCGCAAGTATCGAAGCGGCGACTCGTCACGCCCTTACATGACACGAGGAGTGGCCAAGTTTTCAAATATTAGAAGCACTAATTTAATCGCGATTGTGGTTATGAAGCTAATTGTTGAGGGTAAACCCGCGCGGATCGCTGGCATGCCTGAACAGGTGGTTCGATACAATCGCCAACACCAACCCGCCAGCGACTCCTCGGTGGCGGGTTTTTGCTAACCGTTAGTGACAGATCAAGAGGTCATGCCGCCCCGCGAGCCGTGAGCAGGACCAATAATTGGAGACATATCTATGGAAACCTTGATACAGCAGATCATCAATGGTCTGGTGTTAGGCAGTATGTACGCCCTGGTAGCGCTGGGCTACACCATGGTATACGGCATCATCGGATTGATCAATTTCGCGCACGGCGAAGTGCTCATGGTCGGTGCCCTGACGAGCTGGAGCATCATCGGACTGATGAAGGACGCCATGCCCGGCACACCCGGCTGGTTGATTCTGCTGATTGCGCTGCTGATTGCCTGCGTGGTGGCGGCGGTCTTGAATTTCACGATAGAAAAAGTTGCCTACCGGCCGCTGCGCAACAGCCCCAAACTGGCGCCCTTGATCACCGCCATTGGCATGTCGTTGTTCCTGCAGACCATGGCCATGATCATCTGGAAGCCGAACTACAAACCGTACCCCACGCTGTTGCCCAATGTGCCCTTCAACATTGGCGGCGCGGTCATCACGCCCACCCAGGTGCTGATTCTGGGCATGACGGCGGTATCCCTGGCGGTGCTGATGTGGGTGGTGCACTCCACCAAACTCGGGCGCGCCATGCGCGCCACCGCCGAGAACCCGCGCGTGGCGGCCCTGATGGGTGTCAAGCCGGACATGGTGATTTCGGCCACGTTTCTGATTGGCGCGGTATTGGCCGCCATTGCGGGCGTGATGTGGGCCGCCAACTACGGCACGGTGCAGCACACCATGGGTTTCTTGCCTGGTCTGAAGGCCTTCACGGCGGCGGTGTTCGGCGGCATTGGCAACCTGGCCGGCGCCGTGGTAGGCGGCATTCTGCTGGGTCTGATCGAATCGATTGGCGCGGGTTACATCGGCACCCTCACCGGCGGTGTGTTGGGTAGCCATTACTCGGACATCTTTGCGTTCATTGTCTTGATCATCGTGCTGACGCTGCGTCCCTCGGGCCTGCTGGGTGAGCGTGTCGCGGATCGCGCCTAAGGAGCACTTCCATGAAACAACAACAAAAGACCGTCGTTTTTCTGATCGCGGCGCTGGGGCTGCTGGTGTTGCCGCTGTTCTTGCAGAGTTTTGGCAATGCCTGGGTGCGTATCGCCGACATGGCCTTGCTCTATGTCCTGCTGGCCCTGGGCCTGAATATCGTGGTGGGTTACGCGGGTCTGCTTGACCTGGGCTATGTGGCGTTTTTTGCCATCGGCGCCTACATGTATGGCTTGTTGGCCTCGCCCCACCTGACCGACACCTTTGAGTGGATTGGTGCCATGTTTCCGGGCGGGCTGCATACGGCACTGTGGATCGTGATTCCGGCGGCGGCAGGTCTGGCCGGGTTCTTCGGCATTTTGCTGGGTGCGCCAACCTTGCGCCTGCGGGGTGACTACCTGGCCATTGTGACGCTGGGCTTTGGCGAGATCATCCGCGTGTTTCTGAACAACCTGGATCACCCGGTCAACATCACCAACGGCCCCAAAGGCCTGAACCAGATTGACTCGATCAGCTTCTTCGGGCTCAACCTGGGCAAACCGATCACTGTCGGCGGATTCGAGATCGTCTCGGTCAGCTTGTATTACTACCTGTTTCTGGCGCTGGTGGTTCTGAGCGTCGTGATTTGCCACCGCCTGGAGTTGTCCCGCGTGGGTCGCGCCTGGATGGCGATTCGCGAAGACGAAATTGCCGCCAAGGCCATGGGCATCAATACCCGCAACCTGAAGTTGCTGGCGTTCGGCATGGGCGCCACCTTTGGGGGTGTTTCGGGTGCGATGTTTGGCGCGTTCCAGGGTTTCATTTCGCCTGAGTCCTTCAGCCTGATGGAGTCGGTGATGATCGTGGCGATGGTGGTGCTCGGCGGTATTGGCCACTTGCCCGGCGTGATCCTGGGTGCCATTTTGCTGTCAGCCTTGCCTGAAGTGCTGCGTTATGTGGCGGGTCCTCTGCAGGCCATGACCGATGGACGTCTGGACTCCGCCATCCTGCGTCAGCTCTTGATCGCATTGGCCATGATCATCGTGATGTTGATGCGTCCGCGCGGCCTGTGGCCTTCGCCAGACCATGGCAAGTCCTTGCAGAACAGCCGTTAAGGAGACCGGCATGACCGCAACCATTCAAAACGAAACCGTGCAAAAAGACATTGTGCTCAACGTCGCGGGCGTCTCCAAGCGCTTCGGCGGCCTGCAGGCTTTGAGCGATGTGGGCATCAAGATCGAGCGCGGCCAGGTGTATGGCTTGATCGGCCCCAACGGCGCTGGCAAGACCACTTTTTTCAACGTGTTGACCGGGCTCTACACACCCGATGGCGGCAGTTTTGAGCTGGCCGGCAAACCTTACCAGCCGACAGCGGTACACGAGGTGGCCAAGGCGGGCATCGCGCGCACGTTCCAGAACATTCGACTGTTTGCCGAAATGACGGCACTGGAAAACGTCATGGTGGGGCGTCACATCCGTACCCACTCGGGCTTGATCGGTGCGATCTTGCGCACGCCGGGTTTCAAAGCCGAGGAACTGGCCATTGCGAAACGTGCGCAAGAGCTGTTGGACTATGTCGGCATTGGCCGCTTCGCCGACTACAAGGCACGCACCCTGAGTTACGGTGATCAACGCCGCCTGGAGATTGCCCGCGCGCTGGCCACGGACCCGCAACTGATCGCGCTGGACGAACCCGCGGCCGGCATGAACGCCACCGAAAAGGTGATGCTGCGTGAACTGATCGACAAAATCCGAAACGACAACCGCACTATTCTGCTGATCGAGCACGACGTCAAGCTGGTGATGGGTCTTTGCGACCGCGTCACGGTGTTGGACTACGGCAAGCAAATTGCCGAGGGCACGCCTTACGACGTTCAGCGCAATGAAAAAGTGATCGAAGCCTACTTGGGCACCGGTGGGCACTAAGCCAGCTCTGTCCTCAACTGACCAGGAAAAAGTGATGACAACGACGCTTCTTAAAGTTAAAGGCCTGAAGGTCGCCTACGGCGGCATTCAAGCAGTCAAGGGGATTGACTTCGAGGTCAACGAAGGTGAACTGGTGTCGCTGATTGGCTCCAACGGTGCTGGCAAGACCACCACCATGAAGGCCATCACCGGCACCCTGCCGATTACCGATGGGGACATCGAGTACATGGGCAAGAGCATTCGCGGCCAAGGGCCATGGGACCTGGTCAAGCAGGGGCTGGCGATGGTGCCCGAAGGTCGTGGTGTGTTCACGCGCATGACCATCACCGAAAACCTGCAGATGGGTGCTTACATCCGCTCTGACAAGGCCGATATCTCGGCCGACTTGGAGAAGGTGTTCACCATCTTCCCACGCCTGCGTGAACGCAAGGACCAGTTGGCCGGCACCATGTCGGGCGGCGAGCAACAGATGCTGGCGATGGGGCGCGCCTTGATGAGTCGGCCCAAGGTCCTGCTGCTGGATGAGCCGTCGATGGGCTTGTCACCGATCATGGTGGACAAGATTTTTGAAGTGGTGCGCGATGTTTACGCCCAGGGCGTGACGGTGTTGCTGGTCGAACAAAACGCCAGCCGTGCACTGGCCATTGCCAACCGGGGTTACGTGATGGACTCGGGCTTGATTACCATGACCGGCGACGCCAAGATCATGTTGAACGATCCCAAGGTGCGCGCCGCCTACCTCGGCGAGTGAAGCGTTTGCTGCATCGGCCAGGGAGCCATGGGCCATGGTGACGGAGCGCTCGCCATCACCAGCGCCGGTGGTCGCCAATCCACAGAAAGCCCGTGTCGGCCTGAGCCGGATGTGGCATGCCTTCGGCTATTCAATCGCTGGTTTGCGGGCCGCCTGGGGTGAGACCGCGTTCAGGCAGGAGGCCATCGCCGCCATGGTCTTGTTGCCCGCGTCGGCCTGGCTCGGCCGCGCGTGGGTGGAAATCGTGCTGTTGGCGGGCTCAGTCGTTTTCGTGCTGGTGGTGGAACTGCTCAACACCGGCATCGAGACCGCCATTGACCGCATCGGCCCCGAGTGGCACGACTTGTCCAAGCGCGCCAAGGACATGGGCAGCGCGGCCGTCTTGCTGAGTCTGTTGCTGTGCGCCACAACCTGGGGTCTGGCGCTGTGGCAGCGCTTCAGTTGATCGAAATCAACCCGCGCTTGGCCAGCATCGGCTCGACCCGCGGGTCGCGTCCCCGAAAGGCGCGGAAGGCTGCCGCCGGGTCTTGCTTGTTGCCCGCGCTGTAGACGTGCTCCAACAGTTTCGCGGCGACCGTGGCATCGAACGCGTCACCGGTTTCGGTGAAGGCTTCAAACCCATCGGCCTCCAGTACTTCGGCCCACATGTAAACGTAGTAACCAGCGGCGTAGCTGGCGCCGGCAAACAGATGCTGGAAATGCGCCAGGTAGTGGCGTTGCCCTATATCGGCGGGGATACCCAGGGCGACACACTGCGCCGCCTCAAAGGCCTCAATGTCCACCACCGTGCCGTTGGGCAGGGAGTGCAGCGCCATGTCAATCAGAGCCGGGCCGCTGTACATGATGGTGGCCCACGCCTGGTCGAAGCGGCGTGCTTGCATCAGGCGCTCCAGCAGCGCCGCCGGAATCGGCTGGCCGGTCTCGAAGTGGCGTGCGTGGCGGGTCAGCACCTCGGGCACCAAGGCCCAGTTTTCAAACAACTGGGAGGGCAGTTCCACAAAATCGCGCAGCACCTGGGTGCCTGCCAGGCGCTCGAAGGTCACGTTTGACAACAGGCCATGCAGGCCGTGGCCGAACTCGTGGAACAGCGTCTTCACGTCCTCAAAACTCAATAGCGTCGGGCTGGCCTTGGCGAAATTATTGTTGTTGATCACGATGGGCAGCGTGCCGCCTGCGTGGCCGGACTGGCTGCGAAAAATGCTCATCCAGGCGCCGCTGCGTTTGGTGGACCGGGCGAAGTTGTCACCGATGAACAGGCCCACCAGTTGCCCATCGCGGCCATGTACTTCCCACAGCCGCGCGTCGGCATGGTGCAGGGTCTGCCCGCTTTGCTCGATGAAGCGCAGGCCAAACAACTTGCCGGCGCAATCAAACATGGCGGCGATCATGTTCTCGAGTGTGAAATAGGGTTTGACCTCGGCATCATCAAGCTTGAAGCGCGCCTGACGCACCTTTTCCGCCAAGTAGCGCCAGTCCCAGGCGGCAATCGGTGTGGGCTCGCCCAGTGATTGCGCCATCGCGCTTAGCTCGGCGCGGTCGTGCTCTGCCTTTTGTTTGGCCGGCTCCCAGGCGCGGTGCAACAGATCCAGCACCGCCGACGGTTGGCCCGCCATGCGGTCCACCAACTCGTAGTCGGCGTAACTGGCGTAGCCATGCAAGGCCGCCTGCTCCTGGCGCAGCGCCACGATTTGTGCGGCGATGGGGCGGTTGTCGTGCGCCCCGGCCTGGCTGCCCCGCGCCTTGCGGGCACGCCACAGCGTCTCGCGCAGATCACGGCGCGCGGAGAAGGTCAAGAATGGCTCGACCATGGACGGTGACAGGGTGATGGCGTAGCGCTGCTCGCCCCAGCCACGTTGCTCGGCGGCGGACTGTGCCGAGTTGCGCAGGAACGCGGGCAATCCGGCCAGGTCGGCTTCGCCCTGCAATTCCAGCGTGAAACCCGCTTCGTCGGCCAACACATTCTGGGTGAACTGGGTACACAGCGAGGCCAATTCCTGCATCACGGCGCCGTAGCGCAGCCGATCCGTCGCGCCCAGTTTGGCGCCGGCGCGAACAAAGTCCAGATGAACCCGCGCCAGCAAGCGGCTTTCTTCGGGCGTCAGGGCCAGCTCATCGCGCTGTTGCCGCAAGGTGTCAATGCGTTGGAACAAGCCAGCGTGCATGTAGAGCGCGTTCTCATGCGCCGCGATGCGTGGCGCCAGTTCCAACTGGGCTGCCTGCAGCGCGGGCGAGGTTTCGCTGGCGGTCAGATTGTGAAACAGCAGCGCAATGCGCTCCAGCAAGCGACCACTCTGATCCAGCGCCGCCAGGGTGTTGTCAAAGCTGGGCGGGGCGCTTTGCCGCGCGATCACGTCGAGCTCGGTCCGGTGCGTGGCCATTGCGATCTCGAATGCCGGCACAAAGTGGGCCGCCTCCACGCTGCCGAAAGGCGGCAGGCCATAGGGGGCGTTCCAGTCACCCAGCAAGGGGTTGGCAGCGGCAAAGCCGCTCGACAGGTCGTTCATGAGGCTGCTCCAGAAAAAACGGATGTGGGCGGCGATGGCCCGGTGGATGCAAGGCCAGGTTAACGCGAAAGAACTTCGTCATTGCGAACGAAGTGAAGCAATCCAGGACTCCCGACTACATGGATTGCCACGTCGCTTCGCGCCTCGCAATGACGGTGTCATTTCATGATATGGGGTGGGCAATAGCCCATGTCACTTGGTGAAGACTACAGGCGGCCAAACTGCTGGTCGTGCAGCAGGTCGAGTGTCATCAGCGCCGACAGGACATCGGGCTTGAAGCCGATGCGCTCGCGCCCGGTGCCTTCGCCGCCATTCATGATCAACCCCTGCATGTAGCGGCTGCACTCCTTGTGGCCCCAGATGGTGGTGATGGCGGTAAAGATTCGCTTGTGCTGGCCTTCGAGCAGCGCCAAGGCCAGGCCCATGCGCTCGGCGGCGGGCAATTCATGCAGGGGAGTGGGGCGCGTGGTCCAGTCTTCCTCTTCCTCATCGATGAGTTTTGGAAACGGGATGCCCTCGTTGGTTGCCATCGTTCTCGCTCCTGCGATTCAACTCGATTTCTTGTTGTGGGACCTGCAAGCCAACCACGCCAGCCGGCCCCGATGGGTGCCAGCGGCAAACTGGCGGAGAGATAGGGATTTGAACCCTAGATACGGGGTTACCGTATACCGGATTTCGAGTCCGGCGCATTCGACCACTCTGCCATCTCTCCGTGTCGATTCGACGATCAGGGATTGTATCAGCCGCTGACAGTCTGGTCGCCCAATCGCAGCTCCTGGCTGCGTGCCAGCAGTCGACTGAGCACCTTGTCCAGCGCACGGCGCTCCTGAGGCGTCAGCACCGACAGGAACCAGGCCTCGGTCTGGCGTGCCTGCGGAATGATGGCGGCGCACATCTTGACGCCGGTGCGGGTCAGCAGCAGTACCAACCGGCGACCGTCACGTGGATCGTTGACGGCGGAGATCAGGCCGAGCTCGATCAGTCGGCGTTGCGCCCGGCTGACGCGGCCCTTGTCCATGCTGGTGTGTTCGACCACTTCGTTGGGTGCCAGCGGGCCGCAACTGTGCAGCGTCATCAGGATGCGCCACTCGGGGATCTGAATGCCGTGCTGCTGCTCAAACAGCGACCCAATCGACTGGCTCAGGCGGTTGGCCACCACCGCCAGCTTGTACGGTATGAATTCCTGCAGGGCCAGCTTATCGGCGGCGCCTGGCGACGGTTTTGGGCTAGCTTTTGTGCGAGCGGGTGTCATCGTGCGGCGCCCGGTTGCGCTGGCGTGGGGGCATCGTGCAGCACGCCCGTCAGGTCGGGCCGCAAGGGATTGCGGCGCATCACCAGCAGCGTCCAGACCAGGCTGTAGACCAGGGTGCCGCCGAGCATGAAGGCGACGTTCTTGTAAATAGGTGCGGCCATTTCAGGTGTGGGGGAGATGTTCATAAAAACATAACCCATGCCGAGGATACCCAGCACCTGCGGTAGTGGAAACCAGGGCGAACGAAACGGGCGCGCCTGCTGCGGCAGGCGCCAGCGCAACACCATCAGGTCCAGGTGCACGATGATGTAAGCCACCAGCCAGCAGCCGGCGGCCGCGACAGTGAGCGTCAGGATGGCGCTGGCATCCATGCCAAGCGGTGCGCGCACCGCGCCAATCGCCAGCGTGAACACCAACAGCGCCCAGACCGGTGCGCCCTGGCGATTCTGGCGCGCCAGCAAAGCCGGCAATTGGCCGCTTTGGGCCATGCCCTGGATCATGCGCGATACGCTCGCCAGCACGGTGTTGAGCAGGGTCGCGCTGCCCAGTAGCGCCAGCACGGCAAAGGCGACCCGCGCCTGGGGGCCAAACACCGCCAGCGCCAGATCCATGTGCGCGGTGGCGCCGGCAAGTTTGTCCGCCGGCAGCATCACCAGCCCGGCCAGGCAGAACAGGCCGTAGACCGCCACGATCATCACCAGGCCGACCAACATGGAGCGTGGTACGTCACGTCGGGCGTTGCGCGCGTCGCCGATCATGGGGCAGACAAATTCCAGCCCAACCAGGCCCCAGATGGCGAGGGCGACCAGCGAGACCGCTACCCGCACATCCAGGGCGCCCAGTGTCAGCGCAGTGCTCACCACCGCCGCGCCGGAGCTGGTGAAGCCAATGATGCCAATGACGAACAGACCTGTGAACATAATGGCCACCAGCGTACTTTGCAGGCGGGCAAACAGGTCCACGCCGCGCAGGTTGAGCGCGCAGAACAAGGCCAGCAGCAGCAAGCTGGGATAGCGCAGTGTCGCAGTGAGACTGGGCGCCACCTGCTCCAGCATCGTATCGACCAGCACCAGCTCGGCCGGAATACCCAGCAGCGCCACCGCCACATAGCCCGACAAGGTGGCCACGATGGCCAGTCCCGGCCCGAGTGCAGCTTCGGTGTAGGCACTGACCGACCCCGAGCGTGGCAGCATCAGCGACAACTCGGCGAACGACAACACGTAGCTCAAGGCCAGCAGGGCCGAGAAGCCAATCGCCAGCAGAAAATTGATGCCGCCGATGCCGGCCCCGTTAAGCATGGTGATCATGGTGCTTTGCACCACCACCACACCGACGGCAGTGGCCACCATGGCGCTCAGACCCAACGCGCCGGAGCGCCCGTCGGTGCCTGGTGCGGCACCGGTTTGCGAATCAGTAGACATGCGTGACTCCTTTGATGGAAGCGGGTGGTAAGTAATAAGGCTGGTTGCCGGTGCGCGTCGCGGTGCTCAGGCGCTGGCGAAGCTGGTCAGTTTGGTGTCCTGGAAAGCAGCCAGTCCTTCAGCGCCACTTTCCGAGCCATAGCCACTTTCCTTGACGCCACCAAACGGCGTTTCGGGTTGTGACACGCCGAAGTGGTTGACGCCGACCAGGCCGGCTTCGATGCGCTGTGCGACCGTGTGGGCCAGCGTGAGGTCACGCGTGAACAGATAGGCCGCCAGGCCATAGGGCAAACCGTTGGCCTGCGCCAGCACCTCGTCGAGCTCAGTCCAGGCATTGATCACGGCAATCGGGCCGAACGGCTCTTGACGCATGATGCGGGCCGCGGCCGGCACCTGGGCCAACAGCGTGGGCGCAAAGAAGTGGCCCGGGCCTGGCAGACGCATGCCGCCGCACACCAGGGTGGCGCCGCAGGCCAGTGCGTCGTCCACCAGGGCCTGCATGTCGTCAATACGTCGGGCGTGCGCCAGCGGGCCCATGTCGACGTCCGGCTGCAGCGGGTTGCCCACGCGCAAGCGCTGCGTGCCCTCGTGGAATGTGGCAAGAAAGGTCTCGAACAGGGAGGCATGCACCAGAAAGCGTGTTGGCGAGGCGCACACCTGGCCAGCGTTGCGGAACTTGGCACTGACCGACAGCCGCGCCGTTTGCACCGCGTCGGCATCGGGCAACACCAGCACCGGCGCGTGGCCCCCGAGCTCGGCGGTGTAGCGCTTGACGCCCCTGGCGCACAGTTCGCCCAAGTGCTTGCCCACGGGAATAGACCCGGTGAAGGACACCTTGCGGATGCCTTCGTGCGCGATCAGCGTCGATGAAACCTGGGCCGGCTCGCCGCACACCAGGTTGAGCACGCCCGCGGGCAGCCCGGCATCGTGAAAAGCGCGCACCAGCTCAATGGCGGTGCCGGGCGTTTCTTCGGCCGGCTTGAAGACGGCGCTGCACCCGGCGGCCAGCGCCGCGCCGATTTTGCGCGCGGGCAGGTTCATCGGAAAATTCCACGGCGTGAACAGGGCCGCAGGCCCGACCGGAACTTGCGACACCACCTGCGCCAACACCGCGCGGCTGCGTGCGGGCACCACGCGGCCATAGTTGCGTTTGCCCTCCTCGGCCAGGAAGTCAATGATGTCGGCGCTGAGCAAGACCTCGCGGCGGCTCTCGGACAGCGGTTTGCCTTGCTCCAGCGTCATGATGTGGGCGATGCGCTCGGCGCGCTCGCGCAGCAGGCGCGTGGCCCGCGTTAGGGTTTCGTGGCGCTCACTGGCGGTGGTCGATTTCCAGAGCGCGAAACCACGCTGCGCGGCCGCCACCGCCTGCTCCAGTTCGGCCGCCCCCGCCAAGGGCAGCAGCGCCAGCACCGACTCGTCGGTCGGGTTGACGACCGCTCGACTGCCGCCGCTGGCGCTGGTCAGCCATTTACCGTCGATGTACAGGGCCAGAGTCGGGTAGTCGCTCACTTTGGTCTCAATCATGATGCTTGCACAAGTGCTTGGCGCCGCGCTACCGGGCGCATCAAGTTGCAGATGCAACGATAAGCGACGGTGCGGCGGCGGGCTTCCAAGGGGCCGATGATAGTGCTGCGACGAAGCCTGTCAAGGCAGGCGAAGCGCTGTGATCGAGAGGGTTTTCCCTATCGGAAAATATTCAGTTGAAATTGCCGATTTGGGATATTGGTTGCA
>CXWL01030690.1_pt1 | contig 12496 bp, 12 predicted proteins | sample 590931 | NCBI WGS metagenome assembly CXWL01 (sample SAMEA3498368, study PRJEB10139) | groundwater metagenome | biome: water well; material: biofilm material | place: Germany | collected 2015-04-27
CGCAGCTGAACGGCGACTGGCTGGATGGGACGAAGATCCGCACCGCGCTCTGGCTGCTGCGCTGGCGATTCACGGACGCGGGCCCGCAGACGCACGCCGACGTCCGGGTGCGCGCCGTGGTCGCGGCGGTGCCCTACGCCGCGGACTTCGACATGTCCTCATTTTCCAAGACCGGCGTTCCGCTCGGCCTGGTCCGCGCCGGCGGCGACAAGTGGCTCGCGCCGCGCTTCCACAGCGACGCCGTGCTGCGCGCCTGCAGGACCTGCGTACTGGTGGCCGACCTGCCCACGGCCGGCCACGGCGCGCTGCTCTCGCCGCTTCCGCCCGCGCTCACCGGCGCGGTGGCGGCGTTGCTCAACGATCCACCAGGCTTCGATCGCAAGGGCCTGCTCCCGCCTGTGGACCGCGCCATCGTCGAATTCTTCCGCAGGCATCTCCTGCCCTGACCATGGTGCTCGACCTGGATCGCAAGTCACTGGAGCGGGCGGCGGCGCTGGTCCACGCCGCCATGCCGCCGACGCCGCAACTGTCCTGGCCGCTGCTCAACCAGCGCGCCGGCTGCGAAGTGTGGGTCAAGCACGAGAACCACACCGCCACCGGCGCGTTCAAGATCCGGGGCGGCATCGTCATGCTCGACGCGCTCAAGCGCGCAAACCCGGCGCTGCCCGGCGTGGTGAGCGCGACGCGCGGCAACCACGGCCAGAGCCTCGCCTGGTCGGGCCGCCGCCACGGCGTGCGCACGGTGATCGTGGTGCCGCAGGGCAACAGCCGTGACAAGAACGCGGCGATGCGCGCCTGGGGCGCGGAGCTGGTCGAGTTCGGGCGCGATTTCGACGAAGCGAAAGACCACGCGGGGCAACTCGCGCGTGAGCAGGGACTGGTGTCCATCGGACCCTACCATCCCGAGCTGGTCGCGGGCGTGGCCAGCTACGCGCTCGAGCTGTTCTCGGAGGTGCGGGACATCGACGAGGTCTACGTCCCCATCGGCTGCGGCTCCGGCATCTCCGGGCTGATCGCCTGGCGCGATGCGCTCGGGCTGAGAACGAGGATCGTGGGCATCGTGTCCACCGAGGCGGACTGCTACGCGCTGTCGTTCGCAGCCGGAAAGCCGGTCGAAACCGCGACCGCGAACACGTTCGCCGACGGCATGGCGGTGCGGGTGCCGGTGCCGGCGGCGCTGGAGGTGATCCTGAAGGGCGCCGATCGCCTCGTTCGGGTGAGCGACGACGAAGTGAAGGCGGCGGTGCGCCACTACTACAGCGATACGCACAACCTGGTGGAGGGCGCCGGCGCCGCGCCGCTGGCCGCGCTGCTGAAGGACAAGGCCCGGAAGGGCAGCCGCTTTGCCGTCATCGCCTCCGGCGGCAACATCGACCGCGAGGCGTACCTTTCGGCGCTGCGCGGCCTCCAGTGAAGCTGACGCGGGAAAGCCTTCTCGACGGGACGTTTCACGCCGCGGTGCGGTCCAGCGTGGGACCCGGCGTACGCGTCGCGACGGACGCCGAGCGCGCGGCACAGGTGAGCACGATTCTCGCCCGCGCCCCACGCCGGGGACGCATCTGGATATTCGGATTCGGCTCGCTGATCTGGAATCCGGCGTTCCGTTTCGTTGAACGTCGCACCGCCCGCATCCACGGTTTTCATCGGCAGTTCTGCCTTTGGGCGCGCGCCGGACGGGGCAGCCCCGAGCACCCCGGCTTGATGCTGTCACTGGAACCCGGCGGCAGTTGCACCGGCGTCGCCTACCGCCTTGCGTCGCGCACCGCGCCGACCGAGCTCGACGTCCTCTGGCGACGCGAGATGTTCACCATGGCCTATCGCCCGGTGTGGACGACTGCGTACACCTCCAAGGGTCCGGAACCGGCGATCGCATTCAGCGCCAATCGTCAACATGAGCGCTACGCGCCAGGGCTGGAGGACGCCGATGTGGCGCGCCTGCTCGCGACCGGAAACGGGCCGATGGGACGATGCTGCGACTATCTGTTCGACACGGTGGCACACCTTCGCCAGCTGGGCATCCGCGACCGCTGGCTGGAAACGCTGGAAGCGGAGGTAAGGGCGTACGGCGTGGCAGGGCGCGAGTAGAACCGTCCGCATGCGAGTCCGCGTTCGGCGCAATCCCGGCGCGGCGTCTCAGGCGAGCAGCTCCCCGCTCAGCACGCCCTCCAGCGCGAGCAGCGCGCGCTTCTTGTTCAGCCCCCCGGCGTAGCCGGTGAGCGAACCGTCCGAACCCATGATGCGGTGGCAAGGCACGACGATCCCGATCGGATTGCGCCCGGTGGCCGCGCCAGCCGCGCGCGCGCTGCCCGGGACGCCGGCGCGGCGCGCGAGCTCGCCGTAGGTGATCGTCTGGCCGAAGGGCACGCCGGAGATCGCCTTCCACACCGCCTTCTGGAATTCCGTGCCGGCCGGATCGAGCGCGAGGTCGAATTTCCTGCGCTTGCCGGCGAAGTACTCCGCCAGCTGCGCCTTGGCGCGCTTCAGGTGTGGATTCGCCGGATCGCATTTCCAATCCCTGCCCTTGCCCGGATGGTGCTTCTGGCGATCGAAGTAGATGCCGGCCAGGCCGTCTTCGGTGGCGGCGAGCAGCATGCCGCCGATGGGGCTGTCGTAGGTGTCGTAGTAGCGCATGTCCACTCCTATCATTGCAGCGTTCGCCAAAGGTGCATCACGGCATACGCGCGCCAGGGCCGCCAGGCTTCGCCCGCCGCCAGCACGCGTTTCGGATCCTTCTCACCCAGCGCCTTCATCACGCCCAGGTCGGTGTGCGGGAACGCGTCGGGCCAAGCCAGCACACGCATCGCGATGTACTGCGCCGTCCACTCGCCCACGCCCGGCAGCGCGCGCAGGCGGTCCAGCGTCGCCTCGATGTCGGCGTTGGGCATGAGCACCAGGTCGCCGCCGGCCACCGCCTCCGCCAGCGCAAGCACCGTCTTCGCCCGCGCGCCGGGCATGCCCAGCTTCGCGATGCGTCCGTAGGGCAGGCCGGCGATGCTCTCCGCAGTCGGGAACACCGTCGTCAGCCCGGCAAACGGCGTGGCCACCGGCTCGCCGAACGCGGCGGCGAAGCGCCCGGCCACGGTGCGCGCGGCCGCGACCGTGACCTGTTGCCCGAGGATGGCGCGCACAGCCACCTCGAAGCCGTCGAAGGCACCGGGCACGCGAAGGCCCGGTCGGAAGCCCGCAATCGCGCCCAGTGCCTGCGCCACTTCGGCCGGCTGGCAGGACAGGTCCATCAGCGCCTTCACGCGCGAGAGCACCGGCGGCAGTGCCTTGGCGAGCGAGGCCGACACCGCGACGCGCACCGCCGGCTTCTTCCGCGACAGGCCCACTTCCAGCCAGCCGGCCTGCACCTTGCCGTCCACCGCGATGCGTGCGGTGCGGCGGTAGGCATTCGCTTCCACGGTCTCGACACCCGCGATGGTCCGCGCGCCGAGGAACGCGCACAACGCGGCCCAGTCGTAGGGCGGGCGAAAGCTGAGTTCGAAATTGAGCGTGTCCGGCACGGCGGCGGGCGGCGCGGCGCGCCGCAACTGCTGCGGCTGCAGCCGGTAGCGCTGCTTGAACAGGGCGTTGAAGCGCCGCACGCTGCCAAAGCCGCTGGCGTACGCGATCTCGGTCACCGGCAGCGTGGTGTCGGTGAGCAGGCGCTTGGCGAGCAGCAGCCGCTGCGTCTGCGCGAACTCGACCGGCGAGACGCCGAACTCCGAACCGAAGGCGCGGCGCAGGTGGCGATCGGTGATGCCCAGGCGCCCCGCGATCGCCTCCAGGCTGTCCTCCTCCAGCGTGCGGTCCTCGATCAGGCTGGCGGCGGCCTGCGCGAGGCGCGTGGTGGCATCCACGCTGGCGTTGCCGGGCGCGAGCTCGGGCCGGCAGCGCAGGCAGGGACGGTAGCCGCCGGACTCCGCGGCGGCGGCGCTCGGGTAGAAGCGGCAGTTCTCGCGCCGCGGCGGCTTCACCGTGCACACCGGCCGGCAGTAGATGCGCGTGGAGGACACGGCGACGAAGAATCGGCCGTCGAAGCGGGCGTCCCTCGCGCGCAGGGCGCGGTAGCAGGTGTGCGGATCCAGCGTCATGGGGCGCAGTATGGACCCGGGAAAAGCGGTCCGCTAGCCGTTTCCGGACCTTGCGGCGCGAGGTCCGGAAACGGCCAGCAAGCGCCGGGGATTGCGGCGATGATGCGCCCCGTGAAGCCCGCCGACTACGGCCGCCTGGTGCTGCTCGCCGCCCTCTGGGGCGCGTCCTTCATCTTCGTGCGCGTCGCGGCACCCTCCTTCGGCGCGGTCTGGACCGCGGAGGGCCGCCTGCTGCTGGGCGGCGTCGTGCTCGCGATCTGGTTGCGGATCGCGGGATTCGATGCGCAGTGGCGTCGCCACTGGAAAGCCTACGCCGCCATCGGCCTGGTGAACCTCGCCTTGCCGTCGCTCGCCTACGCCTTCGCGTTGCGGCACCTTCCGGCCTCGGTCGGCGCCGTGCTCAACTCGACCTCGCCCATCTTCGGCGCCCTGTGCGCCGCGTGGTTCCTGGGCGAGCGCCTCACGTTGCGCATGGTCGCGGGCTGCGTCGCCGGGTTCGCGGGCGTCGCGCTGGTGGTGCAGCCGGATGACTTCGCGCGCACGCCAATGTTCGCCGCCGCGGTGCTCGCGTGCCTCGCCGCCTGCGCCTGCTACGGCTACAACGGCGTGATCATGCGGCGCCATGCGGCTGGCGTCCCCAGCCGCGGCATCGCAGTGGGCGGCCAGATTGCCGCGGCTCTGATGCTGCTGCCGCTGATGCCGTTCGACGCACCTGCGGCGGCCATCGGCCCGGTCGCGGCGGCGAACCTGCTCGCGGTGGGCCTGCTCTCGAACGCGCTCGGCTTCGTCCTCTACTTCCGGCTCATCGCCGACGTCGGCGCGATGCGCGCCCTCACCGTCACCTACTTGATGCCCTTCTTCGGCCTGCTGTGGGGCATGCTGTTCCTCGGCGAATCACTTCCCGCGAGCGCATTGGCCGGAGGAATGTTGATCCTGGCGGGGACTGCGCTGGTGACACGCGGTTAGAATCGCTGGCACATATGCCGACTTCCTATCCGAACCTGTTCCGACCGCTCGATCTTCCGGGCGGCGTCCGCGTGCCCAACCGCATCCTCATGGGCTCGATGCATACCGGCCTGGAGGCACGCCCCGACGGCATGCCGCGGCTGGCGGCGTTCTACGCCGAGCGCGCCCGCGGCGGCGCGGCGCTGATCGTGACCGGCGGGTTTTCCCCGAACGACGCCGGGGAACTGAGCCCGCACCGCGCGCAGATGAGCACCAAGGAGGACGCGGCGCGCCACAAGGTCATCCCGCAGGCGGTGCACGAGGCCGGCGGCCGGATCGTGCTGCAGGTGCTGCACTCGGGCCGCTACGGCTTCCATGAACGCATCGTCGCGCCCTCGCCCCTCAAGGCCGGCATCAACCAGCATGCGCCGCGGGAGATGACCGCGCCGGAGATCGAGCAGACCATCGGCGATTTCGTGCGCGCCGCGGTGCTGGCGCAGGCCGCGGGCTACGACGGCGTCGAGATCATGGGCTCGGAGGGTTACCTCATCACCCAGTTCCTCGCCCTGCGCACCAACCAGCGCACGGACGACTGGGGCGGGTCGCTCGCGAACCGCATGCGCTTTGCCTGCGAGATCGTGCGCCAGGTGCGCGTCGCCACCGGCCCGGCGTTCATCATCGTCTATCGGATCTCGGCGCTCGACCTGGTCGAGGGCGGGCTCACGGGCGAGGAGACCGANNGGGCGCCAGCCTCCTCAATACCGGCATCGGCTGGCACGAGGCGCGCATCCCGACCATCGCGCAGGCGGTGCCGCGCGCCGGCTTCTCCTGGGCGACGCGCCGCATCAAGCAGGCGGTGAAGATCCCGACCGTCGCCTCGAACCGCATCAACGCGCCTGAGGCCGCCGAGGACCTGCTTGCGCGCGGAGACGCGGACATGGTGTCTCTCGCGCGCGCCATGCTGTCCGATGCCGAGTTCGCCAACAAGGCGAAGGCCGGCGACCGCGCCGGCATCAACATCTGCATCGCCTGCAACCAGGCTTGCCTGGACCACTACTTCATCGGCCAGCCCGCCAGTTGCGTGGTGAACCCGCGCGCTGGACGCGAGAGCAAGCTGGTTTACACCAAGGTCGCGGCGCGCAAACGCATCGCGGTGGTGGGCGGCGGCCCCGCCGGCCTGTCCTGCGCCGCGGTCGCCGGCGAGCGCGGCCACGAAGTGGTGCTGTTCGAGAAGGCCTCGGAACTGGGTGGCCAGTTCAACCTTGCCAAGCGCATCCCCGGCAAGCAGGAGTTCGCCGAATCGGTGGCCTACTACGCCGAGCGCCTGCGCCGCGCCGGCGTGAAGGTGCTCCTCAATCATGCCGCGACCCAAGCCGAGCTGGACGGCTTCGACGACGTCGTGCTCGCCACCGGCATCGACCCGCGCAAGCCCGCCATTCCGGGCATCGGGCAACCGAAAGTGGTGGGCTACGTAGATGTGCTCACCGGCAAGGCTGCGGTCGGCGCGAACGTGGCCATCATCGGCGCCGGCGGCATCGGCTTCGACGTCGCCGTCTGGTTGCTGGAGCGAAACGCGCGCTCGACCCTCGAAACAAAGGCCTTCTCCCACCATTGGGGCATCGACGAGTCGCTCGCCAACGCGGGGGGCCTCGATCCCAGCGGCCTGCCGGCGGCGAAGCCCTCGCACCGCATCACGATGCTCAAGCGCTCCACCACCGCCTTCGGCAGCACGCTCGGCCGCACCACTGGCTGGGTGCATCGCGCCGAGCTGGCGCGAAACGGCGTGAAGATGCTGAAGGGCGTCGAATACCGCCGCATCGACGACGCCGGCCTGCACATCAGCGTGGACGGCAAGGAGCAGGTGATCGCGGCCGACACCATCATCCTGTGCGCGGGACAGGAGCCGCGCAGGTTGCCATTTGGCGAACTGAAGGCGACGCACCTGATCGGCGGCGCGAAGGAAGCCGGCGAACTGGACGCCAAGCGCGCGATGCTGGAAGGCGCCGAGCTGGCGGCGAAGCTTTGAGCGTGACGCCCATCGCGCTGGTCGGCGGCGCCGGCGTGGGCCTGGGCGCCGCGCTCGGCCGGCGCTTCGCCGCCGCGGGCTTTCGCACCTGCCTCGCTTCGCGCAGCCTCGATCGCCTGGAGCAACTGGTCCAGCCCTTCAACGGCCTCGCCGAGCCCTGCGACCTGCGCGAGGAAAGCGAGGTCATCGCCCTGTTCGACCGGCTGGAGCGGCGGGGCCCGGTGCAGGTGGCGGTGTTCAATGCCGGCGCCAACTACCGCGGCTCCATCCTGGACACGCCCGCCGACCTGTTCGAGAAGGTCTGGCGCCTCGCCTGCTACGCCGGGTTCCTGTTCGGGCGCGAGGCGGCGCGGCGCATGGTCCCGCGCGGCCGCGGCACCATCCTCTTCACCGGCGCCACTGCATCGGTGCGCGGTTCCGCCCACTTCGCTGCGTTCGCCGCCGCCAAGGGCGGCCTGCGCCAGGTGGCGCAGAGCATGGCGCGCGAACTGGGACCCAAGGGCATCCATGTCGCGCACGTGGTGGTGGACGGCCTGATCGACAACCCGCGTACCCGCGAGCGCATGGGCGACCGGGTGAAGGAGTTGCCCGAGGACGGCATGATGGCCACCGACGCCATCGCCGAGACTTTCTTCCAGCTCCACGCCCAGCCGCGCAATGCCTGGACCTTCGAGGCCGACCTGCGCCCCTGGGCGGAGAAGTTCTGAGCATGGCCGTGTCGCTGAAAATGAAGGCGAAGGTGCTGCTGCGTTCGCGCAGCCCCGCCTTCCTGCGCGACTGCCTCGTGCCCTACGACGGCGGACGCATGGGCAGCATCGCGCGCGACGGCATGCAGCTGCACTACCGCATCGGCTCCAGCGACCCGTGGATGATCTACAACCACCTCATGAAGCCGCGGCACCGCGACGAGTACGCGCCGCCCGCGGCGGCCGGCTTCGAGCCCGGGGAGGTGCGCACGGTGCTCGACATCGGCGCCAACATCGGCGCCACCGCCCTGTACTTCGCACAAATGTTACCGATCGGTTACATCTACGCCTTCGAGCCGGTGCCGGACAACTTCGCCGTGCTGCAGCAGAACATCGCCAACTGCCCGCGCATCCATGGCCTCAACTACGGCCTGGGCGCCGCCGACGCGGAATTGGAGATGTTCGCCAGCGCCAATCCGCTCAACTTCGGCGGCTTCAGCCTGTACCCGGCCGGCAGCGACGCCGGGCGCAAGGTGCGCATACGGGTGCGCAACGCCGCCGCCGCGCTCGCCGAGCTGGGCATCACGCAGGTGGATGTGATCAAGATCGACACCGAGGGCGCGGAGTACGACATCCTCACCTCGCTGCCCGAGGAGATCCTGGCCGGCGCGAAGTACATCGTCGGTGAGCTGCACGGCAACCGGGACTTCGCGCTGCTGGATTACCTGTCGCGCTGGTTCGACGTCGGGCTGCGCAAGCGGCTCACCAGCCGACTGTTCAATTTCCAGGCGCTGCCCAAGCGCCGCCGCTAGTCCCACCGCTAGTCCCCGCCGCTAGTCCCTTTACCGCGGGCGGTTGGTGAGGTAGAGCCCGGCCACCACCAGCGCCCCGCCCGCGACCAGCGCCGGGGTGAAGGCCTCCCCCAGGATCAGCACCGACTCCACCACCGCCAGCGGCGGCACCAGGCTGATGAACTGTGACGCCCGCGCCGCGCCCAGCGCCTTGACGCCTTCGTAGAACCACAGGAACGGCACCACGGTGCCCAGGGTCACGAGGTAGGCCATCGCCGCCCAGCCTTCGGCCGTGATCGAGGTGATGGTGTCGTGCTCGTGCCAGGCCGGCAGCACCAGCGGCACCGAGCCCGCGAGCATGACGTAGGCGGTGAGGGCCAGGGGAGAGAGCGTCGACAGCGCGACGCGCCCGAGCAGCGTGTAGGCGCTCCACAGGAACACGCAGGCGATGAGGATCAGTTCCCCGGCTCCCAGCCGCAGGCCGGCGAGGACGGCGAGGTCGCCGCGGCACAACACCCACAGCGCGCCCGCCATGGAAAGCCCGATCCCCGCGGCGCGAATGCCGCCCAGCCGCTCCTTGAGCACGAGCGCGGCGAACAGCGCGGTCACCGCCGGACTGGCCGAGATGATCAGCGCCGCCCGGCTCGCCTCGATGCGCGCGAGGCCCGCGGTGAACAGGGAGTTGTAGATGGAGATCCCCAGCAAGCCCAGCCCGATCACCATCACGGTTTCGCGCGGCGACAGCCGCGGCAGGCGATGCTCGCGCCAGCGCAGCAGGATCAGCAGGATCACCGCCGCCCACCAGAAGCGCAGGAACACCGCGGTGAAGAGGTCCATGCTGCGCAGCAGGATGTTCACCGCGGGGTAGACCCCGCTCCAGAACACCGCCATCAGGATGAGCTTCGCGTAGAGCATTCCGGGCGGCACGTTACACTACCGCCATGGGAATCGTGGTTGCGCTCGCGGGCCAGGTGGGAGGCGCCAAGCTCGCTGACGGAATCGTCCGCCTGCGCGGCGCGGATTGCGCCGTCGTCGTCAATACCGGCGACGACTACGAGCACCTGGGCCTCGCCTTCTGCCCGGACCTGGACACGCTGCTCTACACCCTGTCCGGCGTGGGCAGTCCCTCCACCCCGTGGGAGCCGGCGGGCGACACGCAGGCGCTGTACGGCATGCTGAAGCAGCTGGGCGGCCCGGACCGCCTCGCGCTGGGCGACAAGTCCCTGGCCGCACCGTTGCTGCGCACTGCGTGGCAGGCCCAGGACCGGCGCCTGACCGAAATCACCGCGGATTTCTGCAAGCACCTGGGCATCCAGGCACGCGTGCTGCCCATGAGCGACGACCAGGTGCGCACCCATGTGCTGACCGATGACGGCGCGGTGGCGTTCCAGGAGTACTTCACCACGCTCGGCTGCGGGCCGGCGGTGCACGGGTTCCAGTACGCCGGCGCCGACGTGGCGCAACTGACGCCCGAGATCGCGAACGTGCTCGACTCGCCGGATCTGGAGGCGGTGGTGATCACGCCCGCCAACCCGTACCACACCATCGCCCCGATCCTCGCCATCCCGGGCATGCGCGAAATGCTGCGCAAGCGCGGCGCGCCGGTGATCGCGGTCTCGCCCATCGTCGGCGGCCGGGCGCTGCGCGGCACCGCGGGCAAGATGATGGCCGAGCTCGGCCACGACGCCTCGGCGCTGCGCGCGTCCATGGAATACCTGCGCCTCGCCGATGGCTTCGTGCTCGACCAGGAGGACGCGGCCCAGGCCGACGCCGTGCGCGCCAACGGCATGGAAGTGCTGGTGACGCAGACCATCATGCGCAGCGCCGAGGACCGCGTCGCGCTCGCCCAGGCGGTGCTCGACTTCGCCCGGGCGATCCGCGACCGGAAGCGCGAAGAAGCGCAGGCAGCGTGACGGCCGGCGAGGCCGCAGCGCTGTTCGGGCGCATCGGCGGCAATATCGAGCAGGTGATGCGCGGCAGCCGCGAGGCGGTGCGCAAGCTGCTTGCCGCCTTCGCCTCCGGGGGCCACGTCCTGATCGAGGACTACCCCGGCACCGGCAAGACCACGCTCGCCAAGGCGCTGGCCGCCTCCGTCGGCGCGAAGTTCACCCGCGTCCAGTTCACCCCCGACCTGCTGCCCTCGGACATCCTGGGCGTGTCGGTGTTCAACCAGAAGGAGCAGACCTTCGAGTTCCGCGAGGGGCCGGTGTTCACCTCCATCCTGCTGGCGGACGAGATCAATCGCGCCTCGCCGCGCACCCAGTCCGCGCTGCTGGAGGTGATGGCCGAGGCCCAGGTTTCGGTGGAAGGGCGCACGCACCCGATGGATGACCTGTTCTTCGTCATCGCGACGCAGAACCCGGTGGAGTTCCGCGGCACCTACCCGCTCCCCGAGGCGCAGATGGACCGCTTCGCCATGTGCCTCGCGCTGGGCTACGTCGAGGCGGAGGTCGAGGCCGAGGTGCTGGCCGCGCAGGACCTGGGGCATCCGCTCGCGACACTGAAGCCGGTCGCCTCCCACGAGCAAGTGCTGGCGCTGAAGGCGCGCGTGCGCCAGGTGCGCGTAGCCGACGAACTGCGCCGGTACGTGGTGGAACTGGTGCGGCGCACGCGCGGCGCGCCTCAGGTTCAACTGGGCTGCGGCCCGCGCGCCTCGCTTGCGCTCGCCCACGCCGCCAAGGCCCTCGCCCTGTTCGACGGCGAGGAGTACGTCCGTCCGGAGCACGTGCAGGAACTGGCCGTGCCGGTGCTCGCGCACCGCATCGTGCTGGACCCGCAGGCGAAGTTCGCCGGCGCCTCGGGCGCCGGGCTGGTGGCCGACATCGTGCGCGAGGTGCCGGTCCCGGCATAGAGGACGGAGCGAGGAGCCGAATGCGCCGGTTCACGTTCCTTGCCTTGCGCGCCATGAGCGCGCTCGACCACTGGCTGCGCGAACGCCTGACGCTCGCCGGCTGGGTCACGCTCGGTACGGCCGCGGCCGCCGCGGCCGCCGGCCTGGACACCAACCAGACCGTCACCTACCGCGCGTTCACCTTCCTCGCCGCGCTGCTGCTGGTCGCCTGGGGCGTGAGCCTCGCGCTGCGCCCGCGCCTGCGCGGTCTGTCCGCGAGCCGCGAGATGCCGCGCTACGCCACCGCGGGCGAACCCTTCAGCTATCGCGTGACGGTGGTCAACCGGGGCGCGCGCCCGGTGGCGGACGCCGTGGTCACCGAGCGCTTCCGCGACCCGCGGCCGGCGTTCGAGGAATTCCGCCGCGTGCGCGAGCCGGGCGAGGAGCGGCGCAACTGGTGGGACCGGAACGTGGGCTACTTCCGCTGGCGCTGGCTGATCGAGCGCCGCCTGCCGCGCGACGTCGGGCCGGCCGAGGTGGGCGTGCTCGCCCCCGGCGAGCGCACCAGCCTCAGGCAATCCTTCGTGCCGCGGCGACGCGGGCGCCTCGAGCTCGCCGGGCTCACGCTCTCCCGCGGCGATCCGCTCGGCCTGGTGAAGAGCCTGGCGCTCGTCAGCCTTCCGGCGCGGATCATCGCGCTGCCCAGGCGCTACCGGCTGCCGGAGCTCGTGCTGCCGGGCCGGCGCAAGTACCAGCCCGGCGGGATCTCGCTCGCGGCCTCGGTGGGCGATTCCGAGGAGTTCCTCGCCCTGCGGGACTACCGGCCCGGCGACCCGCTGCAGCGGGTGCACTGGAAAAGCTTCGCCCGCACCGGCAAGCCGGTGGTGAAGGAGTACCAGGACGAGTTCTTCGAGCGCCACGCGCTGGTGCTGGACACCGGCATCCGCACGGAGAACAGCGCCTGGGACGCGGCCTTCGAGGACGCGGTGGCGCTCGCGGCCTCCTTCGTCTACACCATCGACACCCAGGAATGCCTGCTCGACCTGCTGTTCGTGGGCGGAGAGGTTCGCGCCTACACCTCCGGCCGCGGCCGCATGCAGTCCGAGCACATGCTGGAGGTGCTCGCCGCCATCGGCCCGAGC
>CXWL01101308.1_pt1 | contig 12496 bp, 9 predicted proteins | sample 590931 | NCBI WGS metagenome assembly CXWL01 (sample SAMEA3498368, study PRJEB10139) | groundwater metagenome | biome: water well; material: biofilm material | place: Germany | collected 2015-04-27
CGCCTTCGAAGAACAACAGCTGCTGCCGCTGGCGCAGCGCCTGCTCGCCACCGACGCCTGGTTCCGGGTCGGCACCGCGTTCCTGCTGCAGGATGCGCAATCCTGACAACTTGTGTGGCAATTTGGGGTTGCATTGGCAATTCGCACCGTCATTTGTTGATTTGATGCAACAATTCGTGCGAAAATAGCTGGCACAGCACGCAAAGGCATGGCGGCGAACGGATTTCGGTTCCGGGTCGCGCCCCCCGAAATCGGACCATTCCTGACGCTTGCTCGCACGACTTGCTGGCCATTCCTGTCTAAAAATCGCACCCTGGCGCGCAATCCCAACAGCCCTTTGCATGGTTCCGCCTGCAATCCGGGCTTGACCGCGGGTTCCGCCAATGCCGATGAAATTCCCGAAATTCGATTCNNCCTCGCGTACCTTTCCGAGCAGGGGCACAACCGCGAGCGCGTCGCCCTGCACGCCTCGGCGGACGCGACCGAGTTCCAGCGCACGCTCCAGCAAGGCATCGATTCGTACCACCACTTGAATCGCGACCTGGCCGCCTACTTCACCGCCACGGCCGCGCTCACCGGCCAGCAGCGCGACGCGGCATTCGATGTCTACATGCGCACCGCCGATGTGCTGCGCGAGCATCCGGGACTCAGCTACATCGGCTACATCGAGCGCATCCGGCGCGCCGAACCCGCGCTGCCCGATGGACCGGCCAATGGCGCCGACCCGGCGTACCGCTATCCTTATCGGTACGCGTACCCGCTCGACGCGCGGTCGCGCCATGCCGACGGCCTCGACTTCTCGATCATTCCCGAGCGCTGGAGCGCGATGCAGCAGGCGCGCGACAGCGGGCAATCGACTTCCACCGCCAGGCACACCTACCGCACCGGCACGACGGTGGTGCCGGTGCTCCTCGTCTTCACGCCGATCTACGACCCCGCCCTGCCCTCGACCAGCGTCGCCGAGCGCCGCATCGCGCTGCGCGGCTTCGTGTTTTCGATCTATAAAATCGAAGAGATGATCGAGCGCGTCATGGGCAGCGATTTCCACGCCCTGTTCGACCTTGAAATTTACGACGGCGCCGTGCGCGCCGAAAATATCCTCTACGACGGCGACAAGCGTCCGCACATGCTGCTGCAGGACGCCGACATGCCGATCGCCCGCAGCGCCAACGTCACCATGTCCGGGCGCGACTGGCACTTGTACTTCTTCCCGAAACCGGGCTACGTCGAGCGCTATCACAGCTGGAATGGCCTGCTGATGCTGGCGTTCGGCTTCGCCATCACCGTCGCCCTGTCCGGCACGGTGTGGCGCTGGACCCTGCGCCAGCGCTATCGCGCGCGCCAGCACGCCGACGCCGGGCTGCGCTTCGACGCGGTGTTTGAAAACCATCCATCGGCCATGTACTCGCTCGATTTGAAGCGGCGCTTCCTGAACGCCAATGCGCAGGCGCTGAAGGAGTTCAAGGTCAGCAAGGCCGAGTTGATCGGCCGCTCGGTCGAAGAGTTCGTCGCCCCCGACATGCTGGCGCTGGCCAAGGCGCGCTTCGACGAAACCCTGCGCGGCAATTCGGTCTCCTACGACTCGGCCATCATCCTCGGCGACGGCGCCCGCATCGACATCAACGTGATCATGATCCCGGTGAAATCGGGCAGCCGCGTCACCAGCGTGCTTGGCATCGGCCAGAACATCACCGAGCAGAAGCTGAGCGAATGGCGCCTGCTGGAATCGCGCAAGATGCTCCAGCTGGTCATCGACCATATTCCGCAACGGGTTTTTTGGAAGGATACGCAGTTCGCGTTCCTCGGGTGTAACCAGGCGTTCGCGCGCGACGCCGGTCTTGCCGGCCCGGAGGAGATCGTCGGCCGGACCGACTTCGAGCTGGCCTGGCGCGCCAATGCGGAACTGTACCGCAAGGACGACATCGACACCATCGCCAGCGGCCAGGCCAAGATCAATTACGAGGAGCCGCAGCAGCGCGAGGACGGCAGCGAGAGCTGGCTCAGGACCAGCAAGGTCCCGCTGTCCGACATGGACGGCAACACCGTCGCCCTGCTCGGCCTGTACGAAGACATCACCGACCGCAAGGCGATGGAACACCAGCTGCGCGAGCTGGCGCACCACGACACCCTGACCGGCCTGGCGAACCGCGCCTTCTTCCACCATCACCTGGAATTGGCGGTATCGAAGAGCCGGCGCGACGGATCGCTGCTGGCGCTGATGTATTTCGATATCGACCACTTCAAGGACATCAACGATTCGTTCGGCCACGACACCGGCGACGCCCTGCTCAAGGCGTTCGCCACGCGGGTCGGCGAAACGGTGCGCGAGGCGGACGTGTTCGCGCGCCTCGGCGGCGACGAATTCGCGCTGCTGCTCGAGAACCTGCCCAACCCGGCGGCGGCCGAGCGGGTCGGCAACAAGCTGGTCGCGGCGATGCAGGCGCCCTACCAGCTGGGCGAGCGCGCGGTGACCGTCGGCAGCAGCATCGGCGTGGCGTTCTTCCAGCGCGGCATGCGCGCCGATGAACTGATCCGGCGCGCCGACCAGGCCATGTACGCTGCCAAGCGCGGCGGCCGCAACCGCTTCGAAATAGCCGTTGTCGCCGAAGCGGCGGCGTCGGCGCCGCCACGCTGACAAAAAAGCCGCCCGGAGGCGGCCTGGCGAAAGCGTGTCAGCGCTTCACTGCCACCGGCGCGGGTGCCGGCGTATTGGTGCGCGCATTCATCGCGGCTTGCTCGCGGGCCTTTTTCTTGCTCATGTGGCTGCCGATTGCGCAGCCGGCTCCGGCTCCCAGCAGGCTATGGTGACCGGCGACGTGGCCGGCAACGCCGCCCAGCAGGGCGCCCTTCAGGCAGCCTGCGTTGGCGACTGCGGATGCGGAACCCATTGCGAGCACGAGCGAGATGGCGATCAGTTTGGTTTTCATATGGTTCACTTTCTGTAAGAGGACGCCTGCAGCGTCGATGAGTTCAGCATACTGAGCCGCAAGGCTGGTGTATGTGCGCCACTCCACGTTGTGTTGCTACGAAAGATTACAGTTTGTCCATGTTTGGCCAACATAACCACGGTCAATAATTCGCGACCGGCCCCGGTCCTATGATTCTCGCTGCGGTTGCGCCAGCCGCGCCCCCTGAAATCTTTCGGCGATCATCAGAAATAGGACGAGACGAGCAATGAAAATGACACCTATAGCATTGGTATGTGCGGTACTGTTTGGATTCTCGGCCAGCAGCTGGGCCGCGACCGATGATGTCGCCGCGCTGAAACAGCAAATGGCGGTGATGCAGCAGCAGATGTCGGCGCTGCAAAGCAAACTCGACGCGGTATCGGCCGCGCAGCCGGCCGCCCCGGTTGCGCCTGTTGCTCCGGCCACGCCGTTGACTGCGCACGTCGGCGGCGCCAGCGTGACGCTGTACGGCTTTGCCGACCTGTCGGCCGATACGACCTCGAACGGCAAGGAGCACCTGGGTCAGGTTTCCAGCAACCTTTCCTACCTCGGTGTGCGCGGTGGCAAGGATCTTGGCAATAGCGGCCTGAAAGCCATCTTCCAGCTCGAAACGCTGGTGAACGTGTCGGGCACGCCGACCGAAACGGGCGCGCTCGGGTCGCGCAATTCCTTCCTCGGCGTCGAAGGCCAGTTCGGCAAGATCATGCTCGGCAAGACCGACTCGCCGTACAAGCGCGCGACGGCCGCGATGGATCCGTTCGCGTCGAGCGTGGGCGACTACAACACGATCATGGGCAACACCGGCGGCGACCTGCGGGCCGAATTCGACGCCCGCATTCCTCACGCGATCTTCTACGATTCGCCCAAGTGGGGTCCGGTGTCGGTTAACGCGCTGTATTCTCCGGGCCAGAAGTACGCCAACCTGGCCGGTTCGGACAAATATGCGTTCGCCCAGGGCGAAAAGGTGTGCGCCGGCGCGACGCCAGGCAGCTCCGGTTCGCTGCCGGATTCGGGCTCGACGCTGTGCAACGACGGCGCGTTCACGAATGCGTACAGCGTGGCCGTCAACGTCGATCACGGCCCATTCCTGCTCACCTTGAGCTATGAGCGCCACCAGGCCGTCGACCGGACGTCCGACAACGGCGGCGTGATCTCGGACGAAAGCGCCGCGAAGATTGGCGTCGGCTATCACGCCGGAGGCAACCGGCTGTCGGCCATTTACGAGAAATTCAAGCGCAGCGGAGGCGTCGCGCCAGGCCTGAACGAGCGCGCGCGCAGCGGCTACTACATCAGCGACGTCCAGGCTCTGGGCAACGGACTCGATGTGATGGCCGCGTGGGCCCACGCCGGTTCGACACCGGGCGGCCCTGACTTCGGCACCGCCGACGACAAAGCCAATATGTATGCCATTGGCGTGAAGTACCACTTCGACAAACAGACGGCCTTCTATCTGACCGGCGCGATGCTCAAACAAGGCGCGGGCGCTCACTACGCCCTCGGCGCGGGCGGGCACGGGGCCGCAATCGCGTCGCCGCGCAACGATGACGGCGACACCATCCCAGGGCAGGAGATCCGCGCCTTGTCGGCCGGCCTGCAATACGCCTTCTAAGCGCCCGGGTGATTTAGCGCCGCTGTGCTCCTGCCAGTCCGGACCAGCGGCGCCAGCCTCCAGCCTTGCCGGATATACGGACGATCATGGCCGCTCAGGTAAAGGGCGGAGGCGATCACCCATCGCTGCGTCGGTGCTGGCTTCAGGGTTGTCGCTGCAATGCAGGCAACGATGCTCAACGCGGCCACGGCACGGCCCGGCGCGGCCATGCGCGGCCGGTCGAACCTCGCGGCGAACAGCGCACTTGCGGCGCCGCCCAGCAAACAGCCGGCGGCGACCTCGGAGACCGAATGGGCGTGTAGCGTCAGGCGCGAGATCGCGATCAGCGTGGCGGCCAGCACACCGATCGCCATGCCGACGATGCGCGCGCGCCGCCGCGCCTCCACCAGGCCAAGAAAGAAGATGGTCGGAACGACGGCCATGGCACGCGCTGCGTGGCCGCTCACGCCGGTGAAGTCCAGCGCGCGGATACCGACGCCCCAGCCGATGAAAGAGAGTTTGGTGGCGACGGTCACGATCAGCACACCGGCAAACAGCAGGCACCAGCATGCAGCCATGCGCCAGGCGCGCGACGCGCACAGCCAGGCGGCGATGGCGGCGGCTGCCGGCAGCATCGCGTTGACGCCGCCGACCCGGGTGATGACCATCCAGGTCGTCATGAATCAGCGGAGCGGCAATCCGCCGTTGCGCCGCCGGCGTCAGCCGATACGCAGGTCGAGTCGCGCATCATTCGAGCTGGGCGTGTTCGTCAGGACCATCAGCGGAACCACCGCGCTGGCGGGCAGCAAGGCCGGCGCGGACGGCCGGCGCTGGTCCAAGCCGGCGTGGATCGACGCGCTGACCGATGCCAGCAGGGCATTGCGGCGGCGGGCCTCGGCGCGTTTGTGCGAGGCCACAGAATCGAGATTCGGTTCAGCGCTATTGCACGGCGATTCATAATTGCCGTCCGCACGCCGTTGCGCCCCCATTTCTTCCCAGGTCGCGTCGTAATCCGACGAAATCCGGCTGGCCCGGCGCCAATTCACGGTCACCAGGTTCTGGTTGCCGATCAGGAGGATCCGGCCGCACCCGAAATAGTCGCCGAACGCACGCACTGCCGCCACCATCAGCTTCTTCGGGCGGCAGCCATGCAACTCACGGGTCACCGCCTTGATCACCTGCGCACCGTCGAACGCACGCAGTCCTTGCAAACCGCCAAGTGCGATCGTCCGCGAGCCGTCGATCTCAGCAAGGACGAAGCTGGACATGTACACGCAGGTTCCATCGTACAACAATTTGAGCGCCAGTTCGCCCTCGCGATGGCCGGTATTTATCGCCGATAATTCAAGCTGGAACAGCTCCCCGGTTTTGCCGGCAAACCCGGCGACGGCAACCGGAAACGAGGCGGCCCGATCGACAAGATCGGCCAGGCCGGCTTCGAAAATCCGGTCATAATGTCCGATCAGGAGAGTCACGCGGTCGGCACAGGAAAGACGGGTGTGCAGGTAGGGGCGGTAAATTTTGTGGATCACGCGCGGGTATTGGCGCGCCAAATCGCGCAATACGGCATGGCGATCGATGTAGCGCTTCCAGCGCCGGGTCTGCACCGGATGCACGATTGCACCCAGCAGCAGCTTCAAACGGTCTTTGATCGCGGACCGCTGCGCCCGCCCGAATGGTAGGAATTTCAATGTGTAAATACCGGTGGAGGTCAGGCGAGCAATTATACGTACACGTGGCCGGACAGCGGCCGAATCGCCCTCCTCCTTTCCAAATGGTAATGTGGTGTTGGTTTTTTTGCCGCCACGCGCTTGCCGCGCCAGATAGACTACGTCTGGTTGCCGCTTTCAAAAGGGAAGTTAATTGCGTTGTCTCGTGATAGAAGATGAAGTGGAAACCGCCCGGTATATCGAGAAGGGCCTCACCGAAGCCGGCTTTGCCGTGACCATCGCGCCGAACGGCGTCGAAGGGCTATACAAGGCGACAACGTCGGACTGGGATGTGATCGTGCTGGACCGCATGCTTCCGGGTACCGTCGATGGCCTGTCAGTGATTCGCGTGCTGCGCGATCTGGGCAAAGCCACGCCGACCATTATTGTGAGCGCCCTGGCCAACGTCGACGAACGCGTCTCCGGGCTGCGCGGCGGCGCCGACGACTACCTGGCAAAACCGTTCGCCCTCTCTGAGCTGCTGGCCCGCGTCGACGCCCTGCTGCGCCGCGCCAGCGCGAATGCCGATACCATGGTGCTGGAAGTGGCGGACCTCGTGCTCGACACACGCGCCAAACGCGTCACGCGCGGCGGCCAGGTGATCCTGCTGCAGCCGCGCGAATTCCGCTTGCTCGAATACTTGATGCGCCATCGCAACCAGGTGGTGACGCGCACGATGTTGCTGAAAGGGGTGTGGGATTACCACTTCGACCCGCAAACCAACGTCATCGACGTACAGATCAGCCGCCTGCGCACCAAGATCGACAAGGGATGGGACGCGCCGTTGATCCACACCATGCGCGGGGTCGGTTACCGGCTCGCGTCGGACAAATGAACGCGCCCGTCGCGTTCGGTCGGGGCCCTTCCGTCATCGCGCGCCTGGTGCTGGGATACTCGATCCTGCTCGCCGTCTCGTTCCTCGCCTTGGCGACGGTATTTTATATCGGCACCATCGGCGTTCTGGATCGCAGTACCGACCGCAAGATCACCGCCGTGGCGGCCCGGCTGGCGGCCAGCTATCAGCCGGCGCACCCGGAGCAACTGGCCGCTGCGATCAGCCGTGAACTGTCCGACGGCGCCGACAGCGACAGCGAAATCGTTGTCGCGCTCGCGGGCGACGCTTCGCGCATTGCCGGCAACGTCGCTGCCATCGCCGAGCGATCGACGCCGACCGGACAACTGACGACGCGAAAAGTGATCCGCAACGGCGTGCCGCGCCGCACGCGCCTGCTGGCAACCCGCCTGCCGGATGGCGGCGTGCTGCTGGTCGGCCGCGATTTGAGTGAACAGCAAACCATCCAGTCGATGGTGTGGCAGGCGCTCGCTGCCGGCGCGGCAGTGGCGATTGTGCTGGGGATGGCGGGTGCGCTCTTGTTCCGCAACCAGATCAGGCGCCGTATCGGCGATATCCGGGTGACCGCCAAGGGCATTGAAGCCGGCGACCTGACCAGGCGCATCCCGGCCTCCGGCGACGACGAATTCGGCTTGCTCAGCCACGACATCAACCGCATGCTGGACCGCATCGAACAACTGATGAGCGGGGTGCGCCATGTGTCGAATGCCATCGCGCACGACCTGCGCACGCCGCTGAACCGCATTCGCGCCAAACTCGACGATTCCCTGCACTCCGCCGCGACCGCCGAGTCGCTCACCGAATCGGCCCAGGGCGCCATCGCGGAAATCGACGAGCTCACCCTGCTGTTCGAAAAGCTGCTGCACATCGCCGAAGCGGAATCGGGAATGCGCACCCAGCAATTCGAACTGGTCGACTTGAGCCGGATCGCGTTCGACATGGTCGAACTGTACGATGCCACTGCCGAAGAATGCGGCAGCGTCCTGCGCCACGTGCCGGCCAGCGCGGTGCGGGTGCGCGGCGATCGCAACCTGCTGGCGAGCGCCGTCGCCAGCCTGGTCGACAACGCCATCAAGCATGGCGGACCCGCCACCACCATCGCCGTGCGCGCGTACCTGGCCGGCGACGTCGCGACGATCGAAGTACGCGACAACGGCCCGGGCATTCCTGGCGACGAACTGGCCAGGGTCACCGAGCGATTCTATCGGCTCGACCGCAGCCGCAGCCTCCCGGGCAATGGACTTGGACTGTCGATTGTCGCCGCGATCGCGACGTTGCACAGCGGCCAGCTGCAACTCGCAGCCGACAAGGGACTAATTGCCCGCCTTTCGTTGCCAGCATCGCGCGAGCCTTCCGCGCAAGGCGCACCGGCCGAAAATTGAGCGTTCGCCGGCTATGCCGTTCGCATAGCGTTCGTTGAATCGTGCGAGCTCAACATTTCCGCGCAAGAAGCGCATAATCGCTACACTCTCCATATCATTCGTCGAGGCATTTTCCACATTCAATTTGCCATGAAGAAAAGCGTTCGCCGGGCAGCCGCCGTTGAATCGACGACGGAGCCCTCGACAATTTCGTTGGAACTGTTGCTCGGCAATCTCCCGGGCGCCGTCTACCGCTGCCTCAACGATGAACGCTGGACCATGGAATTCGTCAGTGCCGGCATCGAAAAGCTGACCGGCTATCCGCCCTCGGCATTTACCGCGCGCTCGGCATTCACCTTCGCCAGCATCATCCGCCCCAGCGACCGGCACGAAGTCGCCCATCAGATCGAGGCCGCCTTGGCCTCGCAGCGCTCGTTCCAGGTCACCTACCGGATCCTCACCGCCTCCGGCGAGACCAAATGGGTGTGGGAGCAAGGCGCCGCGGTGCTCGGCGCAATGGGCGAAATCGTCGCCTTCGAAGGCTTTATCGCCGATATCACGCGCATCAAGAAATCCGATGCGCTCGTCCTGGAACAGGCGGCCCTGCTCGACAAGGCGCGCGATGCGATCTTCGTGATGGACATGGGCGGGAAGATCACCTATTGGAACAAGGGCGCCCAGCACCTGTTCGGATGGGCCGGCGACGACGTGATCGGCAAGAAGTACGCCGATGTATTCAATATCGATTTGCGCGAGTTTCGCCGTGCCTATGACGCCACTGTGGTGAATGGCGAGTGGACGGGAGAATGCGTGCAGCATGGGCAAGACGGCAGCGAAGTCGAAACGGAGGCGCGCTGGTCGCTGGTTCCCGCCGACGAGAGCGCGGGAACGCCGCAAAAGATTTTGGCGATCAGCACCGATATCAGCGAACGCAAAAGCGCCGAATCCAAGGTCTACCGGATGGCGTTCTTCGACGCTCTCACCGATTTGCCGAACCGCTCGAACCTGATCGACCAGCTGCGCAAGGCTTTGATGACCAGCGCGCGCGACGGCACCATCGGCGCCATCATGTTTTGCGACCTCGATAATTTCAAGGCGCTCAACGACAGCAAGGGCCACGCCGCCGGCGACGAACTGTTGCAAGCGGTCGCCCGGCGGCTGGAACAGAGCGTGCGCGAAACCGACCTGGTGGCGCGGCTCGGCGGCGATGAATTCGTCATCATGCTGCCCCCTGGTCCGTCCACTTACGAAGAGGCCGCGCGCGGCGCCGAAGCGGTCGCCGCCAATGTGATCGCGCGCATGGCGGGGCCGATCAGGCTGTTGCAGGATGCGCAGCCGCTCACCACCAGTATCGGCGTGACCTTGTTTTCCGGCGCCCACGAGACCGTGGAGACGGTGCTGATGAAAGCCGATGCCGCCATGTACCAGGCCAAATCGGCGGGCCGCAACACGACGCGTTTTTTTGACCCGGACATCCAGGAATCGCTGTCGGCGCAGCTGAAGATCGAGCGTTCCCTGAGCAAGGCGCTGGTCGACAACGAATTCGTGCTCTATTTCCAGCCGCAGATGAATACCCATGGCGACGTCACCGGAGCGGAGGCACTAATCCGCTGGCAGCAGGACGACCAGTTGGTCCTCCCCGGCGAATTTATCGAAAGCGCGGAGTCGACCGGGCAGATCGTCGCCATCGGCGAATGGGTCTTGTCGACCGCCTGTGCCCAACTGGCCGACTGGGCGTCGCGCCCGGAGACCGCTTGCCTGTCGCTGTCGGTAAACATCAGCGCCCGCCAATTCATCGAGCCCGATTTCGTCCCGATGGCGGAAGCGATCTTCGCCAGCACGGGGGCCAATCTCGCCCAGCTGAAGCTCGAGTTGACGGAAAACCTGCTGGTCACCGACGTGACCAATACCGCCACCAAAATGGAGCACCTGAAAGGCCTGGGCGTGACGTTTTCGCTCGACGACTTCGGCACCGGCTATTCGTCGCTGGCGTATTTGCGCAAGCTGCCGCTCGATGAATTGAAAATCGATTACGCCTTCGTCAAGGACGTACTGGTCAACCGGAATGACGCGTCGATCGTCCGCTCGATCATCACGCTGGCCAACAGCCTGGGGCTCGACGTGATCGCGGAGGGGGTGGAAACCGAAGGCCAGCGCGAGTTCCTCCAGCGCGCCGGCTGCCATGCCTACCAGGGTTTCCTCTACGAGAAAGCGATGCCGAACGACCGCTTCGTGCAGTTCGTGACGACCCGCCACTAGCCCAAAATTTCCATCTGCCCGACAAATTGTGGTAACTTTGCGGCTCCGATTGGGATCGTTTCCAATTTCCCTTGAAAAGGTTGCCGCGTGCCGTACACACTACCGAAACTCACCATTCTCGCCGGCCTGCTGCTGACCGCCGGACTCCACGCGGCCGAGCAGTCCGCCCCCGCCGCCAGTGCGCGCGTCCAGTACCTGCTGTCGCAGATGTCGCGCGCCGACAAGATGGCCGTCATCCGCGGCGCCCAGGAGCCGGCCGACGCCACCCTCGGCCAGGCCGGCTGGACCGCCGGCGTGCCGCGCCTTGGCATCCCGGACCTGCGCTTTGCCGACGGCCCGCCCGGCGTGCTGGTGCGCCACGCCTCGACCGGCATGCCCTCCACCCTGTCGATGGCGGCCACCTTCAGCCCCGCGGATGCGGAGGCAACCGGCGCGCTGATCGGCCGCGACGCGCGCGCCCTGGGCGTTGACGTGATCCTGCAGCCGTTCATCAACATCTACCGCGACCCGACCTTCGAGCGCGCCTACAACACCTACGGCGAAGACCCCGTCCTGACCGGCACGCTGGGCGCGCGCTTCGTGCGCGGCGCGCAATCGCAAAACGTCATGGCCCAGGCCAAGCACTTCATCGGCTACGACGGCTCCGGCGACGTCCACATGGACGGTCAGACGCTGCGCGAGATCTACCTGGCGCCGTTCCGCGACGTCGCCCAGGCGGGCGTCGCGTCCATCATGTGCTCGTATAACAAGGTCAATGGCCTGCACGCCTGCGGCAACGCCGCCACGCAAAACGGCATGCTGCGCAAGGAGTCGGGCTTCCGCGGCTTCATCACCTCCGACTGGGGCGCGACCCATGGCGCCGAATTCATCGTTCAGGGCATGGACATGGAACAGCCTGGCCTCGGCCCCGGCGCCTACTTCGCCCTCGGCAAGGAACCGGCCGGCGCCGACATGTCGACCGAGGAAAAGGCCGACCTCGCCGAAGTGCTGACGGCCGGTGTGCCCGAAGAGCAGATCTACCCCACCGTCCCGCGCACCGACGCCGCGCCGCAGGAGCCGGTCGGCGTGTCGAAAAACCTCGGCGAAGCCTTCGCCAAGGGCAGCGTCACCGACGCCGACCTCAATCGCGCGGCCGGCCGCGTGCTGGCGCAAATGGAGATCTTCGGCTGGCTCGACCGCAAACCGAACCACGCCATCCTGCCGCAAGCNNGTGCTGCCGCTCAAGCCGGCGGACCTCGATTCGCTGGCCCTGATCGGCCCCGGCGCCCAGCAAACGTTTGCCATCGTCGCGGGCGAAGAACAATCGTTCGGCCGCGCCGAGCGCCAGGTCGGCGCCTACCACGCCTTGCGCACGATGACCGCCAGCCAGGGCTTGCGCCTCGCGGTCGGCGCCGACATGACCGGCGCGCCGATTCCGAAAGAAGCCTTCAGCGGCCTGACCCGCGGCGGGACCGCGGCCGCCAACATCGACAACACCCTGCGCTCCAGCCAGCCGCTCCCCGCCGGCGCCAACGCCAAATGGGAAGGCACGCTGACGGTGGACGCCGATGGCGACTACGACATCAACCTGCAACTGATCGGCGCGACCGGCAAGTTCATGATCGACGGCCGCAAGGTCGGCAACATGGGCTGGTGGGGCGGCCATGGCGACATCGTCTTCGCCAACCGCGACAACGTGGTGCCAACCACCGATGGACTCGACAACGTGCGCCGCCTCGTCAAGCTGAAAGCCGGGCCGCACAAGATCCAGGTCGAAGCGAACGCCGACAGCAGCGGCG
>CXWL01001524.1_pt1 | contig 12495 bp, 13 predicted proteins | sample 590931 | NCBI WGS metagenome assembly CXWL01 (sample SAMEA3498368, study PRJEB10139) | groundwater metagenome | biome: water well; material: biofilm material | place: Germany | collected 2015-04-27
CGCCGGCCGATCGGCGTGTTCATGTTCGTCGGACCGAGTGGGGTGGGGAAGACGGAGACGGGGTTGGCGCTCGCCGAGTTGCTGTTCGGCAGTGATCAAAACATCACCACCCTCAACATGTCCGAGTTCAAGGAAGAGCATAAAGTGTCGCTGCTGATGGGCTCACCTCCGGGGTATGTCGGCTATGGGGAGGGAGGCGTGTTGACGGAGGCGGTCCGCCGAAGACCCTACAGTGTGATCTTGTTGGACGAGATGGAAAAAGCCCATCGCGGGGTCCAGGATATTTTCTACCAGGTCTTTGACAAGGGGACGATGAAGGACGGTGAGGGCCGTGACATCGATTTCAAAAATACGGTCATCATTATGACGTCCAACACCGGGACCGATAGGATCATGAAGCTCTGCGCCGATCCGGAGACGCGGCCCGAACCGGAGGCGTTAGCCGATGCCATCCGGCCTGACCTGCTCGAATACTTCAAGGCGGCGTTCCTGGGCCGGGTGATCGTCGTGCCCTACTTCCCGATTTCGCCGGACATCATGCGCAAGATCATCGAGCTGCAGCTCAGTCGGATCCGCAGCCGAATCAAAGACAACCACAAGGCACAGCTCACGTATGACGAGTCACTCGTGAAGGTGATTGCCAGCCGCTGCACCGATGTCGATAGCGGGGCCCGCAACGCCGATCACATCATCACCAGGACCCTGTTGCCGGAACTCTCGAAAGAGTTCCTCTCGCACATGGCGCAGGGCGAACCAGTCTCGAAGGTGCATATCTCGGTGGATGAGGGAGGGAGTTTCCAGTACCACGTGAATTGAACCAGGGGAAGGTTCATAATCACAGGCGTGGCCGACGATATCTTGCCGGATAATGCCGGTTGCCTGATTCGATACGTGTGCATTGAGAATCCAGAAAGATGAGTCGCGATGTCCGTGAATTCTGTCATTTTGAGATGGCGCGGCCGGCTCATACGACGGCATGGTGTTTGCTGAGTAACAGGTTGTTGACAAACTACTTGTGCACATCGAAACCATGAGAGCCCAGATGTCACAGACTCTTTCAGAGATTCTCGCAGGCTGTTCAAAAAGCTGTCCAGCAAGGCCGCAGCAAGCGAAGAGGCGAATCGTACTCTCTGCCGTACGTTGAGCCTCTGAGCGCCGCGAGAACGATGCTGGCGGACTTTGTCAACCGCCTGCTAAGAGAGTGGGTCATGGGACAGACCACAGACAAGCCTGACTGAGAACGGAGAACGGGATGCCTCTCACCCAAGAAAACCGACTGATCGCCATCGACACGCCGCTGGGGCCGGATGTCCTCTTGTTGCGAGGGTTCACCGGACACGAAGCGATCTCCCGGTTGTTCAACTTCGAGCTGGATCTCCTCTCCACAGATCCTGAAATCAAGTTTGAGAAGATCATCGGTCAGAAGGTGACCATTCGGGTCAGGTTAGGGAAGGAGAAGGAGCGGTTTTTCCATGGGATCATCAGCCGCTTCATGCAGACGGGGAGCGACACAGGCTTGGCCAACTATCGCGCGACGATGGTGCCGGCCCTCTGGTTCCTGACTAGGACGGCAGATTGCCGGATATTTCAGAACAAGAAGGTGCCGGACATCATTCAAGAGATCTTCAAGGAGAACGGTGTCACCGACGTCAAGGCGGTGTTAAAAGGGACCTACGAGCCGCGGGATTATTGCGTCCAGTATCGCGAGACGGATTTTAATTTCGTCTCCCGTCTCATGGAACAGTACGGCATCTTCTACTTCTTTGAGCATGAAGAAAAGAAACATACGCTCGTCATCGCTGACGACCTGTCGGCCCATCAGACCTGCCCGGTGCAACCGAAAGTCTTCTGGAATCCGCAGGGGAGTGACACCCTGGATGAGGACGTGATTACCACCCTTCAGTGTGAAGAAACCTTCCGGTTCGGCAAATATGCCGTCACCGACTACAACTTCGAGACGCCGAGCACGAGCTTACGGGCCGAGGTCAAGACCCAGATCGAAGTCGGGGGGAATAGCAAATACGAGATCTACGACTATCCTGGGGAATATGGGAAAAAGGCCGAGGGAGACGGTATCGCCAAAATCAGGATGCAGGAAGAAGAGGCGCAGTACAAGGTGATCAGCGGCTCCGGCACCGCGCGCGTGTTCACGACCGGCTACAAGTTTACCCTGCAAGACTATGTGCGGAAAGACATCAACGGCGACTATGTCTTGACGCAGGTCCAACATGTCGCATCGGTGGGAGGCGCCTACACGTCCGGCGCGGCAGGAGGCGGAGCCGAAGGGGACTACTCCAATTCGTTTTCATGCATCCCTGCAAAGCGGCCCTTCCGTTCGCCGCAAGTTACGCCGAAGCCGATGGTGCAGGGGCCTCAGACGGCGGTGGTCGTCGGAAAATCCGGCGAAGAGATTTGGACGGATAAATACGGCCGGGTGAAGGTCCAGTTCCACTGGGACCGATACGGCAAGATGAACGAGAGCAGCTCCTGCTGGGTGCGGGTCTCCCAACTCTGGGCTGGCAAAAACTGGGGCGCTATGTTTATTCCGCGTATTGGCCAAGAAGTCATTGTGGAATTTCTCGAAGGCGATGCCGACCAGCCCATCATCACCGGCCGTGTGTACAACGCCGAACAGACGGTGCCCTATGCCTTACCGGCGGAGCAGACAAAAAGCACGATCAAGTCGAACAGCTCAAAGGGGGGAGGGGGATCAAACGAGTTTCGATTCGAAGATAAAAAAGGCAGTGAGGAAATCTTTCTGCACGGGCAGAAGGATTGGACCATCGCCATCGAGAACGACAAGAATCAGACCGTCGGCCATGATGAAACGCTGAGCGTCGGGAATAATCGCACCAAGAAGGTCGGCGTCGATCAGAGCGAAACGATCGGCTCCAATAAGACCATTAAGGTTGGGACGAATCACACGGAAGCGATCGGTGCGAACAAGACGATGACTGTGGGAGGTAACCACACCGAAACGATCAGCGGCGCCGAAGCCATTACCATTGGGATGGCCTCGGCTCACACCATCGCGCTGGCTCGCGCGCTGTCGATTGGGGGTGCGTATCAGGTTACGGTCGGTGCGGCGATGAATGAGTCGATCGGGGCTGCGAAGGCGGAAGAAATCGGTGCAGTGAAATCCGTCAACGTCGGAGGCAACAGCAGCGAGAACGTGGGTGCTAATAAGTCTGTCGATGCGACGGGGAATATTTCTGAGAAAGCCGGCAAAGATATTGCCATGAATGCCGGTAAAAATGTGACAACCAACGCCACTGATAACATCTCCGAAACCGCGGGCAAGGATGTCACGATCAAGGCCGGGAAGAAGTTATTGATTGACGCCGGGGACCAGATCACCATCCAAACGGGCAGTGCCAGAATCCAGATGAAAAAGAACGGGGATATCGTCATTGAAGGGAAGAAGATTTCCGTGACCGCGTCGGGCGATATCGTGATGAAGGGCAAGAAGATTCTGCAGAACTAATGAGGGGACGACTTATGGAGCGTCAGCAGTCGGAGCAAATCCTCGAATTTCTCCTCGAAGCCGAACAGCCAGCAGATCGTCAGGCTACAGCGCAACCAACGGCCATGAACGGCGTCTATCGCGGGGTCTTGTCGGAGCTCGATCCGGCATCCGGTGTGATCAAAATCGTCATTCCGAATCTATTCGGAATGGAAGCCGTGGCCGCGCGGTCCATCGTGCCGCTCTCTCAGGAACAGCTTGGAGAAGAAGTCTTGGTTGCGTTTGAGGCCGGTAATCTCCGTTCCCCCTATATCATCGGAGCGTTATGGAATTCTGAGCAGCCGCCCGCGGTATCTCAACCGCCTATCGAAGCCAAGGTGGATGGGCAGCAGGTCGTCATCGAAGGCAAGAAGGAGATTGTGTTGAAGTGTGGCAAGGCGAGCATTACGCTGACGCGGGCAGGCAAGGTGCTGATTCGTGGCGCCTACGTCCTCAGCCGCTCGTCAGGGGTGAATCGGGTCAAAGGTGGATCAGTGCAGATCAACTGAAGTGCCCATTCATGGAACTCCTCAATGCCACCAAGATGCAAGCGGGTTATACGATGGGGATGGCGCCGGATGGGCGTGAATCCCTCGTGGTGGTAGTCAAAGGCACCTTCCGATTCCCAGACAAGCCCAATCAAGAACCAGTCCTTGCGGAAGAGCAAGTTCCCCTCGTGATGGCCGACACGTTTGAAGGTGAACCAGGTTTTTCGGCCCCGGTCTACGAAAGCGAGTATCCCCCCAAGAAACCGAAGTGCGATATCCTCCTGAACGGCAGCGCCTATGCGACTGGTGGAAGGCCAACAAAGAAAGTCAGAGTCGAGTTACAGGTAGGCAGCTGGCGCAAGTCGTTCACCGTGGTGGGCAACCGGACCTGGAACAAGGGCATGCTCGGGGTCTCGGTGACCAGTCCGGAGCCCTTCACCGTGATGCCGATCTCGTACGGAAATGCTTTCGGCGGGATCGATACCACGCATGAGAATCCAGCCAAGCACAAGTTTGTCCTTGCCAATCCGGTCGGCCGAGGCTTTCACCATGAGATAAGCGCCAAACTCATTGACGGAAAGCCGTTACCCAATACGGAAGAAGAGGGGCGTTCAGTCAAGAAACCAGACGGTGAGTATCGTCCCATGGCGTTTGGCCCGATCGGTCGCAACTGGGATCCACGGTACAAACTCGCCGGTACGTATGATCAGAATTGGATCGATAACACCTTTCCATTTTTGCCGCCTGATTTTCAGGAGGCCTACTACCAAGCCGCACCGGTCGATCAACAGATCCCCTATCTTCACGGGGGAGAGATCGTCACCTTGACGAACCTTTCGCCGGAAGGCATGGCGCGATTTGCCATTCCAACGATTGATCTGCCGGTCGTCTTTTTCCCGAAGAATGGCGAGAAGCAAGAAACGCAGGGTGTGATCGACACGCTGATCATCGAACCAGATCACCTGCGATTCATGCTGACTTGGCGGCAGTCCTATCCGCTGAAACGAAACATGTTTGATGTCATGCAGGTGGTTGCAGGGGTGATGCCCAGGGGCTGGTATCGAGCTCGTGAGTTGGGAAAAACGTACTATCCCACACTGGGTGCGCTGGTTGCTGCCAAGATGCGGGAGCGTGCGGAGGCGGAGGTATGAGTAGAAGTCATGTCGCACCCTTCCGTTCATCCTTCGACGGGCTCAGGACGAACGAATGTGTACGGGGAATATTGTCTCACCCCGTTCGTGCTGAGCTTGTCGATGCACAGCATGGAGCCTTGCGATGACTTCTAGGCAGCCGGTCGCCATTCTTGCCTCGGGTATGGTCACGGGCGTCGGGTTTACCTCTGCCTCGACCTGCGCCGCGATCCGGTGCGCGATTGCCAACTTTACCGAAACCAGATTCATGGATAAGGGCGGGGAATGGATTATCGGTGCTCAAGTGCCACTCGAAGGGCCTTGGCGCGGGCGAGCCAAGCTGGTAAAGATGGTGGTGCCTGCGATCAGAGAATGCCTTGCCTCGCTCGATGGCATCCCGCCAACCAAAGTCCCATTGTTCCTCTGTGTCGCCGAGCCGGATCGACCAGGACGGCTGGATGGACTCGACCAGACATTGTTGGTGGAGGTTCAAGTCGAGCTCGGCGCAAAATTTCACCCCAACTCCAAAGTGATTCCCGGGGGCAAAGTGGGTGGAGCGAACGCGCTGGCTCTTGCGCGGCAATGGCTACAGGGTCTGCGAGGGGACTATTGCATCATTGCCGGCGTCGATAGCTACTTGGTCGGGGGAACACTCGCGGCCTATGAAGAACACACCCGTGTGCTGACCAGCGTTAATCATGATGGGTTCATTCCCGGCGAAGCTGGCGCGGCGGTAGTAGTAGGCTTGCCTGGCAAGGCACGAGGTGTGGGCATCCACTGTCTCGGTATTGGGCAGGGGCAGGAGCAGGCGACGATGCTTTCCGAGCAACCACTCAAGGCCGACGGGTTAGTGATGGCCATTAAGCATGCATTAGCCGATGCAGGCTGCAGTATGGGCGATCTCGATTTTCGGATTACCGATCTGAGCGGAGAGCAATACGGCTTCAAGGAAGCGAGCCTTGCGCTGACGAGAACGTTGCGGCAGCGAAAGGAACACTTTTACATCTGGCATCCAGCAGACTGCATAGGAGAAGTTGGGGCCGCGATTGTCCCGGTCATGCTGGGGGTGTTCTTAACCTCGACCAGGAAGAATTATTCCCTTGGCTCTATGGTGCTGTGTCATGGGGCGAATGATGGCGTGGAGCGAATGGCGTTGGTAATGAAGCAGGTTGCGTAATGGGAAATGAAGTCTATGCCAACGGGCGCGAAGTCTCGTGCAAGGCGGCCGCAGGCAAATCCATCTGTGCCATGCCCGACGTCTGCATGACTCCTCCGCAAACTCCGGCCACACCCCCCGGTGTGCCGATTCCCTATCCCAACACTGGGATGGCATCTGACTGTACGGATGGAAGCAAGAACGTCAAGGTCTCTGGCGAAGAGGTCTTGCTCAAAGACAAGTCATATTTCAAGAAGAGCACAGGTGATGAGGCCGGATGTGCGCCGATGAAAAGTGTCATTACTCACAAGATTCAGGGGAAGGTGTACTTCAATGCCTGGTCGATGGATGTGAAGTTTGAAGGGGAGAATGTAGTCAGGCATCTCGACTTAACAACCCATAATCATGCTTCGCAGATAGGTGCGACACCACCGCATCCCTATTTAGATAGTGCGGCGATTGTTAGTCCTCCAGAATGTGATGAGCTCGATGGAATCCTTGGGGCAACTAAACAAGATGAACTACCGAGGTCTAAAACTAAGACTCGCGGAAAGAAGAAAAAGGAGGATGGTACGGTTTCAGAATATGACGCCACGGTGGCAGTGGGTTTTGCTAATGGCGGCATGGTTGGAGGAGCTAGTTCCATTGGGCGAGGTCTAGTGCGAAGTGAAAAAGCGAAACGAATTGGTAATAAGTATGCAAATTACGCAGAAGGTATACAGCGTGGAGAAGAGTCAAATGTAAAAACTTGTGATGGAAAGACTTTCAAATATAGGGACAACCCCAGTAATCCCACTCAGGGGCATGCTGAAGCAAAAATTATTGAGGACTGGTTCAAGGCTGGTGCAAAAGGAAAACTGCTCCTAAACCCGAGTAAGAAACCCTGTAAAGACTGCTCTCAAATGATTAATGAAGTGAATAAGGGTAAGGGCGGTAAGAAATGCAACAAGATTGAGGTGTGTGAGTCCTCTGTCTCGCGTGAATAGTAGGCACAATAGTGGATATGTCTAATCCATTTTGAATGTGAAAGCCAACGTCGTGACATTACCTGCACCAAGTTACATTCCTATAGTGGAGATAAGCAGCCCCTCAGTTGATTACGAATGGGATAGCTGGGATCCTTATGAATTACTCGGCCAAACCAATGGTGAAACGCTTGATGCGTTGGCTGGTGTGAGTAATCGTGGAATTGTTACCTTTGCCATTGGCTGCTCGGAGTGGGTGATTTATCGGCTTCTTCCTCATATGTCAGAAAGACATGCCAGTTCTGCTCGACTGTACTTGGAGGCATGGTGGGCCTTTGTAATGGGCGCTCCTATAGCAATCCCGCTGGATGTAGTTGAGAAAGAATGGCCAGGAAAAAATCTTGCTCCAGTAGCTCTGGCACTAATAACTATCAACAATGCATGGCGATTGTCTGAGAATGGGGAGGCTGATACGCATGGTGGATTTGCTGAACGGCTCCCGTTACTAGTGTTAAAAGATCCGCAGCCTTTCATCGTTTGGGAAAAGAAGGTGCTTAAAAGGCTCGAATATTTCCATCCTTATGATGAGGGAGACGGATCAATGGGAGCCCTTATTGCCAGGGAGATTCTAGATCCAACAATCGACTTGAAGGGAATTGAAGAAAGTGAGCTTGTGAGGCGTACGATTGAGGCCATGAACCTGAAAAATAATCAGTATGTTCAGTGGCTATAGGGAAAAGCAAAAGCGGTTTCTGGGGTAGGATCTTGTATTGTGCGTGGAAAGGGGAAAAGAAAAGGCTACTTTTTGATCTTCCTCACTTCTATTGTAATTGCCACTCCATGTTCGCGATGAGTTGAGGTCTTTGGGGCACTCATGACTGTCATTCCTGACATCATTTCTCAATATGTCGAAGAGGCCGCCTTTCTGTGGCTGCTCCGGTGCAACGCGATCCATCAGCCGCACTATGCGTTGAAAGATCTCGCCAAGCTGGATGATCGTGTCGAAGCACATCTCGATGGCTTGCGGGTGGCCGGGGAACCTGGCTGGGAACTGTGCAAAGCCGCGTTGGGGAATGAAGAGGCAGGAGAAGTCTTTGCTGCCTCTGTAATGGCCTTCGAATTCGGAATTGAGGCACGTATTCAAGCCGTGCTTGATGTGGTGATGGCCAAGCCGGAACTCGCACGAGGGATGGTCTCCGCGCTGGGATGGATCTCCTTTGAACAGGCGTCTCCGCATATTCAGCGATTCCTTTCTTCTCAAGTCCATCTCCATCGACAGATCGGCCTCGCCGGCTGTGCCGTCCACCTGGTTGATCCGAAGCACGCCTTGACGCAAGCTGTCACGTCTCGAAATCTCCCCCTGCGCACCAGAGCCTTGAAGGCTGTTGGTGAATTAGGCCGGAAGGATTTGCTCGGTACTGTGAAGGAGCAACTCAAGGCAGAGGACGAACAGGTCCGTTATTGGGCGGCCTGGTCTTGCATGTTGGTTGGGGAGCCGGCGGCTGTTCCCGTGCTGCATCAGTTTGTGGAAAGCGGCCACCCCAGGCGTGAGCAAGCTTGCGCGATGGCGCTGCGACGTATGTCGGTAGAGCATGCACAGGCCTGGCTAAAGACCCTCGCGAGCAATCCGGGTACGCTTCGTCTCGCCGTGCAAGCAGCTGGCGTGATCGGCGATCCCGCCGCCATTCCTTGGTTGATGCAACAGATGGTGAATCCCTATATGGCCCGCGTGGCAGGTGAATCGTTCAGCTCTATTACTGGCGTCGATCTGGCGTATGACGACCTGGATGCCGACAAGCCAGAAGGATTTGAAGCAGGGCCTACGGAGAATCCTGAGGATGAGAATGTGGAGATGGATGCCGACGAAGACTTGCCTTGGCCCAATGCTCAGCTGATTGAGAAATGGTGGTTTACCAACCAGATACAATTCTCATCCGGAACACGCCATCTGCTTGGAAAGCCCATGACGATTGACTCGCTCAAAGACGCTCTAAAGAACGGCAAGCAACGGCAACGAACAGCTGCAGCGCTGGAACTCGTCATGCGCCAACCCGGCACACCACTCTTCAACTGCAGCGCGCCAGGGTTCCGGCAGCAGCGTCTGTTGGCCTAGGATCGTGGTGAAAGACAGTCAATTCACTCGCGGTCGTCGATTGAGGCATACAGGAATATGTGCTGGGGGAATAGCGCAAGATTGACGTTTCGGTGACAGTACGACATCGAGAAATCGGCTGCATCTTGTCACGGAATGATCGCAACTTGTCTTGGTAGGAGTAGAGGGAAGGCATGGGGCTGACATCCAAGATCCAAGAGGCAATGGAGTGGCAGAAGTTTTGGTAAGCACAGGGTTTCGGTTGTAGTGAAGAACCATGGCAGCTAAAAAATACCCAGGGCCTCTCGGCTGTGACGCCAATCAACCGATTATTGATGGCGGCACGAATTGTTTGAATGAATCAAGCCAACCAGGACCTGTCCAACAAGGATTTATAGGGTCGTCGATAAGCGCGGCGCCGGTTTCTCCTCTGGAGGACACTTGGAACCGGGTCACGGATTGGTTCGGTGAAGCGAATGAGGCCGTAGGCATGGGCGTTTGGTGGCTTATCGGTTCGCCCGCTATAATGGGTAAACCGAATGGTGACCTTGAATTCGGTCCAGAGGACAAGGCAACAGAGTATATGCGGAATACTCCCGCCTATCAAGAAGCCGTCACTCTATATCAAGACTGGCTCAACAGCGGGCAGCCTTTTGGGAAATTCGAAATTAATGGCACCGCCTGCGAATACATCCCTAGCAAGGATTACTTTTACGTGAAGGGACGAACCGGAATGGAAAAAGATGGCGGATGGAATACCGAACCGCTGCGGTACCCTCTCTGGGGCTACACCGGCAACTTTGCGATTCGGTTTACCGAATGCGACTTTCCGTCTAAAGGATATGTGAAAGTCGAGATCGAAAACTACACGTCGCTACCCTCCTATCTACACGGCATAACTGACAACAACTCCGTTCTGGAAAGTCTTTACACCAAAAGATCTGGATGGCCGATCTTCTCCCGCAATCGTCAGGTGTATCACTTCATTACATATATCCCTAGAAATCCAGCTCCACCCAGGGGAGAGGGGGGTGGCGCGGAGGTCACTCACAAGGTTGTAGCTGGCGACAGCCTGTCGGCCCTTGCCAAGGCATACTACAATGATATGGATCTATGGCCAATAATCTTCGACCGAAACAGAGGTACTATTGGTACCAACGCGGAAAGGATTAAGGTTGGCCTGTCTCTGTTAATTCCCGCTAAAGACAAACTAACGCCGGAACAGATCAAACAAGCGAAGCAAACCGCCCGGTTGCTCTCTCGTCACGGTATGATCAAGGTTGCGCCGCTTCCTTGATTGTCGGAGAGAGGGGATCCGCTGATTATCTCAGGGCACTGAGTAACGTTGAAGTGTTGTACTTGGAGCTAGAATTCAGGCAGTGAGGAGGGATCGTCTATGGCTCATGAACAACTGATTCAACAGCTCGTTCAACTGCAGAAACAGTCTGATATGCGGCTGCCTGACAGTATCATTACCGGTCTAACAAAGAGTTTGACGCAAGCCAGGTATCAGTTGATTCGTTCAAAAGTGAATCCATCCGGAGCAGGGTTCATAACGGGGCCCACCAACGGGACGGCTTCTTTACTATCGAACGTTCAGGCTCGTCGATTACTCTGGACAGCGAAGGAAAACGATGGGTTTCTCAAAATGTTGAACAAGGAACTGCAAGGTGGGGAGGGATACCCCATTTTATCTGCAGTGGTCGGCGAAGGCGTGGGACTTATCCCTGTTTTGGGAACGGCCGTTAGTCTCCTCTTTTCGGCGGTATCTGCCGGTGTCGATTTGTCGAAGACAAGCCATACAGTTATCGCTCGTGCGGGCGATCAGGTGTGGCAAATTGAGGAGATTGGAAGGGTTGGAGCAAAGATCGTTCATGTTGAATCCTATTGGGTTGTCGGTCAGAGAGAAACGGGGTCAGGTCTTACAATCTGACATGGGCTCTAGTCCACTTCCCGCATAGCTCGCCCGTTGCGTTTGGAATGTCCTGGTCCGACCTATCACGCGCCCGCCGGCGCAGCAATGCACGCCGTTCTCGCTGAGTGACCGCGCGATTTCGCGACAAACCGTCATGAATACTGAGCGCTCGCAAGCTTCGTCGCATTCTGGCACAAAAGAAGATTGACGAAATCTGGCGACTCACCCCTGAGCGGTGTCTGCTGAGTACGCGTGGGCATTCGGACGCTGTTGCCTTGTTGTGGCGTGCTGGCTCCAAGAAGGATCAGCTCCAATTCCCTGGGTTCAAGGCCCCTGCGATGGCCATGTCTTCCATTCTCTTCTCCTATCCATTAGTATATGGTTCAGATTGTCTTTTCGCTCTCATGCGCTCAATACTCTCGCAGGTTCCGGCTGTTTTAGCCGAGGTGGCTGCGTCGGCGGAGTAGGCTGCTGTGGGGAGCGATAGACGAATTGTTTTCAGGGAGGTACGATGCGCTATCGCATTGCCATTCACCAGTCGGAAGAAGGCTTTTCCGTTTCGGTTCCTGGCTTGCCCGGGTGCTGGTCGCAGGGTGCTACCGACGTCGAGGCGGTTGAGAACATTAAGGACGCGATTCGTGACTATCTTGCCGTCGTCGAAGAGCAGCTTCGCGGTGAAGAGATTCGCGAAATCGAAGTCGCTGTCTGACTGTGTCAAAGATTCCCGGCGTCAACCACCTGGATGCGGTGCGCGCTCTGCAAAAGGCAGGATTTACTATTGCTCGTCAGGGAAAGCATATCGTCATGTCAAATGGCACGCGCATCCTGACGATCCCACGTCATAACCCTGTTAACGCCTTTACCCTCGGCGGTATCGTTCGGGATGCCGGGCTGACCGTCGAGCAGTTTCGCGATCTCTTGTAGCAGAGAGCGAAAAGGGATCAGATACCGTCTTAAAATCAAGTCGAGCCCGGGTGAAATTGGCATCAAATGGCTGACCCGATTTGATGACCCCATAAATAAGGGCGCTTCCGGGTTTAGCATGGGTAGAGATCGAGCCCGCCGCAGTGGAAGTAGATCGCCGTCTTAAAGTTCTCGATGTTACGGAACCCGCAGGCCATGCTCTTCATCTTCTGGATCTGACTGTTGAGTCCCTCGCTCATCGCATTGGTGACCGGATGGTGTGACCCCGGTTGTCAATAGTGGACGCCATGAGTTGCCGCTTCACGCCGCCGGGTGTTGACGGG
>CXWL01047974.1_pt1 | contig 12489 bp, 9 predicted proteins | sample 590931 | NCBI WGS metagenome assembly CXWL01 (sample SAMEA3498368, study PRJEB10139) | groundwater metagenome | biome: water well; material: biofilm material | place: Germany | collected 2015-04-27
AAAACGCCACTTCATCACCATCAGCAATCAGCGCATTATCATCCACTAATTCATGGTTAATTGCGCCACGCACTTTTAACTTACCCATCAACATTTGCTGCCAAACATCGCTACGTTTTGCCAAGTATGCTTTAAGCTTGAGTATAGTCAACGTGTTAGCAAATTCATCGCCTAGCAAGGTTGAGTCCAGCTCTAAATCTTCTGTAGAAAACTTAAGTGTTTCTTTGAGTCTTGCAAAATAAAATATTTTAATTTTCATATAGTTATATAAGTTACTTAATCTTCAACATCATCAATTACATCCAGCAAATCTGCTGGATTATTAGCAAGCTCTACTCGTTCAATTTGCGCAAATCGTTGCGTTATTTTTTGACTGGAGATATGCACATCTTGCGCGTTTTCATGCGCTTGGCGAATGTTATCCGCGAGTTTTTTCATCCTCGCATCAAAGCGGCCAAAGTCTTTACTCAACTTGCCCAGTTCTTCTTTAATCACATGCACCTGTTTACGTGTTTCAACATCTTTAAGCACGGCACGAGCCGTGTTTAGCACCGCCATTAGCGTGGTGGGTGAAACCACCCAAACGCGCTTATTCATGGCATATTCAATCACATCGGCATGGTAAGCATGTAACTCTGCAAATACTGCTTCAGCAGGTATAAACATCACCGCGCCGTCAGACGTTACGTTGGAAATAATGTATTTGTTGGCAATATCATCCACATGCTTTTTAACGTCTAACTTAAATTGCTTTTCAGCCGCCAGTTGTTCAACATCACTCAGCTTACTATCAAACATGCGGTGATAATTTTCAAGCGGGAATTTACTATCTACCGCAACTACTCCTGTTGGCTCTGGCAAGAATAGAGCGCAATCGGCGCGTGTGCCGTTCTCAAACGTATGCTGCATGGCAAATGAGTTCACTGGCAATACATTGCGCACCAAAGCTTCCAACTGCACCTCACCAAACGCACCACGCGAGCGCTTATCACCCAGCAACTCTTGCAAGCTCACTACATTGGTGGTTAAGCCATCAATTTTCTTTTGTGCTTCATCAATCGTCGCGAGGCGTGCCATGACATCAATAAATGTTTGATTGGTTTTCTTGAAACCTTCATCCAAGCGTTCAGAAACCTTACCACCAATTTGCTCAAGGCGGCCATCCACCGCTTTTGTCAGGCTTTCTATACTCTGCGTAAGTGTGGTGGTGGCTTTTAGCATGGTATCATTGATTAATGCTTGCTGAGATTTGCCTTGCTCGCTCAAGGTAGTGTGCAACTTCTCAAGCACTGTCTCGCGCGTCAGCGACAAACTATTATTCTGCGCTAACTGTAGCGCTTGCATGGCATCGCGCGTGGCTTGCAGCTCAATTGCTACACTAGAACGCAATCGCTCGCTAGTTTCGTTTGACGACGCACTCAAACGATCACCCAGCTTGTTTAAGCCATCGTTAAAATCCAGCAACATGGCACGATGTTTTTCTTCTAGCTGTTGCAAAATTATCGCGTTTTTATCAAGCTGATTGCCATGCCAAACCTGCCAAACCATAAGCAAAAAAATGGCAACTGCAATCACTAAAATAATAATTTGTATCATAGGGCTGAATTATACCTGATGCAGAATACTTAACACTTCAGCACTTAACATTTGAGACGAACTTAAGAATTAGCGCCTAAATACGTCACTGCTTCTTCATTGAAAACAACCTGCCCCTCTGCATAATTTACTGTGTGGGATTATGTATAAAACTTAGAAAATCAAGTTTCGCTTAAACCTTTTGGCTAAACACCAAAATGATTAAAGCCACATTGAGGATGATATGGATAAGGCAATCGCATTTTTATTGTTATTTTTTGTCTTGATTGGCAATAGCCACGCGGCTGTATGGACAAAGCTGCGCGAAGATAACACTTCAAGACTAATGCTGGATAAGCAATCCGTGCTGCAAAAAGATCAGCTTAAAAGAGCTTGGGTTAAGATTGAATACAAAGCACCACAAAAAAACTTGGAATCCCCGGAAAAAGAATACAACTTATCAAAATTGCTGTGGTTTTTTGATTGCTCATCGCAAAAATCAGCAACATCTCAAGTCTTTCAATATTTAAACAGTGAGCTTGTGTATTCGGCTGGTATTGATTCAAAAAGCGCAGAATTTATTGAACCAGTGCCAGAAACCGATGTGGACAGAGCCATGCGCTACGTTTGCCTGACAGACAAACCAGCAACGGAAATAAAACCTGTAGCAATAAAACCAAATATCCCTTCTACCAAGCCTGAAGATGCAGAAAAAAAACCAGAAGCACAACAAGAACCAGTAGTTGAAAAGCCTGAGCAGCCTGTTGCCAAAACTGAAACCAAGCCAGAAACGTCTGTAGCTAAATCTAAGCCTGTCAAAGGTGGTGCACATAAGCCCCATTGGACATATGAAGGTAAAGAAGGCCCTGAGAATTGGGGCAAACTCAACCCTGAATTTGCTGCTTGTGATATTGGGCGCAATCAATCCCCTATCAATATTGAAGATACGATGCATGCCTCGTTAAAACCGATTAGGGGGATACAGAAATTCCCTGCAAAAGACATTTTCAATAACGGCCATACGGTGCAGGTGAACTTTAAAGAGGGCAATATGCTGGTGTTGGATAGCGCGCCTTACCAGATGAAACAAGTGCATTTTCATGCGCCCAGCGAAAACAAAATAAACAACAAATCTTACCCGCTAGAAGCGCATTTTGTACATGCTGATTCTAAAGGTAATCTCACTGTGATTGGCGTAATGTTTAAAGAAGGAAAAGCCAATCCGGGGCTGGCAAACTTGTGGTCACAAATGCCGAACGAGGTTGGTGAACCGGTTGCTCTAAAAAACAGAGTGATTCCGAGTGAGTTAATACCGGAAAATCGCGGATATTATCGGTTTAGCGGCTCACTCACCACCCCACCCTGTAGTGAAGGCGTACGTTGGATATTAATGAAAACTCCTATGACTGCATCCAAAGAGCAAATAGAAGCGTTTGAGCGTGCTGTAAAGCACCATAACAACCGCCCTGTGCAAGCTTTAAATGGGCGAGTGGTGGTTGAGTAGAGACCTTTGCACGAAAGCTCATGAACCTTAAAACTTTCCAATCTCGTCATTCCAGCGAAGGCTGGAGTGACGGTTTCTGAGATTTTTATGCAAAATTTTCCATAAATTGCCTTGGTGCAAATATCTCATGATTTATTAAATTCATTTGTCTTTTTAGTACATCAAATCCCCAATAAACCCAAAAAAACATTTATGATTTTAGGAGTTACCCAAACTTGCTAAAATTTTAATGACAAAACTCAAACTTATCCTCAACCAATGGCTTGCAAGCGTAACGCGCAAGCTACGCAATAACTTTTATTTATATTTAAGCGCCCTGCTCACTGTGCTTGTATTACTTGATGCCAGCGTGTTTCATATAGGTGAAAACATGCGTGACCGCGCTTTTGATTTTATGGTGAAAAACCGTATTGTCATGCCACAGCCAGACCCTGACATCGTGATTATAGACATTAACGAGGCTTCATTAAGTGCAATGGCAAAGGAATATGGTCGCTGGCCATGGCCGCGCCAAGTATTTGGTGAGTTTATAGAGAATATTGAAGCGCAACAGCCCAAAGCAATTGTGTTTGATATTTTATTTAGCGATGCCGATGTTTACAACCCAGATAGTGACGCTTACTTTAATGAGGTAATTGCGGGTACTAACAATACTTTTTTTCCGATGCTGCGCTTATCTGAAGCCAGTGACCACTTAAGCAAAATTACGCCAGACATGATTCCCGGTATTAAACGCGCCCCGCAAGTTACCGGCCTTACAGCTGAGGCAATACCTAAAAAGCCAATCGCTATCGTATTGCCACATTTCGAGGCCGCGCTAAACTCCAATCGGCTAGGCACACATAATATCTACCCTGATGCTGATGGCATTGTGCGTGAATATAAACTTTGGAGCGACGAAAATGACTGGCGTCTCCCGGCCTTGCCTTTGGTAGTAGGCCAAGTGGCAAGAAAGTCTGCTCAGATGAATTCACTTCCCCCGCCACAAAACATGCTTATCAACTGGCGAGGCAAACCATTTACTTACCAATTTGCGACTTTTAGCGATGTGTATACAGACATGGCAAGCAAAGTTAAAAAGCGTGAGCAGGATGAATTTACCAACAAAATTGTGATTATAGGTTCTACCGCACCATCACTTTTTGACCTAAAAGCCACAGCAATGGCTAAGGCGCATCCTGGGGTAGAAATTTTAGCCACTGCAATTGATAACGTAAAACATAACGATTATCTTAAAGTATGGCGTGGTAAAACACCGTATATATTAATGAGCTTATTGCTGATATGGCTCACGGCGCTAGCATTTTACCGCAATGTAGACCGCGATAGAGTGACTACTATTTTCAGTAGTAGCCAGATTGGTTTGCTAGTACTTTCATACCTGGCTATTAACTTTACAAATACTTATTTAGATATTACGGGGCCAATTACTTGGGCGGTGATGTATTTCAGTGTAGCAAAAATATATGCCCTGGCAAACGACCGCGCTTTGCAGCGATTGTTAGCCAACGACATTGAATCTGGCAAAAAAGGTGCTGTTGTATTATTAATGCCGATTATCATTGAGAGCAAAGAATCACTCAGTGATGGTATGTTAAAAACATTACAGCATCAAATTGAACAACATTGCAATATGCCCGCTACGGTTGAGTTTTTAAAAAGCACGCAGAGCGGTATTTGGGGATTATTTGGCGATATGATCACGGTGAGTTGGGCTTATCCCCATGATGATGAAACAGAAGCTGCAAAAGTCAACCAAGACGCCAGGCAATTAGGCTTACAATTAAAAACACTACTGCAAAACATTGGTATGCCCAATGATACTGCCGTGCGTTATACGCAACATATCGGCACACTTAATTCAGAAAAACCGATGGATAGCCAATGGCGCGGCTTATTTGCGCAAGCGATTATCAAGTTAGATATTTTAGAAAGAGATCAACCATCATGAAAAAATTAACCAGCATACTCATTGCGGCGAGTTTGCCCGCCTTTTTGCTTGCCAACCTTAGCATGGCCGCAGAAACTGGTAGTGCTCTTAAAAACGACAGCATGCGCTTTGAACCATTTGCAGATGCTAAAGTAACCGGCAGTTTTAACCGCGGTGACAACCTTGAGATACTGAAAAAACAAGGTGCCTGGCTGCAAGTTAAAACTAAAAAAAGCACAGGCTGGGTACGTTTACTTTCAATTAAACGCGGCAGTTCAAGTGCCGGCAACCAGACTGCTGGCGTGCTTGCTGTGGCGAGTGGGCGTGCGGGTACTGGTCAAGTAGTTTCAACAACGGGGGTTCGCGGTTTGAGCGCAGAGGAACTGAAAGCCGCTAAATTTAACGAGCCTGAAATTAAAACCCTGGAAAGCTATACACAAAGTGCTGAGCAAGGTAGCCAATTTGCAGGCGCTGGCGGCTTAAAAACAGTGGCATTTTCTAACTTAAAAGCAGTAAAAGGAGACTCAAAATGAGAGTTTCAACAAAAAACTCAGTCAAAAATAATCTCTTTATTTCCGCACTACTTACCTGTTTGCTAGGCAGCTTGAGCTTGCCAAGTAACGCATTAGATTTGAAAGGCGTGTTGAAAGACGCTATAGACAAAGAAATGGGAACCAACCAAGAGCAAAGTGCTAAGCCCGTACCCGTAGCTGTGCCAGACAATCAAAATGCTACGGTAACGCCACCTACCAGTACAGTAACACCTGTTGTAACAACACCAGTTACATCAACACCCAGCACAACAAGCAGCGTTGCGACTCCACCCGCTGAATCACCTCAGCCTACCATTAACTGGAAAAACCCTAGTAAAGAAGAAGAAATTGCGTTAGGTCGAGAGATTACTGGTAATTTATTAGGCGCTGCGCCATTAGTGAAAGATGAAGCCTTACAGAAGTATGTGAACTCAGTGGGTCGCTGGGTTGCCTCGCAATCAGATCGGCCAGATCTACCCTGGCGGTTTGGTGTCATTGAAAGTGATGATCTAAATGCGTTTGCGGCACCTGGTGGCTACGTGGTGGTCACTAAAGGCTTGTATCGCAAACTTAATAATGAGGCGCAACTAGCTGGCGTGCTTGGTCATGAAATCGGACATATTGTAAAAAAACACCAACTTAAAGTACTACAAAAACAACAGTTATTAAATTTTGGCGCTAGTTTTTTAAGTAAACAATTTGGTAAAGATAACAAACTGGCAAGCAAAGCCATCGGCAGTGGTGCCGAAATCAGTGCCCGCAGTTTAGATAAAAGTGCAGAATATGAGGCCGATAGATTAGGCGTAAGTTACGCAACTCGAGCTGGCTATGAACCATTCGGCTTAGCTGACGTGTTGCAAACATTAGGTCAAACGAATAAAAACGATGGTAGCGTCGCATTACTGTTCAAAACGCATCCGCACCCTGATGAAAGACTCGCCACCTTGGGTGATGCCGTAGGTAGCAAACTGGATAATATTAAAAACGGAAAAACGTTAGAAAATCGTTTTTATAAACTCAAGTACTAGCCGTTGCATTTTATTGATCGGGAGGTTTGACGCACCCCGATCAATTAGCTGATTAAATGCTAATTTAATTGCACCAGGTCGTCAATTAGGCGACAATAAAAACGAACCATCCATCAAACTACAAAATGGCAAGTCACGACTGGCCTTTTACCCGATTTTCAGCACAGTAATATCAACAGTAGAATCAATCGAGGAGCACATCATGCAAGATCAAATTGATACTTTTCTTTCATCTCTTAATCAATTTTGGCAACAGGTTGCCGCGTTTTTCCCTAAACTTCTTGCTGTAATTGTCATTATATTTTTTGGTTGGTTGATTGCTAAAATCGCACGGATTGCAATAAAACGATTCTTGAAATGGGTAAAGTTTGATCAATTTTCTGGTAAATCCGGTCTTGAATCATACCTAAAAAGCGATGATCATGATGTTTCACTGAGCGGTATCATCAGTCAGATAATCTTTTGGCTGGTAATATTACTATTTGTGATTACAGGGGCTAATGCACTAGGGCTTACCGAAGTAGCTGTCATGCTCAATCAACTTGCCAACTACCTGCCAAAAATTATTGTGGCTATCGTCGTGTTGATATTTGGTACTTTACTGGGCCGCTTTATTAACCGCCTGGTTTTTACATGGCTACATAGCATCAAATTTGAAGGCGCACTAAAAATCAGTACATCCGCAGAGTATCTAGTTCAGATATTTTCAATATTTGTTGCACTAGAGCAATTAGATATTGGAACTCAATTAATCACAGCCCTATTTATAATTATGTTTGGCGCAGTGTTTCTTGCACTTGCCATCGCTTTTGGTCTTGGCGGCAAAGAATGGGCTGCCCGGATTATCAACGAAAGGCAAAAAAAATAAATCTGGCAATCACATCTTTAAGCATTTACGACTGAAAATTCATCTATAGCCATTCCACTAAATGATCCGTCATTCCCGCATACGACTTTGCAAGCGCTTTAGCGCTTAGCAAATCGGAGTGCCTGTGGTGCGCAGGCGGGAATCCAGTCAAGGCGGGAGTCACGAATGGCTGTTTATTGATACAACGCCAGTATTCACGCTGACTAATGGAATGGATACCGGCCTACGCTGGTATGACGACAGTGTGGATTGTTTAAAACTTCGGATTGTTTAATGATACAGCTATAGGTGGTTATACTAAATTTCTGGTACGTAATTCTGCTTTTACATAAGCATAATAGATAGGCGCAGCCACTATACCTGCCAAACCAAAGGCCGCTTCCATGGCCAGCATGACAATCAACAACTCCCATGCATTAGCGCGAATTTGACTGCCAACAATGCGTGCATTCAAAAAATACTCGAATTTATGAATGTTAATTAAATAGACCAATGAGCCGATTGCCACACTCAATGATTGACTCAGACTCACAACCACAATCACGGTGTTAGAAACTAAATTTCCAATAACTGGAATTAAGCCCACCACAAACGTAATCGCTATCATGGTTTTAACAAGTGGTAGATGAATACCCATTAACGGTAAAACCACCGCCAAGTATATTGCTGTAAAAGTAGTATTAATCGCAGCAATACGCAGCTGCGCAAATACCACGCGTTTGAAAGCATCACTAAATAAGCTTCCGCGTCCGGCCAGTGCGCGCGCAAATGGTTTAAAGTGATCCATCACCACGGCATCACGCAACGCCAGCATGCCACCTACCACCATCCCGATTAGAATATGTGCGGTAGCGCGTCCTGCCTCTTTACCGACCACTTGCAACTCATCTGCATGTGAACGTAGCCATGTGGTCGCCTGCTCCTTAAAGGTAATGGCATCTGCGGGCAAATGTTCAAGTAGCCAGCCAGGCAAAATTTTGCGTGAGTCTTCAATAATTTGCGCCATTTTTGCCAACAACACTGTAACACTACCAGCATCTGATCTTAAAAAAGCGACTAAGCCTACACCTGCAAGCGCTAGCAGGCTAACAACGGTAATCACTAAAATACCCACAGCCCACAATTTGGAATGATTGCTAGACCGCTTGCTGGGAAAGCGACGTGCAATGTAAGGGGTCATAATATGCACTAGCTCATACACCAACAAACCGGCAAGCAGCGCAGGTAGCAAATTAAACATCAGTACAAAAAATAATGCAAAAGCAGTTAAAGCCCAAGCAGATATTTCATAAATAGTGGGCGTTGGCACTTGTGAGTTTTTAGTCATAAAGCTCTTAAATTGTTAAATTAAATACTTGCAATATGCGAATTTAATAGCGAATTGCATGATGAAATGATTAAAGATTTTAATGGCATGCCCTTTATTACACCTGTAACTGAAATCGGCTCAAAAAATTTCCCGCTTCATCTGCAGGTAACGATAGCACCAAATCAATCTTCTCGTTAAATGCTTTGCTTACGATATTACCATTACACTTGGCCAAGGCCCTGGTCAACAAATCCATTTGTTTATAATCAATCGTTAATTTGATTGTTTGCATTTCAACAAACGGACTCATTTTTGCAGCGTCTAGCGCCAGCTTTGCCGTGCCGCCATAGGCACGGGCTAATCCACCAGTACCTAAATTTATGCCTCCATAATATCGAATGACAGCCACACAAACATTGATTATATCGCGGCCTTCAATCAACTTTAACACTGGCATGCCAGCGGTGCCAGACGGTTCGCCCGCATCTGAAAAGCGCTGAACTATGCCCTGCTCCATTTTAATGCGAAAAGCATAAGCGAGGTGATGTGCACTTTGATGCTGAGTAGCAAATGCACGCAATGCTGCACCAACTTCACGCTCATCAGCACAAGGTAATGCCACGGCAATAAAGCGAGATTTGGTAATGGTTTGCTCGAAAAACCCTGCTTGCGATATAACGAACAATTAACTTAAGCCGGTAATATCGCCTACCTGATTCACGCTAATGCGTTCACTGGCAGGTTGTTTTGGCAAACCAGGCATGGTCATGATATCGCCACAGATCGCCACAATAAACTCCGCACCTCGCGATAATCTTAATTCACGTACCTTTAGTACATGTCCCGTTGGCGCACCACGTAAAGTTGGATCTGATGAAAATGAATATTGCGTTTTTGCAATACACACAGGGTAATGACCATAGTTTTTTTCTAACTCAATAAGGGCTACTTGCGCGACAACAGATAACTCGACATGACTTGCGCCATATATTTTTTGTGCAATCGTTTCAATTTTTTGCAATAGCGACAACTCAGTTGGATATAAAAGTTTAAAGGTATTTGTTGCATGCTCGACAATGTTGAGCACCTCCGTTGCCAAGGCTTTAGCGCCTAACCCACCCTGCGCCCAATGCTTACAGACCATTGCCTTCACACCTGTCTTTGCTGCTTCTGCTTGCAATAAGGCAATTTCAGCATCGGTATCACTGACAAAATGATTGATTGCCACTACAACATGCAAACCAAAATGCTGCTGAAGGTTTTGTACGTGTTTTTGTAAATTAGCCATACCTCTCTTTAAGGCAGCTAAATTTTCTTGATTTAACGTACCCATATTTAATGCGCCAGCGTCAACACCACCATGATATTTAAGCGCACGGACAGTGGCAACTAAAACAACGGCAGCGGGTTGTAGCCCTGTTTTTCTACACTTGATGTCAATAAATTTCTCAGCGCCTAAATCTGCGCCAAAACCTGCTTCAGTCACCACATAGTCAGCCAACTTTAAGGCAGCTTTAGTTGCAATCACAGAATTACAACCATGCGCGATATTGGCGAATGGACCGCCATGAACAATTGCTGCTGTATGTTCTAATGTTTGTACTACAGTAGGTTGAAATGCATTTTTTAATAGCGCAGTCATTGCACCTTCAGCTTGTAAATCACTGGCTAATACAGGCCGCTGGGTAGTTGTTAGCCCAATTTGAATGTTACCTAAGCGTGCTTGCAGGTCTTCAAGTGAAGTAGCCAAACAAAATATTGCCATCACTTCACTAGCTACGGTAATGTCAAACCCTGTTTGTCTTTCATAGGTTGCATCTTTGGCATCGCCACCTTTAATATTGTTATGTAGCGTAATATTACGCAAGGCACGATCATTCATATCCATGCATCGCCGCCAGGTCACGCTCGATGGCTCTATGTTTAGCGCATTACCCTGATAAATATGGTTATCAATTAAAGCTGCGAGTAAATTATTTGCACTACTGATAGCATGAAAATCGCCCGTAAAATGTAAATTAACATCTTCCATCGGCACCACTTGTGAGTACCCACCACCTGTTGCACCGCCTTTTAAACCAAATACAGGCCCTAGCGAAGGCTCGCGCATGCACACCATCGCATTCTTACCACTATCAGCTAACACCTGATTAAGCGCATCTGCCAGCCCGATTGTCGTCGTTGTTTTACCCTCACCTGCTGGCGTTGGGCTGATTGCAGTGACTAAAATTAACTTACCATCATCCAGTTGTTGCAGATTTTGAATACAATTTGTGCTAAGTTTGGCAATATGATGCCCGTAAGGAATCAAATCATTGGTCTTTAGGTTAAGACTATGGGCTATAGTTGAAATCGGCCGTAGCGTAGCAGCTTGGGCGATTTCAATATCAGACTTCATTATCTGCGCCCGCCTAAAATACTGCCTAATACTCCACGAATAATTTGCCGCCCAAGCTGAGAGCCAATAGCGCGCGCTGCGCTTTTAGCGGCGGCTTCAAGCACACCTTCGCGGCCACGTGAAGATTGCTTACTACCACCAAACATACCGCCCCAATCAAAGCCTTCATCAGCTTTAGCTTCAGTAGCTGTTTGTTCAGCACGCGCTTTAAGAATTTCGTAGGCTGACTCACGATCTACCGATTTTTCATAGTAGCCAAACACATTCGAAGCTTTTACAGCGTCGCTACGCTCACCATCGGTAACAGGGCCAATGCGGCTGCCAGGCGGACAAATAAAGGTGCGCTCCACAGGAGTAGGAATTCCTTTTTCATCCAAAAACGAAACTAGCGCTTCTCCTACACCCAGCTCAGTAATCGCAGTAGCAACATCTACTTTAGGATTCGTTCTGAAGGTTTCAGCTGCTGATTTAACCGCTTTTTGGTCGCGCGGCGTAAATGCCCGCAAGGCATGTTGCACACGATTACCTAATTGCCCCAACACCACATCAGGAATATCAAGCGGGTTTTGGCTCACAAAATAAACACCCACGCCTTTAGAACGAATCAAGCGCACCACTTGTTCAATTTTTTGTAGCAAAGCATCTGGCGCATCATTAAACAACAAATGCGCTTCATCAAAAAAGAACACTAACTTTGGTTTATCTAAATCGCCCGCTTCTGGCATTTTTTCGAACAACTCAGACAGTAACCAAAGCAATAACGTAGCGTAAATGCGTGGTGAATTAAACAGCGTATCTGAAGCTAGAATATTTACTACACCACGACCTTGCACATCGGTTTGCATGAGGTCATCTAAGTTAAGGGCAGGCTCACCAAATAACTGGTCTGCACCCTGCGTTTCCAACTCAAGTAAACCTCGCTGCACCGCGCCCACACTGGCTGCAGAGATATTACCGTAACTGGTTTGGTATTCTGCGGCATTTTCGGCAGCATGTTGCATCATGGCACGTAAGTCTTTCAGGTCTAACAATAGCCAACCTTGATCATCAGCAATCTTGAACACCGAGTTTAATACGCCACCTTGCACCTCGTTTAAGTTCAGCAGGCGCGCCAATAAAAGCGGCCCCATCTCGGCAATTGTTGTGCGAACTGGATGACCTTTTACGCCAAACACATCCCAAAATGTTACCGGGCATTTTTTATAGCTAAATTCAGTTAAAGCCAGTTGCTGAACACGTGCTTCAACCTTAGGATTGCCGCCACCAGCCTGGCTCATACCCGCCAAATCGCCTTTTACGTCCGCCATGAACACCGGCACACCTAAACTTGAGAAACTTTCTGCC
>CXWL01114555.1_pt1 | contig 12487 bp, 12 predicted proteins | sample 590931 | NCBI WGS metagenome assembly CXWL01 (sample SAMEA3498368, study PRJEB10139) | groundwater metagenome | biome: water well; material: biofilm material | place: Germany | collected 2015-04-27
GATTTGAAACGTTTACAACCGAAAAATAAAAATGCCGTTCAGGCTTAACTGAACGGCATTAGGGCGAACCCTGTCTTTTTTTACAACACGCGCTGGCCGATTACTTGGTCTGAACTGGCGCTGCGGCGGTGGTCGTTTCTGCGCTGGCAGCAACTTTAGCTGCAGCTTTTGCCTTGGCGGCCTTGTGCTTGGCCTTGGCCTTGACGACTTTGGCGTCCGACTTGGCGACGGTAGCGTCAGCTTTAACATCGGCGGCGGCGACTTTGGCGTCGGCCTTGACTTCAGCTTTTGCTTTCGTGGCATCGGCCTTGACTTCGGCAGCGGCGACTTTGGCGTCAGCCTTGACTTCGGTCTTGGCGAGCTTGGCGTCGGCCTTGACGACGGCTGCTGGCTTGACTTCAGCCTTCACCGCGACAGGAGCTTGAGCGAATGCTGCGGTAGCGAACAGGGTAGCGATCAGGGCGGCGATGAGGTTTTTCATGTGGTAGTCCTTTGAGTGGTTAAGTTGTCCAACTGATCCATTAACGTGACGCCGAAACATTGCGTTGACGATACTTACATGTGCTTACAGTTGAGCTTGTGGCATGCAATCCGGGCTGGCCGAAGATCCCCGGGGCGGGCTCGCCCGGTCGCGGTAAAATAGCGCTTCTTCGCACAGCAGGTGAATCGCAAATGAGCATGGATGTCATGGATCTTGGTACTGAAGCAGTGGCCGCGCCGGCAAAACCGGCCGCTCCGGCATTTGTCCACCTGCGCGTGCACTCGGAATACTCGATCGTCGACGGCCTGGTGCGCATCGACGACATCATCGGCGCCGCCGCCAAGGACAAGCAGCCGGCGCTGGCGATCACCGACCTGGCCAACCTGTTCGGCATGGTCAAGTTCTACAAGTCGGCGCGCGGCAAGGGCATCAAGCCGGTGATCGGCGTCGACGCCTGGATCACCAACGACGACAACCGCGACCGCCCGAGCCGCCTGCTGCTGCTGGCGAAGAACCACACCGGCTACCTGCAGCTGTGCGACCTGCTCTCGCGCGCCTGGCTGACCAACCAGCACAAGGGCCGCGCCGAGATCCGCCCCGACTGGCTCGAAGCGCTGGCCACCAGCGAATCGACCCTGCACCCCGGCCAGTCGCAGGCGAACGGCCTGATCGTGCTGTCGGGGGCCCATTTCGGCGACATCGGCACCGCCATCGAAAACGGCAACCTGGAGCTGGCCGAACGCTGCGCCCAGCGCTGGGCGGCGATTTTTCCCGGCCACTTCTATATAGAGGTGCAGCGCGCCGGCCAGCCGAACCAGGAGCCGCAGGTGCGCCACGCGGTCGCGCTGGCGGCCAAGGTCGGCCTGCCGGTGGTCGCCACCCACCCGATCCAGTTCCTGTCGCCCGAAGAATTCATCGCCCACGAGGCGCGCACCTGTATCGCCGAAGGCGAGATGCTGGCCAACGCCAAGCGCGTCAAGCGCTTCAACGAAGAGATGCGCTTCAAGAGCCAGGCCGAGATGGCCGAGCTGTTCGCCGACATGCCGGCCGCGCTGGCCAACTCGGTCGAAATCGCCAAGCGCTGCAACGTCGTGCTCACGCTCGGCAAGCCGCAGCTGCCGAACTTCCCGACCCCGCCCGGCATGACGATCGACGAATTCCTGGTGGCCGAATCGGTGGCCGGCCTCGAACAGCGCCTGGTGCAGCTGTATCCGGATCCGGTCAAGCGCGAAGCCGAACGGCCGCGCTACGAGGCGCGCCTCAAGTTCGAGACCGACACCATCTGCAACATGAAATTCCCCGGCTACTTCCTGATCGTGGCGGAGTTCATCAAGTGGGCCAAGGAAAACGGCGTGCCGGTCGGACCGGGACGGGGATCGGGAGCTGGCTCGCTGGTGGCGTATTCGCTGCTGATCACCGACCTCGATCCACTGCAGTACAACCTGCTGTTCGAGCGCTTCCTCAATCCTGAACGGGTCTCGATGCCCGACTTCGATATCGACTTCTGCCAGGAAGGGCGCGACCGCGTCATCCAGCACGTCAAGGACTTGTACGGCAAGGAGGCGGTCTCGCAGATCGCCACCTTCGGTACCATGGCGGCCAAGGGCGCGATCCGCGACGTCGGCCGCGTGCTCGACTTCGGCTACAACTTCTGCGACGGCATCTCCAAGCTGATCCCGTTCAAGCCGGGTAAGCCGGTGACCATCGCCGACGCCATCGCCGAGGAGCCGCTACTGGCCGAACGGCTGGAAAACGAGGACGAGGTCAAGCAGCTGCTCGACCTGGCGCAGCAGGTCGAAGGTATCGCCCGCAATATCGGCATGCACGCCGGCGGCGTACTGATCGCGCCGGGCAAGCTGACCGACTTCTGCCCGCTCTACACGCAGGGCGGCGATTCCGGCGTGGTGTCGCAGTACGACAAGGACGACGTCGAAGCCGTCGGCNNTGGTCAAGTTCGACTTTTTGGGCCTGACCACGCTGACGATTCTCGACCGCGCGGTGCGCTACATCAAGCAGCTCGACCCGGCCAGCGCCGACTTCGACCTGGCCAAGCTGCCGCTCAACGACCGGCCGTCGTACGACCTGCTGACCAAGGCCAAGACGGTCGCCATCTTCCAGCTCGAGTCGCGCGGCATGCAGGGCATGCTGAAAGACGCNNCGGCCCGACCGCTTCGAGGACATCATCGCGCTGGTGGCGCTGTACCGCCCGGGCCCGATGGACCTGATCCCCGACTTCTGCAAGCGCAAGCACGGCGAAAAATTCGACTATCCCGATCCGCGCACCGAGGCGATCCTGTCCGAGACCTACGGCATCATGGTCTACCAGGAGCAGGTCATGCAGATGGCGCAGATCGTTGGCGGTTACTCGCTCGGCGGCGCCGACATGCTGCGCCGCGCGATGGGTAAGAAAAAAGCCGAAGAGATGGCCGAGCACCGCGAGATCTTCCGCGCCGGCGCCGCCAAGGATGGCCTCACCGCGCAGAAGGCCGACGAGATCTTCGACCTGATGGAGAAGTTCGCCGGCTACGGCTTCAACAAGTCGCACGCGGCTGCGTACGCGCTGCTGTCGTACCACACCGCCTACCTGAAGGCGCACCACACCGCCGCGTTCATGGCCGCCAACTTGTCGCTGGCGATGGACGACACCGACAAGATCAAGATCCTGGTCGAAGACGCGATCGACGTCTGCCACCTGACGCTGCTGCCGCCCGACATCAACCATTCCGACTACCGCTTCACGCCGGAAGGCGCGGCGCCGTCGGTTACCGGCAAGCGCGTCACCAACATCCGCTACGGCCTCGGCGCGGTCAAGGGTTCGGGCCAGTCGGCGATCGAAGCGATCATCGCGGCGCGCATCAGCGGCGGCGCGTTCACCGACCTGTTCGACTTCTGCAAGCGGGTCGACCGCAAGCAGATCAACCGCCGCACCATCGAATCGCTGATCCGCGCCGGCGCCATGGACTGCTTCGGCGTCGACCGCGCGATCCTGCTCGCGTCGGTGGCGTTCGCGGTGGAGTGCGCCGACCAGGAGCACAAGTCGGCCAACCAGGTCAGCCTGTTCGGCGGCGACGACAGCGACCTGGTCGCGCCCCCGGAGTACGTCAAGACGACGCCGTGGAGCGAGAAGCAGAAACTGTCCGAAGAAAAAATCGCGCTCGGCTTCTACCTGTCCGGGCACATGTTCGACACCTATTCGGACGAAGTGCGCCGGTTCGCCCGCACCAAGCTGAAGGACCTCGATCCGTCGCGCGAGCCGCGCATGCTGTCCGGCGTGATCACCGGCGTGCGCAGCCAGATGACGCAGCGCGGCCGCATCCTGATCGTGTCGCTCGACGACAAGACGGCGGTGGTCGAAGTGACCGTCTACAGCGAAGTGTTCGAGGCGAACAAGAACATCTTCAAGGAAGACGAGTTCCTGCTGGTGGTGGGCAAGGTGTCGGAAGACCGCTTCAATGGCGGCCTGCGCATCACCGCCGAGAAGGTGTTCGACATCGCGATGTCGCGCATCCAGTACGGGCACCGGCTGGCGATGTCGCTGGCCTGCACGGTGAGCCCGGCCAAGGTGGCCGAGGTGCTGCAGCCTTACCGGCATGCGGATGGCCTGCCGGTCGCCATGCGGATCAAGCCGCAGGGCGTCGAATGCACGCTGCAGCTGGGCGACGAGTGGCGCGTGGCGCCGTCGGACGCGCTGCAGCTGGCGCTCGAGCAGACGCTCGGCGCGAAGGAGGTCGCGGTTGAATATTAAGCCGGGCTGGCATGATGGAAATCGTGCCGCCGATCGCGCACGGCTGGCGGTTGGCCTGGTGATCCTGGTTTTTCCTGCGCTGGTACTGGTCACGGAGCTGGGCACGGGCCTGGTCAGCTTCGGGTTCCTGTTTGCCGCGCTGGCNNCTGTTCGCCCTGCTGTGTTTCGCGCTGCGTCCGGCGGAGCAGGCCAACGTGCTGGAAAAGCCGCTGCGCATGTTGTGCGCGCTGTCCGCGCTGCTGGTACTGCGCGCCTGCCGTCCCACCAGCTCGATGCTGTGGCACGGGGCGGTCATCGGCGCATTGGCGGGCGCGGTGTTTGTCGGCTACCAGCGCTGGAGCCTGCACATCGACCGGCCCGGCGGGCTGATTAATCCGATCACGTTTGGCGACATATCAATCTGCTTCGGCCTGATGGCGCTGGCCTGGGCCGGCACGGTGGAGCGCGGCCGGCTGGCCCTGTGGCCCGCGGTGGGCGCCCTGGCTGCGCTGGCGGCCACCGTTGCGACCGGGACGCGTGGCAGCTGGATCGCGCTGCCGTTCGCCGCAATCATTTTTTTCCGCTACCGGCAGCTGGTGCACGCCAGCCTGATTCGCGCGCTCGGCGCGCTTGCGTTCGGCCTGCTGGTGGTCAGCTATGTGCTGCCGCAAACCGGCATGCGAGTACGGATCGCCGAGGCCGTGGCCGACGTCGATCAATATTTCAAGGGCGGCAGTGCCTTCACCAACGTCGGCATCCGCCTCGAACTGTGGAAGGGCGCGGCCATGCTGATCGGCGAACGGCCCTGGTTCGGCCAGGACATCGANNCGACCCTGGTCGCGCCGCTGATGTTTTTCGCCGCGCCGCTGCGGCGCGGCGCGTATCCCAGCCGGGACCAGGTCGCGCTCGGGCTGGCCGGCATGCTGCTGGTTGCATGCTATTTCAGTTTCGGCCTGACCGAGGTCATCTTCTGGACGGTCAGGAGCAGCATTTTTTACGCGACCATGCTGTTCATCCTGATGGGGTTCTGCCTCAACGCCGGTGACGCCGCCGCCCGTGGCCGCATTCCGGCGCCGCCTCACGCGGAGCCGCCGGTTTGACCAATCCTCTTGAGAAACCGCCGGCAACAATCGCTTGGGGTCCGATGCAATGGATCAGCCCCCTCGCTGGCAACGCGACATATGACTGAAGGCGAAAGAATCCATGGAAAATAGCGCGATCATCAAGCGCCTGCTGGCGGTCGTCAAGCCGTACCGGACGCGCGCCCTGCTGTCGCTGGTGGCGATGGCCGGCACCGCGGCGACCCAGCCGCTGCTGGGCAAGTCGCTCGAACTGCTGCTTGACAACGGCTTCGGTGCGCACAAGGTCAACTTCAGCCTGTGGCTGGTGCCGCTGATCCTGCTGTCGATTTTCATCATGCGCGGCCTGTTCACGTTCTCCACCGCCTACCTCAACAACTGGGTCATGAGCCGGGTGCTCAACGACCTGCGCCGGATGGTGTTCGACCGCCTGCTGCGTCTTCCCGTGGCGCGCTTCCACGAAGAGTCCACCGGCACCATCATCAATACCGTGATCGGCGACGTGCGCCAGGTAGTCGACATGATCAACTCCGTGTTCCTCGCGTTCGTGCGCGATTCGCTGGTGGTGATCGGGCTGCTCGTCGCGCTGCTGATGCTGAACTGGAAACTGACCATCATCGCGCTGGTGGTAGTGCCGCTGACGGCGGTGATCGTGCGCACCACCACCGGCCGGCTGCGCCGCCTGAACCGCGACAACCAGCGCGTCACCGGTGAAATGACGCAGGTGGTGGAGGAGGCGGCGCGCGGCCACCAGGTGATCCGGGTGTTTTCCGGAGAACGCTACGAACGCCGCCGCTTCGAGGCGCGCAGCGAGGCCTTGCGCGGCTTCTCCCAGCGCATGACGGTGGCCGCCGCGGCCACGGTGCCGATCACCCAGATCGCCACCGCGCTGGCGGTATCGGTGGTGATCGTGATGGCGATCAAGTCCGAGATGAGCGTGGGCGAATTCACCAATTTCATCACGCTGATGCTGATGCTGCTGGCGCCGCTCAAGTCGTTGGTCGAGGTGAACGGCCCGATGCAGCGCGGCATGGCCGCCGCCGAGACCGTGTTTGCGATGATGGACTCGCCAGTCGAGCGCGACCCCGGCGCTACCGTGCTTGGGCGCGCGCAGGGCAAGCTGTGCTTCGAGCACGTGTCGTTCCGCTATGCCGATACCGGGCCGCTGGCGCTGGCCGACGTCAGCCTCGAAGTGGCAGCCGGCCAGACCGTGGCGCTGGTAGGCATGTCGGGCGGCGGCAAGTCGACCTTCGTCAACCTGGTCACGCGCTTTTATTCGCCCCAGCAGGGGCGCATTCTGCTCGACGGCGTGGCGTATGAGGAAGTCGCGCTGGCCAGCCTGCGCGCCCAGATGGCGATGGTGAGCCAGAACGTGGTGCTGTTCGACGATACGCTGGGCGCCAATATCGCCTACGGCGCCGAGCAGGTCGATCCGGCACGGCTGGCCGCCGCGGTCAAGGCCGCGCACCTGTCCGACGTCGTGGCGGCGCTGCCGGAAGGGGTCGACACGATGATCGGCGAGAACGGCATGCGCCTGTCGGGCGGCCAGCGCCAGCGCGTGGCGATCGCGCGCGCGATCTACAAGGACGCACCGATCCTGATCCTGGACGAGGCGACGTCGGCGCTCGACAACGAATCGGAACGGTCGGTGCAGGCCGCGCTCGACACCCTGATGGCCGGTCGCACCACGCTGGTGATCGCGCACCGGCTCTCGACAATCGAACGCGCCGACCGCATCGTCGTCATGGACCAGGGCCGGATCGTCGAATCGGGACGGCACGACGAGCTGCTGGCCGCCGGCGGCATTTACGCCAAACTGTACCGCCTGCAGTTTTCGACGGAGGGCGCATGAACGGCGCAGCGCCATCGAGGGGGATCAGAATCTTCTGTATGCGTTGCGCAAATTGGTCATGAAATTTCCTATTGCATAAGCAGACTTAAACGCAAAACGCTTGATTCCCAAGATCGCGCCTTTCTCCCGTTGGTTCCTGACATCAATGCCTATGATGGAATCCTGGTGGGTCGGGTAGACAATGCCGGGAGTTATCGCGTGAATGATTTGGTCATGCGTAAAGGTGTATTTCAGATAGAGATCGATTGGCGCTCTGATTCTCATTCCTTTTTTCAGAAGATTTTTCGCCCCGCGTGGTGTGATGATGTAGCCCGTCATGCACATGCCGACATTTAATTGCTTGACCAGCGAGAAATCTGCCGTTTTAAACGAAGTAACAAAGATTTGTTTTTCCAGTGGCTCAAGTCGAATGAATGCGACTTTATCGACAAACTGGGTCAGAAATTCAATGCCTTTTTCGAAATTCTCGGTGAGCTCAAAGTCATCTTCCAGAACCACGATTGCTTCATTTAATTCAACACATTTTTCCCACGCCAAAAGATGGCTGACGTAACAACCGAGTTCTCCCGGCGCGGCTTTTCGCCGCCGGTTTATCAGAAAAGATTGTTCGTCATAATTTCTTAAATAAGAATGATCGCTGGTTCTGCCGTCAACCGCGTCAAGAAATTCGAATTTGATATTCCTGTTGCCTAGCTTGTTTGTTACATTTGCGCGGCGCTCGTCGCTCGTCGATAAACTGATGACAAATATTTTCATTGAACAAATCCTATATGATCAATACTGAAGTCTTGATAAAACTTACAGCGTTTGTCGACGCAATTTTCTCATGAATACGATGATTTTCCCTTTGTTGCCCGCGAATTTTACTTCAATATTTTCCGGGGTCTGACATTCGGACAGTTTGCCGGTTCGGACCTTGGCGCCAGCTGTTTCGCCGCCGCGGTCTGGCGTGCATATGCCGCCGGCGCCGGCAGCGCAGCGCGCACGCTGGTGATGCCGCCGGACCGGATTGGCGGCGCGGTGAAGGATCGCTTCATGTACAATCGCGTCACAGCCGACTGGGACTCATCAGCGTGCATTTTCAGTCATCGCCAAGTGCGCATTCCCACGCTGGCCAGCGACAATCAAACCGGATTTTCAGCCTATTCAATGACATCACCCATTTGCATTACTGACGTTACGGTCATCGTTGTCACTTACAACAGTGCCCATTGCATCGCGGCGCTGGCGCCGGCGCTGGCCACCCTGCCGCATGTGGTGATCGTCGATAACGCCAGCGACGACGACACCCTGGCAAAAGTGGCGCACTACATGCCGAACGCCACAGTGCTGCGCAACACGCGCAACCTCGGCTTCGGTGCTGCCAACAATGTGGCGCTACGGCAAGCGAAGTCGAGTCATGCGCTGTTGCTGAATCCGGACTGTGTGCCGGATGCCGATTTCATGGGCAAGTTGATCGATGTTGCGTGCCAATATCCGGATGCCGCGCTGATCGCTCCGCACCTGATCAGGAAGGGCGGCAACCTCGAAGTCAGTTATCGCTGGCCCACGACGCTCTGGGAGTCGAAAGGGCCCGCCGCGGCTGGGCCATGCTGCGTCGGCTTCGTCTGCGGCGCGGCCATGCTGTTCAATTTGCAGGTGATGCGCGAAATTGGTTTTTTCGACGAAACTTTTTTCCTTTACCACGAGGACGAAGACTTGTGCCAGCGCATATTCATGCAAGGCAAGCAAATCATTCTTGCCCCGCAAGTGGAACTGTTCCATTTGTCGCGTGGCTCGGTGCGGGGCTTGCATCCGCTGCGCGCCGAGTTCATTCGCGGCTATCATCACGCGCAGTCGAAATTGAAATTTTGCTTTAAATATGGCGGGAGCAGGAAATCGGCGCAATTGCGCCGACGCACCATGCTGCTGGCGTTCGCCACGCTCCTGCCGCGTCTGCTGGTCCCGCGGCCGCGCTACCTGGCGCGCCTGACGGGGAGAATCTGCGGGCTGTTTGCGTTCAAGGCGCCAGTGGAAAGCAAGCTTTAGCGCGCAAAGTACAACGCGTGCACATGCTCGAGATCGACCTCCGCCGCCGCCTGCGACAGCAGCACTTTCCCGCCCTGCATCAGGACCACGTGATCGGCGACGCCGACCGCGCGATTGGTATTCTGCTCGACCAGGATGATGCTGCGCGAGCCGTCCTTCAGCCGTGCCAGGATTTCAAACAGTTCGTTGACGACCAGCGGTGCCAGGCCGAGTGACGGCTCGTCGATGATCAGCAATTTTGGATCGGACATCAGTCCGCGTCCCATCGCCAGCATCTGCGCTTCGCCGCCCGACAACGATCCTGCCAGCTGCNNGCGCCCATGATCAGGTTCTCTTCCACGCTCATGTCGCGGAACGTCATGCGGCCTTCCGGGATCATCGCTACCGACAGGTCGGCCATCTGCCACGTTTTGGCGCCGGCCAGCGACTTGCCGTCCAGCGTGATTTCACCCTTCGTCACCGGCAGCAGCCCCATGATCGCGCGCAGCAGCGTCGTCTTGCCGGCGCCGTTCGGCCCGATGATGGTGGTCAGCTTGCCGCTTTGCGCGGTGAGCGAGACGTCCCACAGCACATTGATCGCGCCGTAGCCGGCGCGCACCTGCTTCAGTTCAAGCATCCGCGGCTCCCGTGTAGCTTTTGATGACGGCCGGATCGCGGAACACGGCGTCCGGCGTGCCGTCCGCGATCAGCTGGCCGAAGTTGAGCACCGCCACGCGCGGACACAGCGCGGTGATGGTCTCGATATCGTGTTCGATCATGACGATGCCGACGCCGAATTTCGAATGCAGGTCGCGCAGCATGCCCATGAAGCGCCGCTTGCCGGTGGTCTCGAGGCCGGCCAGCACCTCGTCGAGCAGCAGCAGTTGCGGGTCGGTCGCCAGCGCCTTTGCCACTTCCAAGGCCTTCAGTTCGGTCAGCGCCAGTTCGCTGGCGGCGTCGCGTCCGGCCTTCTCGGTGAGGCTTGTGAAGTCGAGGATTGCGTCGATCTTGGCCTGGTCGACGCGGCCGGTGCCGAAGCGCTGCGCCACCAGCAGGTTTTCGCGCACGGTCAGCTCGTGCATCGGCTGCGGGACCTGGAAGGTGCGGCCGATGCCGAGCCGCGCGCGCCGGTACATCGGCGCGCTCAGCACGTCCTTGCCGTCGAAGCGGATCCGGCCTGCGGTCGGACGCACCAGCCCGGATATGGCGTTGAACAGCGTCGTCTTGCCGGCGCCGTTCGAACCTACCAGGCCAATGATGTCGTGGCTGCCGATCTTCAGCGTCACGTCGTTGACGGCGGTCAGGCCGCCGAAGCGCACCGAGACGTTTTCCAGTTCAAGCATGTGGCACCGTCCGTTTCTTCAGCAAGGACATCAGGCCGGAGGGGCTGAACACGATCATCAGCACCAGCAGCACGCCGAGCACCAGCTGGTGGCCGGTCGGCATGATCGCCTTGAACAGCAGCTGGTCGGCCAGGTACACCACCAGCGCGCCGATCACCGGGCCCGAGATGGTGCGGTAGCCGCCGAAGATGGCGGCCACGATAGGCAGCGTCACCCACAGCGCGTTGAAGGCGTAGTCGGGTTCGAGGAAGTTGATGTAGTGCGCATTGACGGCGCCGAACACGCCGGCGATGAACGCCGACACCATCAGCATGGCCGCCTTGAGCAGCGTGCTGTTGACGCCGACGACGCGGGTGGCGTCCTCGCTGTCGTGCATGGCGCGCAAGGCGATGCCGTAGTAGCTGCCGCGGATGCGGTGGTAGGCCAGCGCGAACACCATCACCAGGGTAAGGGCGATCAGGTAGGCGCCCATCTTGGTGCCGAAGTCGAAGCCGAACACGGTGGGGAAGCTCGGAATACCCGAGACGCCGCCCGAACCGCCAGTGACCGAACTCCATTCGGTGGCGAGGATGCGGAAGATGTGCGCGTACGCCAGGATCGCCAGCGCGAAGTAGGGCCCGCGCAGGCGCAGTACCGGCATCATCACGATCGAGGCGAGCACCGCGCCGAGGCCGCCGAGCGGCAGCGCGACGAACACCGGCACGCCCAGCTTGACGGTGGTGATCGCCGAGACATAGGCGCCGACGCCGAAAAACGCCGAGTGGCCGAAGCTGACCATGCCGCCGAGGTTGCCGAGCAAGGCCCACGACAGCGCGACGCCGCCGATCACCAGCGCGGCGACGATCATGCTCATGATGTAGTTGTTCCCGCCCAGCGCGAACGGCACCACCGCGTAGGCGACGACCAGCAGCGCGACGATTGTCTTGTTAATTTTCATCCGCGCCTCCGGGCAGCGCCGAACAGGCCGTTGGGCATCACGAACAGCACCAGCAGGAACAGCGTCATGCCGGCCAGTTCCTGCAGCGCCGAGCTGGCAAGGGTGACGGTGAGCGCTTCGGCCACGCCGAGCAGCACGGCGCCGAGCAGCACGCCCGGGATCGAGCCGACGCCGGCCAGCACGGTGATGATGAAGGCCTTGACGGTGAGGGCGCCGCCGTAGGCCGGCTGGATCACGCCGTAGCTGAACAGGGCAACGCCGGCGAAGGCCGCCAGCACGCCGGCGACGATGAACGACACCAGCTCGGTGCGGCCCGGGTCGATGCCCATCAGCTTGGCCGCGTCGCGGTTGCTCGATACGGCGCGCACGGCGCGGCCGTACCAGCTGCGCGACAGCCACCACCACAGGGCGCCCATCATCACGATGCTGACGCCGAAGAAAATCAGCTCGCTGCGCATGCTGTACAGCGGGCCGACGACGAACGCCTCCTGCAGCCAGGTGGAACTGGTCGAGCGCACGTCGGCGTGCCAGATCAGCAGGATCACGTTGGTGAGGATGACGCCGATGCCGTAGGTGAGGATCAGCGAATTGATCTCGCGGTCCTTCTTGATACGGCTGACGACAAAGTAGACCGATACCGCGGCGATGCAGACCACCACCAGCGCGATCGGGATGGCGAACATCGGCCCCAGCCCGAGGCCCGATTCGACCGCGTACGCGACGTACGCGGCCAGCAGCACCAGTTCGCCGTGCGCCAGGTTGATCACCTTCATGGTGCCGAACACCAGCGCCAGGCCGAGGGCGATGAGGGCGTACGAGCCGCCCTGCAGCAGGCCCGAATACAGCGCCTGCAGTATCAGGTCAGTCATGTCGGGTTACCAGGGAGTCGCTGGATAGGCCAGTTTGCCGGTGGCGTTTTCCTTCGGCCAGACGATGACGATCTTCTTGTCCTGGTGCTGGCCCATGCGGTGGATGAAGTTCGGGTTGTCGCCGTTGGCGCCGAACTGCACGCGGCCGATCAGCGTTTCGCGGTCGGTCTTGCGCATCTCTTCGGCGACGCCGCC
>CXWL01020514.1_pt1 | contig 12486 bp, 9 predicted proteins | sample 590931 | NCBI WGS metagenome assembly CXWL01 (sample SAMEA3498368, study PRJEB10139) | groundwater metagenome | biome: water well; material: biofilm material | place: Germany | collected 2015-04-27
GAGGGGCGCCCTCCCGCCCGCGGAGCTCGCGCTGGTGCGCAGGCACGTCGAGCAGGGGATCGAGGCAATTGCGGGAATGAAGGGGCTCGGGAGCGAAATCGCGGAACTCGCCGGCATGCACCACGAGCGGCACGACGGGTCGGGCTACCCCAGGGGCCTGAAGGGCGCGCAGATCCCGGCGATCGCCGCGTGCAGCGCCCTGGTGGACACCTACAGCGCGATGACGCGCCCGCGGCCCTACGCGGAACCGATCCCGCCGTCGAAAGCGCTCGGCATCCTGCATCGGTGGCGCGGCAAGACGTTCCACGCCACGCTGGTGGACGAATTCATCCGCTGCCTGGGCGCGTTTCCCGTGGGGAGCGTCGTCGAGCTCAATACCGGGGAGATCGGCGTGGTCGTGTCCCAGGACCCGGCAAAGCGCCTGCAGCCGCGCGTGATGGTGGTCAAGGACGCGCAAGGCAGTCCGTTGCGGCCGCAGAAGATCGTCGACCTCGCGCGCGGCCCGATGGCCGGCCCGAACGAGGTCTACCGCATCCGACGCACGCTTGAATTCGGCAGCGCGAATGTGAGCTTGCGCGACCTCGCCATCAACTAGCCACCGGCAGGTCGAAGAAGAAGCACGTCCCGCCGCCTTCGCGATCCTCGAATCCGATGCTGCCGCCCATCATCTCGGTGAGCCGCTTGCTGATCGCGAGACCGAGGCCGGTGCCGCCTTTCGTGCGCGTCAGGACCGAGTCGGCCTGGGCGAAGCGGCTGAAAATGCGGCCGCGGAACTCGAGCGGGATCCCGGAGCCCCGGTCCTCGACCGAGACGCGCACGAGGGCTCCGTCGCGCCGCACGGTCACCTCGACCGCCTCGCCCTCGGGCGAGAATTTTGCCGCGTTCGACACCAGATTGGTCATCACCTGCATCAGCCGCTTGCGGTCGACGACGACGTTCACCGGCGCATCGAGGCCGTGCGTCTCGAGCCGCACCTTGTGCCGCTCGGCGAAGCCCTTGTTCAGCACCGTCGCCTCGCCGATGATCTCGCCGAGCGAGATCGTCTCCAGGTCGAGCGTGAAGCGCCCCGATTCGAGCTTCTCGATGTCGAGGATGTCGTTGATCAGGTCGAGCAGGCGCTGGCCGTTGCGTTCGGCGACCGAAGTGAGATCCAACACATCGGGCTCGACGTCGCCAAACGTGCCGGAATTGACGAGCTGCAGGGAACCGATGATCGAGGTGAGTGGCGTGCGTAACTCGTGCGACAGCGTCGAGGTGAACTCCTTCTTCATGCGCTCGGCCTCCTCCTGGCGCGTAATGTCGTTGCAGTGCACGATCACGGACAAGGTTTCGCCCGCACTGCCGACGAGCGGCGTCAGCGACAGCTCGCAGAGGATCTCCAGCCCGTCGCGCCGCACGCATGTCGTCTTCCGCTCGGTGATCGGAATGCCGCGCTCGACGAACCCGCGCCATTGCGTCCCGTCGAGCAGCGGCCGGTCCGGCTGGAACAGGATCCGAAGCAGGCTGCGTCCTTCGATCTCGGTGGCGAGCCAGCCGAACATCTTCTCCGCCATCGGGTTCGCGCTGGAGATCGTGCCATCGGCGTCCAGTTCGAAAACCGCGATCGGCGCGCGGTCGACGTACATTGCGAGCTTGCGTCCCGATGCGCTGATCTCGTCGTGGGCGTTCGCCAGTGCGTCGAGCTGCTCCTGCAACTGCGCGTTCATCTCGGCGTGCCGCCCCGCGATCTCGCGGTATGCGCGGCGCATGCGGAACGCCTGCTCAAAGGTGCGCGACAGCTGCACCGACGCCGACAGGCTCGCCAACAGCACCACAGGCGCCAGGGCGCCGAGCACCATGAAGAGGGTATTCCCGGTGGCGACGAACATGTAGGCGATGGGCGCGAGCAGAGCCACCGCGTAGGCCGCGTAAACCTGCCACGCGGCGGACAGCGCCGGAATGCCGCCCGCCACCATGCCGGCGAGGACGAAGGCGAGAAACACCTGCACGTCGTCGCCGCCGGCCGGGAAGAACACCGTTCCGGCGAAACCCCAGGTTGCGCCGGTGGCGAGGGCGCCCAACGCGAACCTGCGCAACCACGAGGCCGGATCGCTGTCTCCGTGCCGGCGGTAGGAGCGATAGAGCGCCAGCCGTCCGGCGACGGACGCACCGATCGCCGCCCACCAGACCGCCAACAGTTCGCCCGGCACTCCGCGCCAGATGACCGCAGTGGTGACGGCGGCGGCGAGCAGGGTCAGCCCGATGCTCGCCGGCAACTGGCGGAAAAGCAGCCGCGCCTTGTCGGCGTCGATCAGCGCGCGGTCGATGTCCAGCGCGACCGCCTCGCGATCATCCGTGTCGAACAGGTCCAAGGCGGCTGCCCCGCCGATCGCCGTAGTCGAGGTTGCTTGCATGGGTTCTCCCTGGTCAGGCCGCCGGCGGGCAAGTTGCCGCGCTGTCCTGGGCGGATGGTGCCACAGCGCGGCCGCGCAGGCGGACCGGCGCAGCGCATGCGCGTAAACCCCGGCGGTGCCGCCCTCGAACCGGCAGGCTTGCCTGCGGCGTGAGCTAAAATTGCCGTTTTCCCCGAGCAGCAAATGCCCCGCAAGCTTTTCGTCACCACCGCCCTGCCCTACGCCAACGGCGCGTTCCACATCGGGCACATCATGGAGTACATCCAGGCCGACATCTGGGTGCGCTTCCAGCGCATGCAGGGGCACGAGGTGCATTTCGTCGGCGCCGACGACGCGCACGGCGCGCCGATCATGCTGGCGGCGGAGCAGGCGGGCACCACGCCCGAAGGTTTCGTCGCGAGCATCGCGAGCGGCCGCAAGCAATACCTCGACGGCTTCCACATCGAATACGACAACTGGCATTCGACGCACTCGGCCGAGAACACCGCGCTGTCGCAGGACATCTTCCGCCGCCTGAAGGCGAAGGACCTGGTCTACAGCAAGCCGGTGGAGCAGTTCTACGATCCGGTGAAGGGCATGTACCTCGCCGACCGCTACCTCAAGGGCGAGTGCCCGAACTGCGGCGCGAAGGACCAGTACGGCGACGCCTGCGAGAACTGCAGCTCGGTGTACCCGGCCACCGACCTGAAGAACCCGTACTCGACGCTCTCGGGCGCCAAGCCGGTGCTCAGGACCTCGGACCACTACTTCTTCCGGCTCTCGGACCCGGCTTGCGTGGCGTTCCTGCGCGAATGGCTGCAGGTGCCGGGCCGGCTGCAACCGCAGGTGCTGAACAAGGCCTGGGAATGGCTCGACGGCGAAGGCGACAAGACATTGGGCGACTGGGACATCTCGCGCGACCCGCCCTACTTCGGCATCCGCGTGCCGGACATCGCCGAGGAGAAGTACCTCTACGTCTGGCTGGACGCGCCCATCGGCTACCTCGCGAGCCTGAAGAACTACTGCGCGAGGAAAGGCATGGACTTCGAGGCGCTGCTGCAGGACCCGCGCACCGAGCAGGTCCATTTCATCGGCAAGGACATCATCTACTTCCATACCCTGTTCTGGCCCGCGATGCTGAAGTTCGCCGGCGCGCCCTACAAGGTGCCGGACCACGTCTACGTGCACGGCTTCATCGGCGTCTCGGGCGAGAAAATGTCCAAGTCGCGCGGCACCGGGATCGACCCGCTGCGCTACCTCGACCTTGGCATGAACCCGGAGTGGCTGCGCTACTACATCGCCGCCAAGCTGAATGCGGCGGTCGAGGACATCGATTTCAATCCGGACGATTTCGTGGCGCGGGTCAACAGCGACCTGGTTGGCAAGTACGTCAACATCGCCAGCCGAATCGCGCCATTTCTCGCCAAACACTTTGAGAATCGTATGCCCGCGATTCGAATGGGCAACTTGGGTGGCGCGACAGTAACTGCCGATACTGCAGGTCTTGTGCTAGCGGTAGAGAAGAGTCGAGCCATTCGCGACTGGTTGGACGAACGTGAGTTTGGCAAAGCTATTCGCGCAACCATGGAAGTTGCTGATGCCATCAACAAGGAAATTGACGGTTTCAAACCGTGGGCTCTTTCCAAGGAAATTCAGAACAATCCAAGCGCAATAGATTCTCTGGCACAAATTTGCGCTTCATCCATTGCCGGGTTCAAGCTGTTGACCCTTTTCCTTAAACCGATTATTCCTCAGCTTGCTCGAGAAGCAGAGAAGTATCTCAATTGTCCGCCGTTGAGTTGGAAGGATGCCGAGTTGCCGATGAATGTAGATTCCTTCATCGCCCCAGGCCATCAGTTCAGTCAATTTCGCCCACTACTTACACGCGTTGACGACAAGCAACTCGACACCCTGTTCAACGTCGAATCCGTACCGCAGGTCTCCGCGCCGCAGCGGCACGCGGAGAAGCAGCAGCATGTGGCGAAAGAGCACTCCAAGGAGCCAGCCGTGAGCGACGGGACCATAACGATCGACGATTTCACCAAGCTCGACCTGCGGGCGGCGAAGATCCTGAAAGCCGAGCTGGTGGAGGGCGCCGACAAGCTACTCAAGCTCACGCTGGACGTAGGTGAACTTGGGCAGCGCACGGTGTTCGCCGGCATCAAGTCGGCGTACGCGCCGGAACAGCTTGAGGGCAAGCTGGTGGTGGTCGTCGCCAACCTCGCGCCGCGCAAGATGAAGTTCGGCGTCTCCGAAGGCATGATCCTCGCCGCATCGGGGGAGGGTCCCGGCATCTTCCTGATGTCGCCGGATGCCGGGGCGCAGCCTGGCATGAGAGTTAAATGACATTGTTATTATAATGTCGTTGTAATACCATGTGGTCGCCCCCCCCCGGAGGCCCGCATGGAACAGAAGACCGCCCGCTTCACCGTCCTCCTCGACCCGCGCAAGAAGCGCATGTTCGAGGATATCTGCGCCGCCCAGGACCAGACGCCCTCCCAAGTGGTACGCCAGATGATCCGCGAGTACGTCGCCGCGCACGCCCCTGAGGGCGAGTTGCCCGCTTGGCTGCCCAAGTCCGCCTCGAAGCGGGCCAAACGCTAGTGCCCACCGTTCCGTACCCGTTCCCGGGGCGGCCTTAGCGATGCTCGCCACGCCGCTGCACGAAGTCCTCGCCGCGGCCTGCGCCTGGCTGGCGCTGGGTGCCCTGGGGCTGGCGCGGCCCTCGAGCGTCGCATTGAGCACGCGCCTGCTCTATCCCGCCGGCGCGCTCGTCGGCCTCGCCCTGGCCGCAATTGCGCTTGGCGCCATCGTCCTGCCGCCGTCCTCGCTGGTGCTGCCTCTGGGCCTGCCCGACCTGCCGTTCCACGCCAGGCTGGATTCGCTGTCGGCGTTCTTCCTCCTGCTGCTGGGCGCGGCCTCGGCGGGCATCTCGGTATTCGGCGCCGGCTATTTCCGCAACGACCAGGGCACCGCGCCCGGCGCGATCGCGTTCTACTACCACGTGTTCCTCGCCAGCATGGCGCTGGTGCTGGTGGCGGATGACGCCTACTTCTTCATGGTGGCCTGGGAGACGATGGCGCTCTCCTCCTACTTCCTCGTCACCAGCGACCACCACAAGGCCGAAATCCGGCGCGCGGGCTACCTCTACCTCCTGATCGCACACATCGGCGCCATGGGAATCCTGCTGTGCTTCGGCGCGCTGCAGGGCGGCAGCGGAGACTACACATTCGACTCCATGCGCTCGATGCAGATCTCCGGCAACTGGCCGACGGTGGCGTTCCTGCTCGCGCTGGCCGGGTTCGGCGCCAAAGCGGGCATCCTGCCGCTGCATGTCTGGCTTCCCGAAGCGCACCCGGCCGCGCCCTCGCCGGTGTCGGCCCTCATGTCCGGCGTGATGCTGAAGACCGCGATCTACGGCCTGATGCGGGTGAGCTTCGACCTGATCGACACGCCGCTATGGTGGTGGGGCGTGTTGGCGCTCGCCATCGGCCTCGTCACGGCGCTGTTCGGCATCGTGTTCGCCGCGGTTCAGTCCGACATGAAGCGGCTGCTCGCCTGGTCGTCGATCGAGAATATCGGCCTGATCGTCGCCGGATTCGGACTCGCCCTCACCTTCCGCGGCTTCGGCATGGGGGACCTCGCGGCCCTCGCGCTGACCGCTACCCTGTTCCACTGCCTCAACCACGCCTGCTACAAGAGCCTTCTGTTCCTCTGCACCGGGGCGGTGCTGCACGCCACCAGCGAGCGGTCGCTTGGCCGCCTGGGCGGCCTGATCCACCGCATGCCGTGGGTGGCGTGGTGCGCGCTCATCGGCACCATTGCCATCGCCGGCCTGCCACCTTCGAACGGCTTCGCCTCCGAGTGGCTGCTGCTGCAGGCGTTCCTGTTCACCCCCGGCCTGCCGCACGGCTACCTCAACATGCTGGTGCCAGTGGCGGCGGCGTCCGTCGCGCTGACCGCGGCGCTTTCAGGCTACGTCATGGTCAAGTTCTACGGCGTGGTGTTCCTCGGCCAGCCGCGCGAGGCGAAGCTGGCGGATGCGCACGATGCCGGCCTCTGGGAGCGCACCGGCCTGATGTGGCTGGCGGCGGCCTGCGTGCTGTTAGGCCTCGCGCCGGCCACGGTGATCGGGCTGCTCGACCCGGTGACGCGCGCGCTCACTGGCCACGGCATCGCCGGACAGGCTCAGGGTTGGCTATTCCTGGCGCCTATCCAGCCCGAGCGCGCCAGCTACAGCGCGCTGCTGGTGTTCGCGGTGGGCGCGCTGCTGGTCGCGACCGCCTGGCTGCTGGTGCGGCTGTTCTACCATGCGCGTTCACGGCGCTCGGGCCCCTGGGCCTGCGGCTTTCCGTTCCTCGATGCCCGCATGCAGGACACCGCCGAGGGATTCGGCCAGCCGGTGCGCCACGTGTTCGAGCCGTTCTTCCGGATCGAGACGCAGGCGCCGGTGCCGCGCGACCGGCGCCCGTTCTACAGCGAGGTCAACAGCGACCGCCTGTGGCACTGGATCTACCTGCCGATCGCGCGCGGCGTGGACCGCGCCACCGCGCTCGTCACCGTGCTGCAGCAGGGCCGCATTTCGGTCTACCTGCTCTACAGCTTCGCGACGCTGCTCATCCTGCTGCTCTTCGTCGGCTGATGGGCGCCTCCGGAATCGCCGCGCAGTTCACCGAGATGATGCTCGCGGTGCTGCTTGCGCCCATGCTCACCGGCTGGGTGAACCAGTGCCGCGCCTGGCTGCAGAACAAGAGCGCGCCGCCGCTGCTGCAGCCCTACAACGTCCTGCTGAAGCTGTTCCAGAAGGAGGCAGTGCTGGCGCACAACGCCAGCCCGCTGTTTCGCGCCGCGCCCTACCTGATATTCGGCTGCATCGCGCTGGCCGCGGCCGTGGTGCCGACAATGGGCACCGACCTGCCCCTGAACGCCGCCGCCGACGCCATCGCCCTGGTCGGCCTGCTGGCGCTGGCGCGAATGTTCATCGCTCTGGCGGGCATGGACGTCGGCACCGCCTTCGGCAGCCTGGGCGCGCGGCGCGAGATGCTGGTCGGCTTCCTCGCCGAGCCCGCGCTGCTGATGGTGCTGTTCACCGCCTCGCTCATCTCCGGCTCGACCTCGCTCGCCACCATCGTCGAGACGCTGGCGCACAAGGAGTTCGTGATCTACCCCAGCCTCGCCTTCGCGGGGGTCGCCTTCACCATGGTGTCGCTTGCGGAGAACGCACGCATCCCGGTGGACAACCCCTCGACCCACCTTGAGCTGACGATGATCCATGAAGCGATGGTGCTCGAGTACTCCGGCCGCCACCTCGCCATGATCGAATGGGCGGCAAGCCTGAAGCTGTTCGTCTACTCGTGCATCGGTCTGGCGCTGTTCTTCCCCTTCGGCGTCGCCGGCGGCGGCGACGCCCTGGGCATCGTGCTCGCGCTGCCGGTGCTGATCGCCAAGCTCGCGGTGGGCGGCGCGCTGCTGGCGCTGATCGAAATGGTGAGCGCGAAAATGCGCATCTTCCGCGCCCCGGAGTTCCTCGGCACCGCGTTCCTGCTCGCGGTGCTGGCGATGCTGGTCCACGTGCTGCTGGAGCGATAGGGCATGCTCGCGCACTACGGCCCCCAGCTGGTCAACCTGCTCGCCGCGGTGATGTTGCTGCTGTCGTTCGCCATGCTCGCGCAGCGCCGCATCCTGTCGCTCATCAACCTGTTCGCGGCGCAGGGCTTCGTGCTGTTCCTCTCGACGGCCCTGGTCGCCTGGCTCACCGGCCAGAGCCACTTGTACTGGTCCGCCGCGTTGACGCTCGCCCTCAAGGTGATCGCGTTGCCGTGGATCCTGCACCGCCTGATCCGGCGCCTGAACGTGAAATGGGATACCGAGACCCTGATCAATATTCCCAGCATCATGCTGGTCGGTATCGTGCTGGTGATTCTCGCCTTCAACCTCGCGCTGCCGATCTCCAGCCTGGCAGGCACGGTGACCCGCTCGACGCTGGGCATCGCGCTCGCCAGCGTGCTGCTCGCCTTTCTGATGATGATCACGCGCTCCAAGGCGGTGCCGCAGGTGATCGGCTTCCTGGCGATGGAGAACGGGTTGTTCTTCGCCGCCACCGGCGCGGTCTACGGCATGCCGATGGTGATCGAGCTCGGCGTCGCGCTCGACGTTCTGATCGCCGCGCTGATCCTGGGCGTGTTCATCTTCCAGATCCGCGAGCGCTTCGACTCCGTCGACACCCGGCACCTGGAGCGCCTCAAGGAGCGATGATGCCGGCCGACATGCTGCTCCTCCTCGGTTCGCCGCTCGCCGGCGGCTTCGTGCTGGCGCTCTTCGGCCACCGCCCGCGCGCCGCCGAACTGAACGTCGTCTTCAGCACCGTCACCTTCCTCGCCGCGGCGGCCCTGGTGAGCCGCGTCGTCGCCGAGGGCCCTATGACCGCCGGCGGCGAGCAATTCTTCGTCGACTCGCTCAACGTCTTCCTGGTCGCGCTCACCGCGTTCGTGGCCATGACCACCGCTCTGTTCTCGCGCCCCTACATGCGCATCGAGCGCGACCACGGCCGCGTGACCGACGCCGGCATGCGGCTGTACCACAGCATGTACCAGCTGTTCACCTTCGCCATGCTGCTGGTGCTCACCACCAACAACCTCGGCGTGATGTGGGTGGCGATGGAAGCCGCCACCCTCACCACCGTGATGCTGGTGGCCCTGTACCGCACCCATGCCTCCCTGGAGGCGGCCTGGAAGTACTTCATCCTCTGCGGCGTCGGCATCGCACAGGCGCTGATGGGCACCATCCTGGTGTACTTCGCCGCCGAGAAGATCCTGGGCCCCGGGGTCGGATCCCTGCTGTGGACGCACCTGGACGGCGTCAAGCAGGAGTTGGAGCCGACGGTAATGTCCATTGCCTTCGTCTTCCTGCTCATCGGCTACGGCACCAAGGTCGGGCTGGTGCCGCTGCACAACTGGCTGCCAGACGCGCATGCCGAGGGCCCGACACCGGTGTCCGCGGTGCTCTCGGGGCTGCTGCTCAACGTCGCGCTTTACGCGCTGGTGCGCTGCAAGGTGATCACCGACGGCGCGCTGGAGCGGCCGTTCGCCAGCGCCCTACTGATGGGCTTCGGCGTACTCTCGGTGATGGTGGCGGCGTTCTTCCTCTCCCGCCAGCGCGACATCAAGCGCATGTTCGCCTACTCCTCCATCGAGCACATGGGCCTGGTGACCTTCGCCTTCGGCATGGGCGGCCCGGTGGCGAGCTTCGCCGGGCTGTTGCACATGACGGTGCATTCGCTAACCAAGAGCGCGATCTTCTTCGCCGTCGGCCACGCCTCGCAGAAGGCCGGGACGCAGGTCATGGACGACATCCGCGGCCTTGCCCGCGTCAACCCGACCGTTGGCTGGGGCCTGATGCTGGGCACGGTGGCGATCCTCGGCCTGCCGCCGTTCGGCGTGTTCGCGAGCGAGTTCCTCATCCTGACCACCGCGATCTCGAACCAGCCCTGGGCGGCGCCGATCCTGCTCGTGTCCCTGGGCATCGCCTTCGCCGCCATATTCGGCAAGGTCCAGCCGATGGTGTTCGGCGACACCACGGCCAAGCGCCTGCCGCATCCACCGGCGCTGGTGCCGGTATTCACCCACCTGGCCATCGTGCTGATCCTGGGGCTCTACATGCCGCCGTATCTTGCCGATTGGTACCGGCAGGCGGCCAGGCTGATCGGTTGAGCACGCCCATGTCCCCTCTGACGCCTCCCATTCCCGACGTCGCGCTGGAGCCGGTTTCCGGCGCGGCGCCGGCGTGGCGCGGCATTTGTGAGGCCGGGCAGTGGCTGCGCGCCTGCGCCGCAATCGCGCAAGGCGGCGGCCGCCTCGCCGCGCTCTGGGCGACCGACGAGCGCGACGGCCGCGGCGGTTATGCGGTGCACGCCGCGTTCGCCGTCTACGAGGGCCTGACGTGGCTCGAGCTTCCGGTAGCCGAATCGCAGCCGACGTTCCCGGACCTGTCCGTCCTGTTTCCATCGGCCGACCGGATGCAGCGCGCTGCGTTCGACCTGATGGGCATCGGCGCCGCCTCCGCAGGCGGCGAGCCCGCGGATGCGCGCGGCTGGTTGAGGCACGGCACCTGGCAGGAGGGTGCGCATCCGCTGCGGCGGGATGTGACGCTGGATGCCCGCCTGCCCGGAGGCGATGCGCGCTACGAATTCGTCCCGGTGCAGGGCGACGGCGTGCACGAGATCGCCGTCGGCCCGGTGCACGCCGGCATCATCGAGCCCGGCCACTTCCGCTTCTCCGTCGTCGGCGAACGCGTCCTGCGTCTGGAGCAGCACCTTGGCTACAAGCACAAGGGGATCGAGAAGCGCTTCGAGTCGATGGCGCTGGAGGAAGGCGCGCGCCTCGCCGGCCGCGTCTCGGGCGACAGCACCGTCGCCTTCGCCTGGGCCTACTGCATGGCCCTGGAAGGCATCGCCGGCACCGCGCCGCCGGCGCGCGCGCTCTGGCTGCGGGCGCTCCTTCTGGAACGCGAACGCATCGCGAATCACCTGGGCGACCTGGGCTATCTGGGCAACGATGGCGGGCTTGCGTTCGGGCTGGCGCAGTTCTCGCGCCTGAAGGAGCGGCTGCTGCGCACGAACGCGACACTGTTCGGCCACCGCTACCTCATGGACCGGGTGGTCCCGGGCGGCGTCGGCGTGGACCTGGACGCGGCCGGCGCCACGGCAATCCTGGAGGAATGCACCGCCCTCAGGGCCGAACTGCGCACCCTGCGCGCCATCTACTACGATCACGCCGGCCTGCAGGACCGTTGCATCGCCTGCGGGCGGCTCGACCCGGCGACCGCGGCCGATCTGGGCGTGGTCGGATTGGCGGCGCGCGCCAGCGGCCACGCCATGGACCTGCGCGTGCATCCGGGAATCGCGCCCTACGGCGAACTCGCGCCCCGGCTCGTCGTGCATCGCAATGGCGACGTCGCCTCCCGCATCGTGGTGCGCTTCGAGGAGGCGTTCGAGTCGATCGAACTGCTGCGCCGCATCCTGCGCGGGCTGCCCCCGGGGGCGTTGCGCGCGCCGCCCGGCAATGCGCCGTCCGGCCGCTGGGGTCTTGGCTGGGTGGAAGGCTGGCGCGGAGAAGTGCTGGTCGCGCTTCAGGCGGGTGACGGTGGTCGGGTGCGCCGCTGCCACCCCCATGATCCATCCTGGCAGAACTGGCCTGCGCTCGAGCACGCGGTGATCGGCAACATCGTCCCGGACTTCCCGCTCATCAACAAGTCGTTCAACCTGTCCTACGCCGGCGCCGACCTCTAGCCATGCGGAAGCTCCTGCGACAAATCATCCGCATCGGCATCCGCACCGAGCCCGCGCCTGCGGCTGACGAGGCCCTGCGCCACGGCGCTAAACGGCTGAACGATGACGTGTTGCGCCTGCTCGGACGCGGCCTTGCCATCCGGCACGTGGACGCCGGCTCCTGCAACGGCTGCGAACTCGAAATCCATGGTGTCAACAACCCCATCTACAACCTGGAGGGCATGGGAATCAAGTTCGTGGCCAGCCCGCGTCACGCCGACCTGCTGCTGGTAACCGGACCGGTGTCGCGCAACATGGAGGAGGCCCTGCGCCGCACCTGGGAGGCGATGCCTGCCCCGAAACTCGTGGTCGCGATCGGCGACTGCGGCTGCGACGGCGGTATCTTCGGGGAGAGCTACGCCAGCTGCGGCCGCGTATCGAACGTGATCCCGGTGGACGTGGCAGTGCCGGGCTGCCCGCCGCCGCCCGCCTCGATCATCCAGGGAATCCTGACCGCGGTGAACGCAGCCAAGGCGTGATGTAGCGCTACTTGCCGCCGCAATTCGCCGGCATCGCCGCGTTCGGATAGCCGCGGCAGGCCCAGCCCACCTTGCCGCCCTGCACCGCGGGCGTGAGCGAAATCTCGATCGCGTTCTTCTCGTTCCAGCCGCGGATCACGCCATTGACCTCGACGACGTACTTCAGGTCGCCCGCTTTCGGATCCTTCTTCGCCTCGATCTTGACGCCGTTGCCGGCGCCGGTGAGGTTGCCGGCCTTTTCCGCGGCGGCCGCGACCGGCGCCTTGGCGGCTTCGGCGCCGGAGATCAGCGTCTGTGCGGCGTCTTTCGC
>CXWL01038830.1_pt1 | contig 12482 bp, 8 predicted proteins | sample 590931 | NCBI WGS metagenome assembly CXWL01 (sample SAMEA3498368, study PRJEB10139) | groundwater metagenome | biome: water well; material: biofilm material | place: Germany | collected 2015-04-27
AATTGGCAGAGCGTCGGTCTCCAAAACCGAAGGTTGGGGGTTCGATGCCCTCCTGGCCTGCCAAAATAATTGGAATGGAATTACATATTTGATATAAAAGAGAACGAAGTAAAACACTTTTTTGTTCGTTTGCAGCGATGATCAATCAAATAGGCAAGTTTTCTAGAAACCGAAGTAATCTATTATTCAAAGTTTTTTAAAGAGAAAGAACGATTTAATATTATGATTATTGTGAGAAATTAAATTCTGACAAATAGTTGAATTTACGGGTGTCAGAAAAGTTATATAGAAATTTAAAATATTAGAATTGATTGGTGCATGAAACACCATAATTAAAGTATAAAGGGTTCGATAAACGTGAATAAATTAAAGCTTGGACTTGTCTTTGCATTTATAGCGGCAGGTGTTGTGGGATTCATTTACTTAAGTGAAAGCGCAATGGTTGTGCGCGTGTTGTCTATACTAGTCGGATTCCTGTTGGCGATAATTACTGCAAGATTTACAGCCCAAGGTCAAGAATTCTATGTGTTTTGTAAGGAATCTAAAGAGGAAACAAAAAAAGTAGTCTGGCCAAGTCGTAAGGAAACAGTTCAAACATCAGGAGTGGTATTTGCATTTGTTATTGTCATGGCTTTATTTTTGTGGTTTATTGATTCCGCTTTGATGTCCCTTGTAAAACTTATGATGAATCAAGATGCTTGATCAAATTTCTCAGAGGAAAGAATGAGTAAGAAATGGTATGTAGTTCATGCTTATTCAGGGTATGAGAAGAGTGTGCAAAGAGCATTAAAGGAGCGTATTGAACGAGCTGGTATGGAGGATAAATTTGGTCAAATCCTGGTGCCAGTAGAAGAAGTAATAGAAATGAAAAGTGGCCAAAAGAATATTAGTGAGCGAAAGTTTTTTCCTGGTTATGTTTTAGTCGAAATGGAAATGTCTGATGATTCTTGGCACTTGGTCAAGAATACAGATAAAGTGACAGGATTTGTCGGTGGTTCAGCTATGAAACCTACACCGATAAGTCAGAAGGAAGTAGATAATATACTTCATCAGATTCAGGAAGGTGTGGAAAAACCCAAACCAAAAATTCTTTTTGAAGTGGGGGAAGCTGTGCGTGTTAAAGATGGGCCATTCACAGACTTTCATGGCAATGTTGAAGATGTTAACTACGATAAGAGTAAGCTCAGAGTTTCAGTTTCTATATTCGGGCGGCCAACACCAGTTGAATTGGATTTTAATCAAGTAGAGAAATCCTAACCGGATTATTTTACAGAAAATATGAAGTCAATTAGCGATTGAGTATGTGTTTATGTGCTGTTTTTTTAAATTGTTTAGAATCGGGGAGAGTAAGTAATTGCTCGTTTGCACCCAGTAGGAGAGCGCAGTGGCAAAGAAAATAATCGGTTATATCAAGTTACAAGTACCAGCTGGTAAGGCAAATCCGAGCCCTCCAATTGGACCAGCATTAGGTCAGCGCCAGTTAAATATCATGGAATTTTGTAAAGCGTTTAACGCGGCTACGCAGAAAATTGAGCCTGGATTGCCAGTGCCAGTAATAATTACTGCATATGCTGATAAAAGTTTTACATTTGTAATGAAAACGACACCGGCATCTGTACTAATCAAGAAGGCTGCTGGAGTTGGTAAAGGAAGTCCTCGACCACATTTGGACAAGGTAGGAAAACTAAGTCGCAGTCAGGTGGAAGAAATTGCAAAAACAAAGATGCCAGATCTAACTGCAGCAAATTTGGATGCGGCTGTACGTACTATTGCAGGCAGTGCAAGAAGTATGGGTATAGAAGTAGAGGGTATATAAAATGGGACGTTCATCAAATCGCTACAAAGCTATAGCAGAAAAAATTGATCGTAATAAGGCGTATCAGATTGATGAGGCACTGGGATTTGTTAAAGAAGGTGCAACAGCAAAATTTAATGAATCTATTGATGTGGCGGTTAATTTAGGTATTGATGCAAAGAAATCAGATCAGGCAGTTCGTGGATCAGTGGTTTTACCGGCTGGCACAGGGAAAACTGTACGTGTTGCAGTGTTTGCACAAGGTGATAAGGCTAAAGAAGCTCAAGAAGCAGGTGCTGATATTGTGGGGTTTGATGATTTGGCAGCTGATATTAAAGCAGGCAATATAAACTTTGATGTGGCAATTGCAAGCCCGGATGCTATGCGCATTGTCGGTCAATTGGGCCAGATTCTTGGTCCGCGCAGTTTAATGCCAAATCCGAAAGTTGGTACAGTAACTGTTGATATTGCTGGCGCTGTAAAGAATGCAAAAGCAGGGCAAGTACAATTTAGGGCTGATAAAAGTGGAATTATACATTGTACAATTGGGCGAGCATCATTTGAGGTGGATGCATTAAAACAAAATTTGATGGCGCTGATTGATGCGCTTAATAAATCTAAACCAGCCGCGTCAAAAGGTGTATATCTGAGAAAAGTATCTGTTTCAAGCACAATGGGCATTGGCGTTCGGATAGATCAAACTAGCATAACGTAGCAATAAAAGAACTTTGTGGGCCACTGAATACATAAATAATGTTGTATTGGAGTGGATTGTCAAAGATCACTGGGGTAAGCAAAAAGTAAATAAGTAATACTTTACTGGATGATACTTAAAAACTTGATAGTAAAAAGTGTGATCTAAGAATTTTTAGGATAATTCCTTTTTAATTTCTGTTGAGTACCCAGTGTAGATGGTGAACCCAGAACAGGAGTTTTTCCTGGTTTAAGGTCGCCAGTTTGTAGTATTTGGAAGAGAGCAATTTATTAGTTGGTTATTTATACCAAATACTATTTTTACTGATGGAGAATGAACCTTGAGTCTTAATATTGAAGAGAAAAAAGCTATAGTAGCCGAAGTTAGCGCTCAAGTAGCTGGCGCTCAAGCTATTATCATTGCGGAATATCGCGGGATAGAAGTTGGAAAAATGACACAATTACGAGCAAAAACTCGTGAATCAGGAATTTATTTTCGTGTCATAAAAAATTCATTAGTTCGCCGTGCAGTTGCTGATACGCCTTATGCTGAGCTAGCTAAACATATGGTTGGTCCGCTTGTCTATGGTATAGGTTCTGATCCTGTAGCAGCAGCGAAAGTGCTGCATGAATTTTCGAAAGATAATGAAAAATTCGTGATCAAAGTTGGCGCAATAGGTGAGCATGTAATGTCGCGTGAAGAGATTACTGCGCTTGCGGCATTGCCAAGCCGAGATGAACTGTTATCGAGATTGCTGGGAACAATGCAGGCGCCAATAGCCAAGTTTGTTCAAACACTGAATGAGGTACCAGCTCGATTTGTACGTGGTTTAGCCATGGTACGTGATAGCAAATAAATCTTAAAACTTTTATTTAATACAATAGCGATAGCTAAATACAGAAAATAACCAGGAGAAAATGATGGCTGTTACAAAAGATGAGATATTAGATGCAATTTCAAATATGACGGTACTTGAATTGTCGAAACTGATTAAAGAAATGGAAGAGAAGTTTGGTGTGTCTGCGGCAGCCACAGCGGCTGTTGCAGTTGCTGCGCCGGGTGGTGGCAGTGCCCCTGCTGAAGCAGAACAAACTGAATTTACTGTGATTCTTACAGCAGCCGGTGATAGCAAAGTGAATGTGATTAAAGTAGTAAGAGCAGTGACTGGTTTAGGCTTGAAGGAAGCTAAAGACTTGGTTGATGGCGCGCCTAAACCTGTTAAGGAAGGTGTGTCCAAAGAAGATGCTGCTGCAATCCAGAAACAATTGCTTGAAGCTGGCGCTACTTGCGAAATTAAGTAAAAAAAATACTAAAATTATAGGGCTGGTGTGCATATTAGGGCTACCAGCCTTTGGCATTTTGATCATTTGATGAGTCATTGCTGGTATCTTAACAATTGATAGTTATTTGGTCTCAACNNATCCTCTGTCTTCTTCTTCCGGAGAAAATTCATGAGCTATTCGTTCACAGAGAAAAAACGTATACGTAAAAGTTTTGCCAAACGTGCGAGCGTTTTGCCAATTCCATTTCTTCTCGCTACCCAGCTCGAATCATATGCGGCTTTCTTGCAGGAAAAAGTGGCACTCAATAAACGTCAAAATCAAGGATTGCAGGCAGCATTTAACTCGATATTTCCAATTGAGAGTCATACAAAGAATGCACGCCTTGATTTTATCAGCTATGAACTCGGATCACCTGTATTTGATGTTAAAGAGTGTCAGCAACGCGGACTTACTTACGCATCGCCTTTGCGTGCGAGAGTCAGGCTCACTATTATGGATAAAGAAATATCCAAACCGACTGTGAAGGAAGTTAAAGAACAAGAAGTCTATATGGGTGAAATTCCTCTTATGACTGACACTGGATCTTTTGTTATCAATGGCACTGAACGTGTGATTGTTTCACAATTACATCGATCGCCTGGTGTATTCTTTGAACACGATCGCGGCAAAACTCACTCATCCGGTAAGTTATTATTTTCTGCTCGTATTATTCCGTATCGCGGTTCATGGCTTGATTTTGAGTTTGATCCAAAAGATTGCTTATACTTCAGGATAGATCGCCGCCGCAAAATGCCTGTCACTACTCTGTTAAAAGCAATAGGTTGTACTTCAGAGCAGATTCTGAAAGAATTCTTTATATTTGATAGTTTCTATTTTTCGGATAAAAGTATTCAGTTTGAACTTGTGCCTGAACGTATGCGTGGTGAGGTAGCGAGTTTTGATATTCTGGCCAAAGGGAAAAAAGTTATTGTCCAGAAGGATAAACGTATTACAGCTAAGCATATTCGCGAAATGCAGGAAGCCAAGATTGAACAATTGGAAGTGCTTGAAGATTTCTTGCTTGGAAGAATACTTGCGCAGAACATTGTTGATAAAGAAACAGGTGAAGTAGTTGCGCTAGCCAATGATGAGATTACGGAAGAAACACTGGATAAGTTTCGTAAAGCCGACATAAAAAAAATTAATACACTTTATGTGAATGATCTTAATCATGGTGCTTTTATTTCTCAAACGCTAAAGATCGATGAAACGACCGATGAAATGAATGCTCAGGTTGCTATTTATCGCATGATGCGGCCAGGCGAACCTCCAACTGAAGAATCAGTTAAGGCATTGTTTACTGGTTTGTTCTATTCACCAGAACGCTATGATTTATCAGTTGTGGGTAGAATGAAATTTAATCGCAGAGTCGGTAGAGCCGAATTGACTGGATCTCAGACCCTATCGAATGAAGATATTATTGCGGTTATAAAAATCCTGGTAGAACTGCGCAATGGACGCGGAGAAATTGATGATATCGATCATCTCGGTAATCGACGGGTGCGTTCTGTAGGCGAATTGGCGGAGAATCAGTTCAGATCTGGACTGGTGCGTGTCGAACGCGCTGTGAAAGAACGCTTAAGCCAAGCCGAATCGGATAATCTAATGCCGCATGATCTGATCAATGCTAAGCCTGTATCTGCAGCGGCGCGTGAATTCTTTGGATCGAGCCAATTATCTCAATTCATGGATCAAACTAACCCATTATCGGAGATAACACATAAGCGTCGTATTTCAGCTCTGGGACCAGGTGGATTGACGCGTGAGAGAGCTGGATTTGAAGTGCGCGATGTGCATCCAACACATTATGGTCGTGTATGCCCAATTGAAACTCCGGAAGGACCCAATATTGGTCTTATTAATTCGTTGGCGCTGTTTGCGCGAACTAATGAGTTTGGATTCATTGAAACACCATATAGTAAAGTGAGAGATTGTCAGGTAACTGATGAAATAGATTATTTGTCAGCAATTGAAGAAGGTAACTATATGATTGCTCAGGCTAATGCTGAGCTTGATGAGAGCAATCGTTTTATTAGTGAAATTGTTTCATGCCGTTATAAGAACGAATTCGCATTATCAGCACCGGAGCGCATTGAATATGTCGATGTGGCACCAGCCCAAATTGTTTCAGTGGCGGCTTCACTGATACCATTCTTAGAGCATGATGACGCTAACCGCGCTTTGATGGGTTCAAACATGCAACGCCAGGCGGTTCCATGCTTGCGCGCTGAGAAATCGCTTGTAGGTACTGGAATTGAGCGGGTTGTTGCGGTTCATTCGGGAACTACTGTACGGGCAAAACGTGGTGGAATCGTGGACTATGTTGATGCCGGTCGGATTGTGGTGCGAGTGCATGATGCAGAAACCAGAATGGGTGAAGTGGGTGTTGATATTTATAACCTTATCAAATATACCCGTTCTAATCAGAATACCAATATTAATCAGCGCCCGCTGGTAAAGATTGGGGATAGGATTGAAAAAGATGATGTTATTGCAGATGGTGCTTCTACTGATATGGGCGAACTCGCTTTAGGCCAGAATATGCTCGTGGCATTTATGCCATGGAACGGCTACAACTTCGAGGACTCGATTCTGATATCTGAGCGAGTTGTGGCCGAAGATCGTTTTACATCTATACATATTGAAGAATTATCCGTTGTGAGCCGGGATACCAAGCTTGGTACTGAAGAGATAACTGCTGATATTCCAAATTTATCAGAACATCAGTTAGGTCGTCTTGATGAATCGGGTATTGTTTATATCGGCGCAGAAGTTGAGGCGGGTGATGTATTGGTTGGAAAAGTTACGCCAAAAGGTGAAACACAGTTAACACCGGAAGAAAAATTATTGCGGGCAATTTTTGGCGAAAAAGCATCAGACGTTAAGGATACTTCACTACGAGTACCATCAGGAATCTCAGGGACTGTTATTGACGTGCAAGTGTTTACGCGTGAGGGTATTGAGCGTGATAAGCGCGCGCAAAAGATTATTGATGATGAGCTTGATCGCTATAAAAAAGACTTGGCGGACCAAATGCGTATTGTGGAAGAGGATGCGTTCGAACGTCTTGAACGCTTGCTAATTGGTAAGATTGCCACAGGAGGACCTAATAAGCTGGCCAAAGGAAAAGAAATAAGCGCTGAATACCTGAAAAGTTTTGATCCGCATTACTGGTTTGATATCCGGCTAGCTGATGAAGATGCAAGTATACAGCTGGAACAAGTGCGAGAAAGTATGGCGCAGAAACGTAAAGCATTTGATGCCGCATTTGAAGAGAAAAAGAAAAAACTCACGCAAGGTGATGAATTAGCACCTGGTGTACAGAAAATGGTCAAAATTTATATTGCGGTTAAACGACGTTTACAACCAGGCGACAAAATGGCGGGACGTCATGGCAATAAAGGCGTGATCTCAAAGATTGTGCCTTTAGAAGATATGCCTTATATGGCTGATGGAACACCTGTCGATGTAGTACTAAATCCATTAGGGGTTCCTTCTCGGATGAATGTAGGGCAGATTCTTGAAGTGCATTTGGGGTGGGCCGCTAAAGGACTCGGCAAGAAAATCAATGAGATGTTGAAAGTGCAACAGAATGCAAATGAAATCAGAGAATTTCTTGACAAGATCTATAACGGGAGCGGTAAGAAGGAAGACATTTCTTCGCTATCAGATAGTGAAATAATATCATTAGCTGGAAATTTAACCGAAGGTGTTCCTTTTGCGACCCCCGTATTTGATGGAGCAACTGAAGGTGAGATTAAAGATATGCTGGAATTAGCTGGACTGCCAAAATCTGGTCAAATTACATTATATGATGGTCGAACCGGAGAAGCCTTTGATAGGCAAGTGACAGTTGGTTATATGCATGTTTTGAAACTGCATCATCTGGTGGATGATAAGATGCATGCGCGGTCTACTGGCCCCTACAGTTTGGTAACGCAACAGCCATTGGGTGGTAAAGCACAATTTGGCGGACAGCGCTTTGGTGAGATGGAAGTTTGGGCACTCGAAGCATATGGTGCTGCCTATACTCTGCAGGAAATGTTAACCGTTAAATCAGATGATGTCACAGGACGAACCAAAGTATATGAAAGTATTGTTAAGGGTGATCATAAGATCGATGCAGGAATGCCGGAATCATTTAATGTATTGGTAAAAGAAATACGTTCATTGGGAATGGATATTGATTTAGAACAGCATTGATTATCTAGAATAGTGAGGGTGATTAAACTGGATCCTATCTTGTCACCCTTGCTTTATTACACCAATTATTTTTTATTGCCCCCTGATTTACAGGAGTGACAAATGAAAGCACTACTAGATTTATTTAAACAAGTTACCCATAAAGAAGAATTTGATGCGATTAAAATCGGTCTCGCTTCTCCAGAAAAAATTCGTTCATGGTCATACGGTGAAGTAAAAAAGCCTGAGACGATTAATTATCGTACATTTAAACCCGAAAGAGATGGTTTGTTTTGCGCCAAGATATTTGGTCCGGTAAAAGACTATGAATGTTTGTGCGGCAAATATAAGCGTCTGAAACACCGGGGAGTTATCTGTGAGAAATGTGGTGTTGAGGTCACTTTATCCAAAGTAAGACGTGAGCGCATGGGCCATATCGAACTGGCCTCACCAGTTTCGCATATTTGGTTCTTGAAATCACTGCCTTCCCGTTTGGGTATGGTATTGGATATGACCTTGCGTGATATTGAACGTGTTCTGTATTTTGAAGCATATGTAGTTACTGATCCAGGGTTGACGCCATTAACGCGCTGCCAGCTGCTAACGGAAGATGACTACTTAATTAAAACAGAAGAATATGGTGACGATTTTAGTGCCAGCATGGGTGCAGAAGGTATTCGTGATCTATTAGGTAATTTGGATATAGGTTCCGAGATAGAGAACATGCGCCGTGAAATGGAAAGCACAGGATCGGAAACAAAGATCAAGAAAATCTCTAAGCGTCTTAAGTTACTTGAAGCATTTAACAAATCTGGTATTAAGCCACAATGGATGGTATTAACTGTGCTACCTGTATTACCACCAGATCTTCGTCCATTAGTTCCTCTCGATGGCGGGCGTTTTGCGACATCTGATTTAAATGATTTGTATCGGCGCGTAATCAATCGGAATAACCGATTAAAGCGGTTGCTTGAATTAAAAGCTCCAGAAATTATTGTTCGTAATGAAAAGCGTATGTTGCAAGAGGCAGTTGATTCATTACTAGATAATGGCCGCCGTGGTAAAGCAATGACGGGTGCGAATAAGCGTGCACTTAAATCCTTGGCCGACATGATTAAAGGTAAGGGCGGGCGCTTCCGTCAGAATCTACTGGGAAAACGCGTCGATTACTCTGGGCGTTCTGTTATTGTTGTTGGTCCTCAGCTTAAACTACACCAGTGCGGGTTACCAAAAAAAATGGCACTTGAGCTGTTTAAGCCATTTATCTTCAATAAGCTTGAGATAATGGGCATTGCAAGTACCATAAAGGCTGCCAAGCGTGAGGTTGAAAACGAAAGTGCAGTGGTGTGGGATATACTTGAAGACGTTATCCGTGAACATCCGGTTATGCTGAATCGGGCGCCGACTTTACATCGATTGGGCATTCAGGCTTTTGAGCCCGTATTGATTGAAGGTAAAGCAATTCAATTACATCCATTGGTGTGTGCAGCATTTAATGCTGACTTTGACGGAGACCAAATGGCCGTTCACGTACCACTTTCATTAGAAGCACAAATGGAGTGTCGTACGTTAATGATGTCAACCAATAATGTGTTGTCTCCTGCCAATGGGGAACCAATTATTGTGCCATCACAAGATATTGTGTTGGGACTTTACTATACAACGCGAGAGAAGGTAGGTGCGCGTGGTGAAGGAATGCTATTTCAAAATGTCGCTGAAGTATCTCGCGCATATGAAAGCCGGAATGTCGAGCTTAATGCAAAAATTACGGTAAGGATTAAGGAACATGATACAGCCGCCGATGGTGAGTGCTATGAAAAAATTACTCGCTATGAAACAACTGTAGGGCGGACATTACTATTTGAGATTTTTCCGTCAGGTTTACCTTTCTCTCTGCTCAATAAGACACTAAAAAAGAAAGAGATTTCGAAGCTCATTAATGCAAGCTTTAGACGGTGTGGATTGCGTGAAACTGTTATATTCGCAGATAAATTGATGTATGCAGGCTTCACTTATGCGACGCGAGCAGGTATCTCGATTTGTGCGGACGATATGCTAATACCGACGCAAAAGAGCGATATCATTGCTTCGGCTGAGAAAGAAGTAAAAGAAATTGAAGGACAATATACTTCAGGACTAGTAACCCAAGGTGAGCGTTATAACAAGGTTGTGGATATCTGGGGACGTGCAGGTGATCAGGTTGCGAAAGCAATGATGAATCAACTTGGCGTAGAACCGGTGCGTGATCAGGTTACTGGTGAGATTCAGGTGAGTGAAGATGGCAAGGCATTGACGCAAGAATCATTTAATTCAATATATATGATGGCGGACTCTGGTGCACGTGGTTCGGCAGCACAGATACGTCAACTATCTGGGATGCGCGGATTGATGGCGAAACCTGATGGTTCTATTATTGAGACACCAATTACCGCTAACTTCCGTGAAGGACTGAATGTATTGCAATATTTTATTTCAACCCACGGCGCACGTAAGGGCTTGGCTGATACAGCATTGAAAACTGCAAACTCTGGATATTTAACCCGTCGCTTAGTGGATGTTACTCAAGATCTTGTTGTCACGGAAGAAGACTGTAATACAGGTAACGGTGTTGTCATAAAAGCGCTGGTCGAAGGGGGTGAGATCATTGAAGCATTACGTGAACGGATTCTTGGTAGAGTTGTGGCTAATGACGTGATCAATCCGGAAAATCAGGAAGTGGTTTTTGCTTCGGGCGTATTGCTGGATGAAGATGCAGTGGATTTAATTGAATCATTAGGTATAGACGAAGTAAAAGTTAGGACACCGTTGACCTGTGAGACACGCTTTGGTTTATGTGCTAAATGCTATGGTCGAGATTTGGGGCGTGGTACCCCGGTTAATGTGGGCGAAGCGGTGGGTGTCATTGCAGCGCAATCGATTGGCGAGCCAGGAACGCAATTAACGATGCGTACATTCCACATTGGTGGTGCGGCATCAAGAACGGCAGTGGTGAGTCAAGTTGAAAGTAAATCAAGTGGAACAGTGCATTATTCCTCTACAATGCGTTATGTGACAAATGCGCAAAATGAATTAATAGCCATTTCTCGTAGCGGTGAAATCATAATACAGGATGAAAATGGCCGTGAGCGTGAAAGGCATAAAGCATCTTACGGTGCGACATTATTAGTACGGAATGGAGAAGTTGTAAAAGCTGGTCAAATATTGACTACATGGGATCCTCATACTCGACCGATCATTACTGAGTATGCCGGTAAGGTTCGTTTTGAAAATGTTGAAGAGGGAGTAACAGTAGCCAAGCAGATTGATGAAGTGACCGGGTTGTCTACGCTGGTAGTAATTGATCCAAAGCGCCGCGGAGTATCGCAATCAAAAGGCTTACGCCCATTAGTTAAGTTTTTGGATGATGATGGAAATGAGATCAAGATAGTTGGTAGTAATCAATCAGTAAGTATAACATTCCAGATTGGCTGTATTATTACCGTCCGTGATGGACAGCAAGTCAGTGTCGGTGAAGTTTTGGCAAGGATCCCGCAAGAAACTTCTAAAACTCGTGATATTACTGGTGGTTTACCTCGTGTGGCCGAATTATTTGAAGCGAGATCACCAAAAGATGCAGGCATGTTGGCTGAAGTTACTGGCATTGTGTCGTTTGGGAAGGATACTAAAGGTAAACAGCGACTTGTTATTACAGATCTCGAAGGTATTGTGCACGAATATCTGATAACTAAAGATAAACATGTAATGGCGCACGATGGTCAAGTTGTTAATAAAGGTGAAAACATAGTGGATGGTCCTGCTGATCCGCGTGACATATTGCGCCTACAGGGTGTTGAAGCGTTGGCGCGCTATATTACTGACGAAGTTCAAGATGTATATCGTTTACAAGGTGTTAGGATAAATGATAAACATATCGAAGTTATTGTGCGTCAAATGTTGAGGCGAGTTCAAATTACCAACGCTGGAGATTCAACATTCATACAAGGAGAGCAGGTTGAACGAGCAGACTTATTAATTGAGAACGAGCGTTTGATTGCCGAGAAAAAGATGGCGGCTACGTATGAATTCATGCTTCTTGGCATTACAAAAGCTTCGCTATCAACGGATTCATTTATATCTGCAGCATCATTCCAAGAGACGACACGTGTTTTAACAGAAGCAGCTATCATGGGTAAAAAGGATGATTTACGAGGACTTAAAGAAAACGTTATTGTAGGAAGATTAGTTCCAGCTGGTACAGGATTATCTTTTCATAGCAAGCGCAAGAACCAAGGGAAGATACTTGAGTTTAATCTGGAATCAAATATCGCAATCGACAGTGCAGTTTAGGGGTAAAAAAATGCGCATTGCAATTTCCGGCAAAAGTTCTTGACAGTACTGGTATGAGTAAGTAGTCTGGAGGGCGGAGCTTTTTTTGTGGTAGGAGAAGGCGAGTAAGGAAGGACAAGAGTAAAGGGTAAGAAGAAGCGGTGTAGATAATAAGAAGAAGAGA
>CXWL01004555.1_pt1 | contig 12481 bp, 17 predicted proteins | sample 590931 | NCBI WGS metagenome assembly CXWL01 (sample SAMEA3498368, study PRJEB10139) | groundwater metagenome | biome: water well; material: biofilm material | place: Germany | collected 2015-04-27
AGGACGCAGAAACGTTCAGGAGCATTTTCGCTCGTAACTAGATCGAAGTTCTAGTGCCACGCATGAATGAATAAAAGGGGTCAGGAGTCTTAAATTGGATGTACCGCGATGCGCTGAGTACAGGCGGAGCGATACATGGATGCGATGTTGCCTTGCTCTCTTACCTTCCCTGAGACAGGTGCATGACAGCAGTTTCTGCGTGTTTTGTGGCTACGTCAGCATGGCCGGCTTTCCCATGCTCAATGGCTGCTTTCAGATGTGCGATCCCTTCGTCCACATGCGAGCGATCCTTGCCACCATTCAGGGCATGTTGCAGCGCGGCTTCCGCATGTGCCACGAGTTCCGCTACGTGACCCTGTTTGCTATGGTCCACCGCTTCTGTCGCGTGATCGAGGGCGTCCGTGCGGTTCTGCGCTTCTTGCCGCAGAATATCACGCCGCGCCCCGCCCCCTCCTCCGAATACCGGTTGCATCGGCAGCACGGTGGTGGCGACTACGGCTAAGACTCCGGCCAGCACGACAGCTCGTTGTGTCGTAGATCGTTTCATCGGCATTCTCCCTTTCCCAAGAGAAGTGAAAAGACCTGCATGGACCACCAGAAAGCACCTTCCGACTTTCAGGACGGTACATCTTACCATCCCCCTCCTTCTAGCTTATAGGGTTTCTGTAGGTTCACCCACCAGGGAGTGAGGCATACCATTCTTGACAGCTTGCGAAAACGCTGTGTAGAGTTTGATGTGTTCTACAGTCTTTTTAGGCCATGCCTTCTAACCATGTCGGGGGAACATATGATCAGTAGATACTACCGTGCCATCCTCATCGTGGTTGCGCTTGGAGCGTTCGTGAGTGTGCCCATGGTGCATGCCTATCCGACCGCATCGGGTAACGTGAGCCAAGCCATCGATCACGCGACGCAAGCAGTGGCCCATGGTAAAGAGGGGCATGTTGACGAGCTTGTGAAGCATGCGAAGACGGCGCTTGATTTTGCGGAGATGGGTGGCAAGGGCGTGGAGGTGAGAGAAGGGATTCATCACCTGAAAGAAGCCATCGCACATGGTAACGCTGGTCACGCTGACGTGGGAGTCGAGCACCTTGAGGCCGCCCTTAAGCATTTGTCCGAGATCAATTGATGGACAGTTCCCTGAGCGCATGCGACTAAGTATGGGGGTTGCGTCTTATTCTGTGTATGCCAGCCGATCAGTGGCGTAAGCAATGGGTTCAAATCTTGTTTCTTGTATGGCTTGTGACCTAGACAATACCCACGGCTCGACCACTCGGCATCGAATTCCCTGGGGCGCTCTCTCACGTGGCCGTCCAAAGAATACGCAACAAGACATCGTGTGAATGGGTCTGCCTGTTGGAGACCTCCGCTCTCACATCCTAAACCGCCCTCCTAGACAGAAATTCCTGACTCGTTTCATCCCGCTCGAAGGGCTGTTGCCGGTTGATATCCCCACGAGAGATAATGTCTCTCTGAACGAACCACACACCGTGGATCAATCAGAAAACAAGACCCTCTCCCCTGTTTCTTTCCGAGAGTAAAATGATACGTCCCGTTGACGGGAAGGTGGAGCGTCGATCAGTCATGAATTTGAAGGTAGAGGAACAGCGGGCCGAGCCTCGAGTTGCGGTGCAATTTCACACCATGGTGTCGGGCTCCGTCGAGTCGGAAGGAACAGGCATCATTCTCGATCTCTCACGAAATGGGTGTCGGCTGGAAAGCCCGCTCCTCATGTTGCCTGGCCTCTCCTTAGAACTGCGTATCGCTGTCCCCGGCCTGGAGTGGGCGCTGATGATTGATGGAGCCGATGTGCAGTGGGCAGACGAGGATCGCGCCGGGCTGGCATTTGTTCGCATCAGAGAGACGGAACGGCAGCGACTCAGCCACGTGATGACAACTCTCCTCGCAAGGAAGTCTGAGGACGGTGACAAAGAACAGGTCAAGCTGGTGCCTTTTGAGTTCCAAGGACTGGAAGCCGTGCTTTCAAAAGATCCTGAACTCGCCATCAGGAAGGGACTGGCGTGGTTCGCTCAAGACCGGGCGGAATTCCCCTTTCGAGGAGGGAGCCTGCTCAGCAGAGCGTTCCCCACATGCACGCCCGAGTTTGCGGCCGCGCTCGGCGAGTTGGTGAAGGCTGGTGGCGAGAGGGAGGCAGATTTCTCTCTGGCGCTTCTCCAGAACTATCTTGGTTCGACATCGACCGACGACGTCTTGAAAGAGATAGTGTCGCGCTTTTCCCATGACGTTCGCATAATGGGCGGAGTCCGGACCATCATCAATAGCCCCAGCATGGCTTCAGTCTCCGGTGAATTCAGACTGGCGGAAGCATGGCGGGTCAAGAAAGAGTCGCTGACGCGCTGGTTGACAGACGAACGACAGGCGGTCAGAGCGTTCGCCGAGGAACACATGGCAGAGCTTGACCGAATGATTGTGGCAGAGCGACGCCGTGTGGAGGCCGAACGGGAACTGCGCGAGCGAAGCCGACATGAGGATGAGTCAGGCCACGATGATGGTTACAGGGCGAAGCCCTTCTGACAGCAGAAGACAGGAGAACGCAAAGAGGATCAGGAATCTGTTTTCGGATGGTTGCCCCGTGAATTCAAACTTATCGCGCGCAACGCGCGAAGAGTCTCACGAGTTGGTCAAGACAACACAGCGGGGGAAATTCAGGGAGCGTATCTGGCTTCGAGATTGAGACACTTCGCGAGATACGCTCCCGAGACATGCCCAAGAGACTCTAGCGGACTACTGTGCAGAATCACGTTCCTTTCTTGTAGACCCATATCCCAGCGCCCATAAGTCCAAGCAACGCGACTGTCAATGTTAAGAGGTTAATATCCATGGTGGCTCCTTTCATCTAAAAGCCTTACTTTCACCATAGGCGCTTCGAGCTGGCTTAGCGAGGTTTATAATGTCTCTCATCTCCATGGCGAGCCCATCCATTCCTTCTTCATGTTTTCAACCACTTGGCCAGCCGTGTGAATGGGACAATGCGACAGAAACCTGCGGGAGAAGAGTAGGTATCCATCTCCTACTGATGAAATATGTCATCATTTTTTCAATGAGCGTAAGAATAAAAGGGGTCGGGAGTCTTTTCATTGACGGGATCGTAGTGTTTTCGGTAGAAGACTCGCATGCCACGCCGTCCACGCCTCGCTGTGGAGACCTCGCCTCTCATGTCCTGAAATACCGAGTCTGACGACTTCCCCTTGTTTGACAAGAGAACCACAGGGACATGAGAACTTTCGAGATGTGAGCCAGCGAAATCACTTCGCGGTGCCTATCAGACCGCAAGGTAGGTCGTTCATCGCGCTCTCAAACAATTCATCGCTCATCGTTCAACGCTCATCATTCGCGATCGTCCTCCCCTCACGCATGCGATGGACTAGGCCGACGATACAACGTAGAATGGTTCCGGTTCCTCTCCGAATCCCGTCACATGATGACGTCGTCATCAATCTATGGGCCTCACCTCGCTAGCGGGGATAGGCCAGTATCCCAGGGAGCATACATGCAAAAGACCCGCATCATCTGCACGATCGGCCCGGCCACGGAATCCTACGAGATGTTGCAGAAGATGTACGAGGCCGGCATGAATATCGTGCGGCTGAACATGTCCCACGGCGACCACGACTCCCACGCCAAGGTTATCCAGCACATCAAGACACTCAACAGGAAGGTGAAGTTTCCCATCCCCATCCTCCTGGACACGCAAGGCCCGGCGATCCGCACCGGGGACCTCTCCAACGATCTCGATCTGCAGCAGGGCGCCATTGTGTCCGTCACCACGCGCGGGCCGATGGACGTGGAAGAGAGCTCCATCCACATCGACTATGCGGACTTGCTTGAGGCGGTCAACGTCGGGGATAAGATCACCGTAGACAACGGGCTGATTAATTTCGAAGTGCTGGAGAAGCAGGAGCGCTTCATGCGGTGCCGCGTCTTGGACGGTGGGCTCTTGAAGAGCAAGCGTCACGTGAATCTCCCCGGCATCCGGGTCAATCTGCCGGCGATCACGCACAAGGACACCAAGGATATCCTGTTCGGCCTGGAACGGGATGTGGACTTCATCGCCCTGTCTTTCGTGCGCGAGGCCGCGGATATCAAGCAACTCAAGGCACTCATGGGCGACAAAGTCGGAAGGGTGAAGATCATCGCGAAGATCGAGGACCAGGAAGGGGTCCGGAACCTAGAGGAGATCATCAAAGAATCGGACTGCATTATGGTCGCGCGTGGAGATCTGGGAGTGGAGATCAACGTGGAAGATCTGCCGAACGTCCAACGGACGATCGTGCAAAAATGCGCAGAGTACGGAAAGCGCGTAATCGTGGCAACCCATCTGCTCGAATCCATGATCCACCACCCCCACCCCACGCGCGCCGAGGTCACCGACGTCGCCAACGCGGTCTATGAAGAAGTCGACGCCGTCATGCTGTCCGGGGAAACCACGGTCGGGAAGTATCCCGTGAAGTGCGTTGAATATCTGCGCAAGATTGCGCTTAAATCCGAAACGATACCTGGATTGCAGTTTGCAAAACACTTGCGCAACGCGGGAAATAAGCAGCAACTCGCGGTGGCGGCCGTTCAGCTCGCCCAGGGAGTCAAGGCCAAAGGAATCGTCGTGATCACCAGACGGGGACTCATGGCTGATCTCGTCTCAAACTGCCGTCCTTTCTCTACCAACATCTACGCCTTTACCAACATGAGCCAACCGCGACGGACCATGATGCTCAACCGCGGTGTCTTTCCGTTCAAGATCGATTTCAGTTCGGACCCTGAAAAAACTCTGCAAACGGCGTTCCGGATCCTGAAGGACCGTGAACAGTTTCAGGTCGGAGACAAGGTCGTGATCATCTCGGACGTCCTGGCCGAGCAACGGGTCGACTCGATTCAGATTCGTGACGTCCCCTCCGACGACATCGCGTCCGAAGCATCCCACGAGCCACAATGAGCTAATCCCACTTTCGAGGACGTTCGCAAAGGGAACACAAGAGCCCCTTGCTGTTGAACATAAAACGGTGTCAGGACTCATTTCTCGACTGAAATAAAAGGGGTCGGGAATCTTTATTTAGCGGCATAGACTAGGGCAGGTCTAGCCCTCCGACACCCCCAGCAGACGCCACGGTCTCCGGCCCCATTTCCGGGCCACCCTGGAGTGGTGAGGCACCCCCTCCGGTTCTGCCTGCGCGAGCCTCGTCGAGCCACGCTTGTCGAGGTCCGGCCTGCTGTGAGCGAGTCGAACCACAGGCTGGGATCATCGCCGTCTCCCTGCCCTTCGACATGCGATAACCCAACCTAATTCCCTACGCTGGGCCTCCTTTTCGCTTCAGCTATACTTTCCGAGTGAGGTCTTGGTTAACCAGGAGGGGTGTCCGATGCGACGAGTGACGAAATCCCTAGCCGTGCTTACGCTTCTCTTCCTCTGGGGCTGCTCTAACACGATCTTGGTCCCGGTTCCCCCGCGGATGGACCTCAAGAAGTATGGCACCATTGGACTCGTTCACTTCACTACCAATTCCGACCCGACCCTCACTACGTTTGCCACGCAGCAATTTCAGGAACATGTCCAAGGCGCGTTCCCAGGTACGCCGATCCTCGACTTGGGCTCCAAGGAGGCGGTGCTGGCGGCAATCGGCGCAACTCAGCTGGACGCCGATGCGATGACACAAATCGGCAAGAAGTATGGAGTCTCGGCCGTGTTCGTGGGGGAGATCGTCTACTCCGATCCAAAGACCGATGTCAGAGTCAACGATATCACCACACTCGATGGGAGCATACGGACGGAGATCAAAGGCGATGTGTCCGGCAAACTGCTGGAAACACAAGTGGGAGCCAGCGTGTGGAGCAGCTCCGCGTGGGCGAAGCGTCAACTCACTGGTGTCACCGTGTCACCAAAGCGAGGAGTGCGCACCACCATCGGAGACTCGAATCCTCGCAAGGATATGGTGCCTGCGCTCATGTTTCATTTGACTGAGGATTTCCGTCCACGAATGGTTCGCCAACCCAAGCCACAACAATGACGCCTCCCGTACAAACCACGCGCTTTGGTTCTTAGCTTTGCGTCCCACGGAAAACTGTCGAAGCGAAGGCAGATCCTGCCACCTAACATCCCCAACAGAGGTCACACCCTCCAGCCGAAATTTTCCGAGGTTGCACTGCTCTGCGAGACTCTGCTCGCAAACAACTATGGGAATGATTTCGCTCCCCTCTATTATCTCTTTCACTTCACCAGGGCGGCCCGAGTCAGCAGTCCTTGCGTTCGAGCCCATCTGAGTTATACGTTACCTCCCTTGAAATCGCGCTAAACCATAACGGGAGAGTACCTCGATGAAGACAAACATATTTCTGACCACCTTGCTCGGTTGCGCCATGATCGTTACGGCAAGTCAGGCTGAGGAAGTGGGGAGTGTCGACACAAAATTCAAAATGTTGGGGCCGGATCACAAAATTGTGATTGAAGCGTTTGATGACCCCAAGATTGAAGGCATCACCTGTTATCTAAGTCGATCCAAAAAAGGTGGCTTGAAAGGGATGGTCGGATTGGCAGAGGAAACCTCCGATGCCTCACTCGCCTGCCGTCAAGTCGGTCCTATTCGCGTTGTGGGTGAGCCGAAAGAAGGGGAACGGGTGTTCAGTGAGAGTCGGTCCCTGATTTTTAAGAGCCTCCAAGTTGTCCGGTTTTTCGACAAGAAACGCCAGACCTACATTTATCTTGCCTATAGCGATCGAGTGATTGAGGGATCGCCGCAAAATGCCATCTCCACCGTGCCGATCCAATCCTGGCTTGGCCGATAAAGGCCAGGAGACATTTTAGCTACACGTGCTTCAGAGTCGAGTAAGAGGGGCGGCGATGGGCTGGCCTGGTTTGGTGAATCCAAATAACCGAGCTTCTCTTACCCTCTCAATCACCTGCCCCCACCCTGCTTGTTTGTTATACTCCGAGACTGTGGAACGACGATATCGCATCGGCTCAGCCATCACACTCGCGTGCCTCCCCTCCATCCTGCTCATTCTGGAAGGATGCTCCTCTACACCACCTCCCTCCGGCGTCCACTTTCCCATCACCAACGGCTCCCATACGCTGTTGCCAAGCGCGCAGCAGCGCATCCTGATCTGGGGAGATCCGCTCCTAGCCCGTGTAGCTGGCGAATGGCTCCGGTCTCATCACTATTCCAACATCCTCATGCCCCCTCAGATTCCCTATCCCCCATCGGATCGCCAGGTAGCGCTTGTGGCCGCGGCAGAGGTGAATGCCGCATTTGTGCTCATCCTGGAGCGGGAAGAACGAAAGGACGGGGCATTGATCCAAGCGAGCTGTGGCGCACTCTTCAACATTACCGTCGATGTGCGAGGCCTTTCAGTGGACCGAGGAGCAAGCGTCCTGCGGGGCGGCGCTCATTACCCGCACTGCGTCGAACGTAACGAGCAGACCGTTCGGCACCTGACTTGCCAAGCCCTCGCTACCGCCTGGGGCTTCCGCTCAGCCGGCCAGCTTGAGATCCCCTCACACCTGGCATGTACAGCTGGCCAGAACACCCCCGCGCCAAACCGCTAGATCCACACACGGGATGGTTTAAAAGGGTCGGGACTCTTTTCTTACTACCGCTCGCTTGTTTCAGAACAACCCTTCAATAAAGACTCCCGACCCTCTTCTCATGCGTACAAAGTGACAAAAGATTGACAAGCTGACCTCTTGAGCACCGTCAATGTTTTGAAAATAGTCTATCCTGGTCAACTACGTAAGTACTAACTCGTTGAAATACTTAAGTATGTCAAGCTGGTGTGGTTTTTGCTTAAGTTTGCCACCAGCTATGAACGTCGCCACCTTGGGAGGGATCAATGGAATGTCCAAAGTGTAAGGGGATGATGATGTTGGAGCGGTTTTCGGATTTCTTTCTCGTATTTTATGCATGGAAATGCATGAACTGCGGCGCGCTTATCGACCGCACTATCTCAAACAACCGCCGAAAGAGCCTGGCTGCCCGAGAATCCGAGACCGCTGCCGTGCGCTAAGCGTATAGAAACCGGGTCGGGAGTCTTAACTTGACAGCCTCGTCACGAGTCCGCTAGAAGATTCCCTATGCCTCGTCGACCCCGACTCGTTGCCGGCGCCCTCGCCTACCATGTCCTGAATCGTCGAGTGGGACGCCTCCCCCTGTTCGAGGAACTCGCCGACTATGCCGCGTTTGAACAGGTTCTGGCCGAAGCCCAGGCCAATTCTCGCATTCGTATCGCCGCCTATTGCCTGATGCCGACTCACTGGCATCTCCTGCTCTGGCCTCGGCAGGATGGAGAACTCTCCGAAGTGCTCCGCTGGATCACCGTCACTCACACCCAACGCTGGCATTCGCACCATGACACCGCCGGAACTGGCCCGGTCTATCAAGGCCGCTTCAGGTCGTTTCCGGTCCAAACTGATGCGCATTTCCTGACGGTCGCCCGCTACGTGGAGCGTAATGCGCTGCGGGCCAAACTGGTCAGGCAGGCTGAAAATTGGCGATGGTCCAGTTTGTGGCGACGAGCCCAAGGCGATCCCAAACTCACGACCTGGCTGAGCGACTGGCCGGTGGACCTACCACGAAATTGGGTGGCACGGGTGAATCGTCCTGAAACCGGCGAGGAATTGGACGCGCTCCGGCTCAGTGTGCAACGTGGCCGTCCATTTGGTGAAGAAGGCTGGGTGCGCCGCATGGCGAAACGGTTTGGCATGGAGTCAACCTTGCGCCCTCGGGGACGCCCGAAAGGCTCTTGAACACTGACGCCGCTGCAGTTCATCCTCGACATTTGACTGAACCATGCCTCCGTGGCAGAAACCTCGATCCTCTTCCAGCGATGGCTGCCGATGCGCTATCCCATAATTCTTGGAATGGTCGGGCTGGGAGTGCTCCTCTTTTTGTGGGAACGTCACCGCCACGCGCCAACTCATGTGAGCAATACGGCCTATGACCTGCTGCTGTCCACCCTGTTGTCGCATAGCGTGCCGGAAGTGTCGGTCGACCAGATCCAATCAGGGCAGTATCGTGTACTCGATGCCCGTACGTACCGAGAATTTGAGGTGAGTCATATTGCAGGAGCGACTTGGGTTGGCTACGACGATTTCGATCTTGCCCGCCTGGTCGGAATTGATACGCACGCACCAGTGGCAGTCTATTGTTCGGTGGGGTACCGCAGCGAGCGTATTGCGGAGCGACTGCTCCAGCAAGGATACACCCATGTCGTCAATGTCTACGGCGGCATCTTCCAATGGGTCAACACAAGGCACCCTGTCGCAACCATAGACGGTGTCGAAACAGAACGGATACACGCCTACTCAAAGTCATGGGGTGTCTGGCTCACACGCGGAAAACCCATCTACGAATAGGAACGGGGAAATGGGTTTGGATGAGTTGGCTGGGGTTTGAAGTACGGGGATCGAGAGTCTTTTCTGAGAAACCATTTCCCTGCAAGAGGAAGGCAACGGGGACATTCTGAATTTCTCGCCCCGTGGCAATCCGATGCCTTTCTCGCCCCCCATCGCCTCAGGAATAATGGATTAGCCGTCGATTTTGCAGTAGACTTACCGCAAGGGACACCAATGGGTAAAGATCACAGGAAGGGCATGGATGTCATCACGCAGTCGGTCGTGACCTGCCCTCGTTGTGGGATGAGGATACAAAGAGAGATGCCAACCGATGCCTGCATCGTCGTTTTTGAATGCGACTCGTGCCGCGTCGTTCTTCGACCGAAGTCCGGCGACTGCTGTATATTTTGTTCCTTCGCCAACGTTCAATGCCCCCCTGTCCAGCTTCGACAGGGGGGCAACGGTGCTCCATGACCTACACGAAGCCTGGTCCGAAAAAAGGTGTGTCAGGAATCATGTCTCGGCTGCTGGCGTGGAACTCGTGCATCTGGTTGCTTCGGCTTTCATGTGAGCGGTTCGACCTGCGAACGAGACCCTTCTGAAAGAAAATTCCGACCCCCAAGGTTTAACGATTTTGTTGAAAGGCTGGTGATCGATGCGTCGTTTCTTCTTGGCAATGCTCATGGTTCTGACCTGTGCGGCAGCCGCAAGTTCCCAGTCCGCTGTGGCAGCAGATTCTCTTGAGGAGGCGGAATTTGCGTATGAGCGTGGTGAGTATACACAGGCGGCTCGCCTCTTCAGCCCCCTGGCGGAGCAAGGAGTGGCATCGGCCCAATTCTATCTGGGCGTGATGCATGAAAAAGGACGGGGTGTCCGGCAGGACTACCCAACGGCGTTGACGTGGTTTCGTAAGGCGGCGGCACAGGGATTCGCTGGTCCGCAGAACAATCTGGGCCTGATGTACGAGAGGGGGCGAGGCGTTCGGAAAGACGTGGTGCGCGCGCTTATGTGGTACCACATCGCTGGCACGCTGTTACATGGCGATGAGGAAAAGGCAGCCGTGAAGCGTCGAGACTATCTGACCTCACACATGACTGCTGAGCAGATCGAGCAGGCACAGGAGATGGCACGGCGTTGTCAGCAGTCCCAGTTTAAGCAATGCGACTAGATCAGGATCCTTGCAACAGAAACAATGACAACCAAGCGGTGTGGCTTTACGGGTGGTGAAAAACACAGGTGCCGCTCAGGGCGCCCCCTTTGCTCGCTTCCAACAAAACCGACAGTCTGGACATATTGATGTGGAGAAGGCGGAATAGTATTGTTGGACATCCCTGCCTATGAGGCAGGGATGAGTTCTTTTGCCGGATAGTCTTTTGGGTCTGCTGATGCTGTCAATCATCGCGAATGAGAACCTACAGGTGCATGGAAAACTGTACCCGTTCTCACATTCATCTATATGGAATTTTGAAGATCGGTGTCTCGGTCGGATGGATGGTGCGATGTCACTTTCAGAGAGAACCAATAACTTACCCGCAGTTCAGAGTCATTTCACTCTACAATCCTATGTATTGAGTCGAACATCTGTAGCCATTCTGATCTTATCTATGTGCGTGGTCTTGCAAGTGCTGGGCACACCGGTCGGGCTTATTGACCTGCTCACGCCCGATACATCGGCGGAATCCTCGCACTCTGAGGGCTTCTCGATTCCTACTGAACCTTCTGAAGCAAGGAGACCAACCAATCCTCGTTTCTCCATCGAAGCAACCTCCCTCTTCTACCATGTGGTACTTAGTGACTTAATCTTTCATCCTCCTTAATACTAGTGCCCCTACTGATACGCGAACACCCGAAAAGCGTCTGAATAATTCGTTCCCTTTCGGACAGAGCTTCGTTATATTCCATTTTGAGGAGGCTTCTTCATGAGCCGGAAAGCTATCACGAGTACCAAGGGTTCAGTACCTAGCCAAGGCAAGGTACTGCGGATTGGGGTCATCGGAACCGGGGCATTTGCCGAGCAATGTCATTTACCAGGGCTTCAGTCCCATCCTCAAGCCAAAGTTGTGGCCATTGCCGGCCGTCGGCCAGAACGGCTTCAATCTCTCGCGACCCAATTCAATATTCCCGACGTTTACACCGACTATCACGAACTATGCGCGCGAACAGATCTCGATGCGATCACAATCGTCACGTCAAACAGCGAACATGCCGCACAGGCCACAGCCGGCTTCGCCTCAGGAAAGCATGTCTTCTGTGAAAAGCCGTTGGCGACGAGCGTGACACAAGCTCAAGAGATGGTTCGCGCGGCGGAACTGAGCGGGAAGGTCCACCAGGTCGCCTTTACCTATCGCTACCTCTATGGATTGCAAGAGCTACGACGTCGGATCCAGCGAGGGGACATTGGTGTGCCCTATCACCTGCGCGCTCAACATAATAGCTGGGAAAGGTTTCAATCAAAAGGTAGTGGCGTCCTCCATGATGTGGGACCACATCTCTTTGACCTGGCACGATTCCTGTTCGGCCCTCTCCAATCAGTCACCGGGTTATACCGCCATATTCCTCGCAACGGGAAAGACCTAGCCGTATCACCAGACCCAACAACTGATGACGTGGCAACTGCATGGTTTACACACAAGAGTGGCGTACAGGGTCAGTGGTTTACCAGCCGAGTCATGCCGTCATATGCTGGCAAGGCTCATATCGAAGTGATCGGAGAAGAAGGGGCGCTCCGCGCCTCGCTGAGCAGGGGTAGCATTGATACATTACAGATCGTGCACCCACCAAGCTCACGGTGGGAAGAGCTACCGCTGCCGACCGAGGCACGAAGCGAATCTCCCAGCGCCCTCGGCATCATGATGCGAAGCTTTGTGAATGCCTGTCTGAGAGGGAAACTCGATCCTGATATCGATGCATCCTTTCATGATGGCCTTGCCGTTCAACTCGCAATTGATGCGGTGGAAACCGCCTCCGCGAGACTCCCATGGATACCTGTTGAGACAACAGACCAGCAGACAAGGCGGGAGAGTCCTGTATCCATCCAGTCACCAACCCAAGCAGGCGGCCTCAGGCGGCCCAAATAAGATTCTGACGTAGCCCTGATAAACTATCGCGAGTATTAGGAGTCAAGAGAGGGAACAGGTGTCA
>CXWL01020598.1_pt1 | contig 12480 bp, 7 predicted proteins | sample 590931 | NCBI WGS metagenome assembly CXWL01 (sample SAMEA3498368, study PRJEB10139) | groundwater metagenome | biome: water well; material: biofilm material | place: Germany | collected 2015-04-27
CAGTGGCCATGCAAGCGCCGGGTTTAATTATAGCAGTGCTGTGGAAGTAGGGAAATTCATATCTCCTGTATGGCATGTAGTGCAGTCAGGTATTACACCAACAGGTTCATACAAGGCCGCTTCATCCCTGAGTTCTTTCAATGCGCCATTTGCAATCGGCAATATTGGTGCATTCCTTGCCATTGATTGTATCATCCGGTGTACTGCAGGGAAAAATAATAACAATGCCATCATTAATTTTGATATTAACGATTGCAGCAGTGTTATTGATTTTGAAATACAACGGTCTGTCAATAATGCCGCCTTCGAAACCTTTGTAGTATTACCTGCAACAACTACCCTGCTGCAATACAGCTATACCGATGCTGCAATACCACAGGGTGAAATCCTTTACCGCATCAAAGCAAACAGGCGAAACAGTAGTCCAAAATATTCAAACATCGCAGCTGTTATCAATGGAAAAAAGGGCTGGCTTATTACCTCCCTCTACCCCAACCCGGTAAATACAAACGCCAACCTTGCACTTAGTACAGCCAGACCAGGCAAACTGACATTCAGAATTACTGACTTTTTGGGCAAAACAGTGAAGCAATGGCAATCAATAGTTACTGAAGGTAATAACACAATCATATTTAATGCAGGTGGTTTGGCCAGGGGTGTTTACTATTTACTGGTTACAGATAACGAAAAAAAGGAGTTAATCCGTTTCATAAAACAGTAATAGCCCGCCGTAGATGTATTACGACCGTATAGCTGAAGTATGGGAACCAGGGTGAGTGTATAGAAATGCCCTTTTGTTATTTTCTTTTTTCCCCCGGCAATTTCATATCGGGAAAAAGGGCAGACAGCAGCATAAGCACAGAAGCCAGCAGCATAAACCACATACCACTTTTTCGTACAGGACATTCACCACCGGAGCAGGCCGCCAAAATAAAAAAGTTTTTCATAGCCCAGCCCACATTCAGCCCGGTGATTAATAAATTCAACCGCTTGGCCCACAGCTTTGGCACAAATGTGCAGATTAAAAAAAAAGCCGTCAGTATGAAATGAAAATAACCGGGCTTCCCGAAATTAGTGCCGGTAGCATCCACCCCGCTTACGGTAATATTTTTAGATTCGATAAACACCCAGGGGGTAAAACAGGATACTGCTAATAACACCGCCGCTGCAAGTCCAACCCATTTCATATAACGCATAAAAGAAATTTAAAAATTGGGCTGCAAGATAACTGAAATGCAGTTTAACCACAGATAACACAGATTAATGGCACAGAATATCAATACAGATTTATTTCGCAGGCAGTTTTAAAAACTGTGTTATCTAAGGTTATACTCTCTACGAACCCCCGTGCACTTTAATCACCAGCTCTCTCAGTGCTCCCCCTTCCTTAGTACAATGAAAATAAATTACATCTGCAATGGCTTCGGGTGTTTCCCACTTGCTGAAATCAGCATCCGGCATAGCTGCCCTGTTTTGTGGCGTATCTATCGTGGAAGGAACTACCACACTTATTACCACATTCGTTCCCCTTGCTTCATCGTTCATCAGTTCTGCCAGCCGGAAAATAAGTGATTTGCTTAATCCATACGCCAGCATTCCTTTACTGTTTTTCATATCAGCCCCGGGCTTTGAGCCGATCAAAAAGATACGGCCACTACCCTGCTTCATCATTTGGGCAAAAACAGGTCTTGCAATATTGTAAGCAGTTTCAAAATTCAGTTTGATTTGTTTGGCGATGTCCGCGGTTTTGGTGCCGGCAATATTTCCCAGGGCAAATCCACCAACGGTGAGTACTGCCACATCAATGCTTCCATGTTTATTAGCCACTTCTTCTACAAAATATTGCGCCAGTTCTTCCTGCACCAGGTCAACAACTGCCGTTTCAAAATTCTTTGCGGGCATATCTATCACAAAAGAATCATTGGGAATAACAGTACCGGTTACATAATAATCCTTCGCCAGGAATTTTTTAACTACTGCCTGCCCTAAATTTCCCGAAGCACCTGTTACAATAGCTGTCTTCATTATTTTTTAAAATGATAAAAAATCAAACTTCAATTTACAAAACAAAAAGGATTGTCGTTAAAGTATGAAAAATAATGCCGTCACCAGGTTTTCTTTTTTCTGAAATAAAAATAAAGCGGGATACCAAGTGCCGTTATCACTAACCCTAATACTGAATTAATAACAGGCTGTTTGCCGGTAAGATAATTAGCTATATCATTATACAGGGTAGAAATAAGATAGAATGCCGAAAACCCAATAAAGAAGATTGTTACAAACGGATGCCCCCATATCTTATAAGGCCTTTCCTGCTGCGGCATTTTTTTGCGCAGCATAAAAATACCAACTGCCCCAAGCCCGTAAGCAATCCAGGTGATGAAAACAAACATATCCGCCAGCATATCAAAGGAACCGGTGAAGATGAAGACCGAAGTCCAGCAGCCGTGCAGCCATAAAGCATTTCCCGGCGTTTGAAACCGCTTATGTTCTTTGCCCGCCCACGGAGCAAATATCCTGTCTTTACCCATTGCATAAGTTATCCTTGATGTGGCCATAATATTTCCGTTCACAGCTCCAAATGTGCACAATACAATCATGGCCGCAACAATTGCTTCACCTGTTCTTCCAAGTGCCACGCCAACAGCATCTGCAGCCACTAATGGTGAACCAGCCATTTTTTCCACTGGCAATACATAGAGGTAAGCCTGATTTACCAGCACATACACAATGATGCAGGCAAATACCCCTGTTAGTAAACTCCGCGGAATATTTCGCTGAGGATTTTTTACTTCTCCGGCCATAGAAGTAATATTGATCCAGCCATCATAAGCAAAAAAGGCCCCTGTCATCGCAACTATTATTCCGCTGAACAAACCTCCGCTGACACCAGAACCGGCTGGCGTTACAAAATTGTGAAAGGAGCCATGACCGAAAACAAAAATCCCAATTACCAATGCTGCAATAACAGCCATTTTTAAGAAAGTGGAAATTACCTGGAAGTAGCTGCTGGCTTTTACACTCAGGTAATTTAACCCTGTAAGCAGCATGACCATAACAAAAGCCAATAGCTTTACCCCAAAATCTTTTAATGGAAATAAATCGCCGATAAAAGGGATATGCCATACGTTGGCCTGTATTATCGTATCACTGAATTGCGGGAGATGTAAAAAATAATCGGCATAATAAGCACACACAAAAGCNNATGCCACCTGTTTCCGGCATCATTGCACCCAACTCAGCATATACTAATGCCCCAAATAAAGAAAAGGCACCGGCAATTACCCAAACTAAGGTTAACCATACCGGTGAACCTATTTGTGCAGCCATGCTGGCAGGTTTCATAAATACACCGGAACCTATAATACTCCCCACGATAATGGAAGTAGCTGACCAGAAACCAATCTTTTGGGCAAGGGATGAGGTGGTGGACATAATTGAGAAGGAAGATAATATAATTATGCCCTTATAAAATAAAAAAATCCCGCCTCTTACAGAAACGGGAATCCATTATTAATTTCTACTTACTAATTATTTATACATCTCTTCCTTCAATACTTTCACCCTGTCATCTTCCAAATACTCATCAAAAGTCATCAGCCTGTCAATAATTCCCTTCGGTGTTAATTCTATCACCCGGTTAGCAACAGTCTGCATGAACGTATGGTCATGGCTCGTCAGTAAAATGATGCCCTTGTAATCTGTACACTGCTCGTTGAAGCTCTGGATACTTTCCAGGTCAAGGTGGTTCGTAGGTTGATCCAACAAAATTACATTGGGGCTTTGCAGCATCATCCGGCTGAGCATACAACGGACTTTTTCTCCACCGCTCAATACATTGGTCATCTTCATCACATCATCACCACTGAATAACATTTTTCCTAAAAACCCCCTAAGAAAAGGTTCATCCACATCTTTAACATGGTCTGGAACATATTGACGGAGCCAGTCCATCAGGTTATCGGTTCCCGTAAAAAACTGGCTGTTTTCCTGAGGTAAATAGGCATGGGTCACGGTGCTGCCCCATTCATACGAACCACTGTCGGCTATTATTTCTGCAGTTATGATATTGAAGAAGCTGGTAACCGCCAACGGGTCACGGCTCAGCAAAGCAATTTTATCTCCTTTGTTGACTGTAAAAGATACATCACTGAACAGCACCCTTCCGTCAACAGATTTTTTAAGTTTTTCTACATTCAAAATCTGGTTACCTACTTCCCTTAATTGCTGGAAGATGATGCCGGGATATTTTCTGTAGCTCGGTTCTATTTCTTCAATAGTTAATTTTTCGAGTGCCTTTTTTCTGGATGTTGCCTGCTTGCTTTTTGATGCATTGGCACTGAAACGGGCAATGAAATCAATCAATGCCTGCCGTTTCTCTTCCGTCTTTTTATTCTTATCTCCAACCTGGCGGGCCATTAGTTGCGAAGATTCGTACCAGAAGCTATAGTTTCCCGTAAAAATTTTTATCTTTTGCCTGTCCACATCAGCCACATGGGTACATACCGCATCCAGGAAGTGACGGTCATGGCTCACTACCAGGACGACATTCTCATAATCAGCCAGGAAATTTTCCAGCCAACTGATAGTTTCAATATCTAAACCGTTGGTAGGCTCATCCAATAATAGGATATCAGGATTACCAAATATTGCCTGCGCCAGCAATACCCTTACTTTTAAATTAGAGGGAATGTCTTTCATCAACGACTGGTGATATTCTTCGCCCACACCCAGTTCACTTAATAAAGTAGCTGCATTGCTGTCGGCAGTATAGCCGCCCATTTCGCCAAACTCATGTTCCAGTTCACCGGCCCTCATACCATCTTCTTCTGTAAAATCGGCCAGTGCATAAATGGTTTCCCTTTCTTTTGCAATAGCCCATAATTTGGCATGGCCTATCATCACCGTGTTTAAAACTGTTTCTTCATCAAAACCGAACTGGTTTTGTTTCAGCACTGCCATTCTTTCACCGGGGGTGATTTCGACAGTTCCTTTATTTGGTTCAATCTCGCCGCTTAATATTTTCAGGAATGTACTTTTGCCTGCGCCATTGGCACCGATTACACCATAGCAATTGCCTTTGATGAAATTGAGGTTCACTTCTTCAAACAATACCCGTTTGCCGTAGGCCAGTTTCAGGTCTTTTACACTGATCATTAATTGCTTATTTTAAGGCGGCGAAGGTACGTTAAAACAGTGTCCCGGGGAAGCCTTACAGAAGAAATTCACAATGCTTGCTTTGTAATACCAGGGCTTATTTTAAAGAACCCGAAGCCCGCCTGGCCACCAGGTCAGTACTTTTGAAATGTAGTCCGGGAATTTAGGGAATAAATACCTGGGAAGTTTAAGTTTGATCTTATGTGCCTTTCCAGCTTTGGCAGGATTAACAGCGGCAAAAAAGAGCAGTAAAAAAAATCCCGTTCCGCTTAAAGCGGAACGGGATTGTATGAATGCAATTAAATCTTAGAGCTTCTGAATTATGATACCCTGTCCCCTTCTTGACACTCCTCCCCTCTCATCATTGGTAAGGAACAACTGATAAGTGCCGTTTGGCAGGTTAAATGTATGAACAGGTATGACACTACCATAGCCAAGACCGGTAGCAACCTCAGATTTCACCAGCTGACCTAAGCTGTTATAAAGCTTGATGTTTAGTTTGGTGTAAAGGTCAGTATTCAACCTGATGCTGAAATCACCACTGCTTGGAACCGGGTAAACGATTACCGCAGGATACTGCTCTAAAGTGAGGTGACGTTCAGCACATTCATTCACTTGTACTACTCTTGAAACAGCAGACTGACAACCGGCATTGCTTACTGTATAAGTTACAGTTTTGGTGCCTAACCCTGCAACTGAAGGAGTGAATGTACTTCCTGATACACCGGTTCCGCTGAAAGCGCCACCTGCAGGTGATGCACTTAAACCGAAGGCACCGTCAGATATACATACAACAGAAATTGTCGGGTTGAATGTAATTACAGGATATGCATTCACTGTCATTAAACCTGCATTGGATATTACTGATCCGCAACCAGCAGTTACAATTACCCTGAAACGATAACTGTTTTGACCCACCGGAACAGATGCCTGGGCAAATGAAGAAGTGGTAGCGCCGGTGAGGTTAGTGTAAGTTGTACCACCATTAGTGCTCAACTGCCATTGGTAACTGAGTGTACCTACACCTGTAGTAGCGGCAACACTGAATGTAGCAGCAGCTCCTTCACAGATGGTTACATTAACAGGTTGTGCTGTTATAACAGGGAAAGTATTTACAGTTAAAAGGGCACCGGTAGATATACCCGGCGCACAAACACCACTTGATACTACTGCCCTGTACCTGTAACCATTTAATGATGGCGGCACACCTGTAATTGCAAGAGTGGCAGATGTAGCACCTGAATAAACGCCACCGTTGGCTAAGTTGTTATAGTTAGCACCGCCATCAGTGCTTACCTGCCATTGATAAGTAAGGCCTGAACCATCTGCCGCTACGGTAAAGCTGGTATTAGTTGCTTCGCAAACTGTTTGATTGGCAGGGTTACCTGTAATAGTAACAGAAGAAGACACCAGCAGTGTAGCTGCAGTAGTGTTTACCGTACCGCAGGTATTGGTTATCACACAGCGGTACTGGTTATTGTTCATTGCCACTGTTGTGCTGGCAATATTGTATGTAGCTGATGTAGCTGCGGGGATATCTGTAAAAGCAGGTACCGCCGTGGTGCTAACCTGCCACTGGTAAGTGGGTGCCGGTGTTCCTGATGCAGCAGCCGTAAAGTTTACTGCACTGCCTGAACACACACTCAGTGAAGCAGGGTTGCCGGTTACTGCCGGGGCAACATTTACTGTTAAAGTAGCAGCATTTGAGTTGGTACTTCCGCACTGACCGGTAACAACACAACGATATTGATTACCACTCATACCTGCAGTAACTCCAACAAGGTTTAAAGTTGCTGCAGTTTGCCCGCCGATATTGGTGAAAGCAGGTACTGCTGCAGTACTTACCTGCCATTGATATGTACCTGTAGCTGTAACGCTGAAAGAAGCATTTGCTCCGGAACATACGGTTTGGTTAGCAGGTTGTCCTGTAACAGCCGGGCCAGTACTAGGGTTAATGGTAAAAGTAATATCTCTTGTCAAAGTTGGTCCGGCTACACCAACACCCGTAACTGTAACAGTATAGTTACCCGGGGCTAAGAGAGCCATGCCCGTTAATGATACAGTTGTAGAAGGCAAACCGGTTGTCAGCGGGTTGTTGCTGAATGATACAGTTGGTCCGGCAGGAACAACTACGCCAGTCAGATTTATATTACCTGTAAATGCACCAATGTAAGTGGCAGTCAGGTTACCAGAAGTCATTACATCTGGCGCAGGACAAGCTGCGGTTACTGTAGCCGGGCTGTTAAATGAAAACCCACTTACAGGAGCGGTTACAGTAAAGTTTGAATTGGAAATATCAAAAAAGATATTGCCAACTGCTTCCACCTTTATTCTTGCTGTTGTTGTTGCAGCACCGGGAATTGTAACAGATTCTGAACCATCATTAGGGGTGCTGGCTAAAATTACTGTTGGATAAGTTAAGCCCCCGTCTGTTGAAAAAGAAATTTTTACGTCGGTAACATTATATGGAGCTGCTGTCGTACCTGCAGCGTTCCATGTAACAGTTTGTGCCGAACCACCTGGATAGCTTTCCCCGCCATTTGGTATTGTCACTGAAAACGGCGTAGTTCCTACTGCATTGACCTGGAATGTTGTTACACTCTGGCAACCTTCTCCAGATGAAACAATACCACCACCACCGGCACGGTTATCCCTTACTGTCAATCTGAATTTCATAACACGAGCCACCAGTGGCAATACTTCTCCTCTTAAGCCATCCATTACTGATGGAGCTCCTGTACCCGGATAATTGGCTGCAATTACCCTTATATCAGGAAATGTCCTGCTACCGGTTGTTTTTGAAACCCTTTGCCTGAAAAGAGGACGGGTTGTACTTGTTGCAGCACTAGGCCATGATCCTGCTACTCCAACATCCCAGCCGTCCCAGTTATAAGTAATAGCATCACCATCAGCATCTGTAGCAGCACCGGTTAGGACAAATGGAGTGTTGATCGGGATGCTTACATTGTTAGTACCCATAGAAGTAATAACCGGCAAAGTATTGCCTGTTGCGGTGAGAACCACACAACCTGCACCAGCACCTGAGGTAACAAAATTGCCTATTTCATCAAAACTCATCGCATGAAAAATAGGATCGCTGTTCGGCTGAATATTTTCGGTCGCAGCACAAATACCGGCATACGCCATAATAGATGTTCCGCTGCCTGGTTCATAGGAACCACCGGGACTTGCACAGGTATTAGAATTAAAAGTATGATTGGCTCCAAACTGATGACCCATTTCATGAGCCACATAATCGATATCAAAACCATCACCTACCAATACGGGTGCTCCGGTAGCACCTCTAGCTTTACCGGCACCACATACTGCGTTCAATTGGGCTAGCCCATTATTATCTGAAGTAAAGATGTGTCCAATATCATAGTTTGCAAACCCTATAACAGCATCAGTATTAGCCTGGTTTTGATTTAGCAAAGTAGTACTAATTACATTCGTAAAAGGATCGGTAGCACCATTGAGGTACTCTATAAGGTCATTATTAGCTATCAATACCAACCTGATAGCAAGTTCTACTTCATATACACCGGTTATCCTGTTTACCGAAGCTACTATAGCCGCATGTGTAGGTCCTGCAGCACCCCCACCCACAGCCACAGCATATTCACCTGTACAAGACACAGCAAGGCGGTATGTACGTAATTGTGTACCCAGGCAAGGACCTGCAGTTGTTCTGGATTGCACTATTTCCGAAACCCCGTCTTCTACAGAGCAAATGAAAGGGGATCTTCGCCTGTTATCTCTCTGATAATAACTTATATAATTATTTATCTCTCTTTTGGCATAAGGATCGATATATATTCTGCCGTTGGGAGAAAGTATCTGTGCACTAAATCCAAAATAAGGGTTATAGTCAAACCGGATGGTTGCATAAGGATCATCAATACCCTGCCCTGCAAATGTCCTTATTTCAGGAAATCTTGCAGCCAGGCCTGGTTCCTGAATACTGCTTTCCCACACATGAAACCTGGCGAAACCACCATCAGGCATGGGAAGGGAAATGATTGGAGCATTATTGCGGTTAGTAATAAAATTTTGTTCAGAAGGCAATGACCAAAGGAAATTTTTCATTGACAGAACATCTAAACCTGATGTCCTGAATTTTTGAGGAATAATTACTCTTTGACCAGATGTCGGCACCAATTTATTTTCACCTGCATCAGTGAAAAAATTATTTTGGGCAAACAACGAAAATGAGATTGTCAAAGCAATAAAAACAGTAAGACTGAGTTTGTAAATTTTTCTCATATAATTGATTTTGATTGTTGCCTTTTCAGTACAAAACACATTCATATCCTGTATAAAAGGTAAGTTAAAAGTAAGGATTTTTTTTAATCCTGTAATTTTTGGGCAATTTATTACTTACCCAATCCTTTATGGAACTTTCCGGGTTGGAACCAACGGACTGTGAGGAGATTCACGGATTTCAGAGGTTTCACAATTCATTTGCTTCTTTTTTTCAAGACGTTCTTATAATTACAGATATATGTCTTTGTCGCCCCTGAACATAACAATCAATATAATAATTCCCATTAAGAGTAATCATAAGATATCTTCAACCCAAACTCAGGAAACAAGAAATAAAAAAAGGGCTAAATCGATTTAGAAATAGCCCTTTCCCTCCCAATATAAATGTTTACTAAGATTAATTCACACTAAATGTTCCCGTTTGGGGTTGAGAATAAATAACAGTACCGTTAATATTATACCATAAAGTACAAGTATATCCATAATCTCCCGAAGAAAAATTATGAAACACATTGTTGAGAGGTTGAAGTGTAAGTGTTGTAGTATTGTTTGGATCCGACAAAGGCCAATATGTAAAAGTTCCGCCTCCTGGACAAATTACTTGGGGTGGAGGACATAATAAGTCACAGTCAGTTTTAATAAATACTGACCCTCCATAATAGATTGGGTCAACATATACCCTTGCAGGGGACGCCTGATATTGAGCAGCACTCATACCGCCTTGTACCTGATAACTCAAGCTATTCAATGGACAGATACTTACATTGCCCAAATAAAACTGAACATTCAATTGCCCCAAAATACTTCCGGGAGTCCAGGGGCCGGGATCAAGTGTGTTAAATTGATATTCGAGTGTTGTAGTTGATTCACATGGACCATCATATTGCCATGCAGTACAGGCAGGATCTCCCAAATCAACCCAACTATTTACCAAAGTTGCAGGTACTGTTAGAAATCCATTCGTAAAAGTAGCTGTTTGAGTTCCCTCACACCAGTTGTTGGTTTGAACATCCTCTGATACAACCCGATAGGTCATAAGTACTGTATTATTATTACAATCTCTGTCAATACCCATAAGTGTTGCAAAATCTGAAATATGCGTTCCGCATTGCCCTTTTGAAATGTAAGATTCTTTTAACAATGATTGTTTCCATGCATTCAATTCAGTCTGAAACTCGGACTCCGATTTTCTCCAATGGTATGTGTTACCTTTAGAAATTTGCCTGGCAACCCCTTCTTGCGTAGTCGCAAAAGTTTCTATTGAATTTTTCTTTTCCGGAGATTCATTGGTTATTGATTTTTCTTTCATACACCCAATAAAAGCCAGAGTTATTGCTATCGCAATAAGCAAAAGGTTTTTTGTCTTTTTCATGTTATAAAGTTTTGATGAAAAATAAAAGTCGATTAAAAAAAAACGAATCACCAAAATTCATACTACGAAAAATCCCGTTTCTGTAAAGAAACAGGACTTATTAATATTATTTACTTAGTAGTCTTTCTAAGTTAAAGACTTATTGGTATCCAGTAAAAACTTACTTCCAGTCATCGGGATTAATAGTTTCGCAGGTTTCTTCAATTGCCTTTCTCATTTCGTTTGATTCTTTCTTCGAAAGGATACCAACAAAATCATAAATAGAGAGTTCCTTTCCCGCCCATGTCTCCATGTATAGCTATGTGTGTGGGCTTGGGACATTGGGCAGTTACGGAGCAATAGCAGTTTTTCCCATCAACCATGTTTTGCAATCTGTTCTATCAGCGGCATCCACTTATTGCAGGTAAAAGTGATGAAGAATAATTCTTCGTTGTATGGTATATTTCTGCAGACGGGCATTGCGTAAATTTATTCAATTAGAACATCCGTTACTATAGGCCCAATGTCCCCTGGCTTACACACATGGTCCGGCAGGGAGACATGGGCAGAAAAAAATCGTAAATTTTCAACAGGAAAAAAGAAAAATCCCGCCTCTTTACAGAAACGGGATTTTGTATTATTAACTCCGGACTAACGACTCCGGACTCCTGGCTTTTTTAATATCCTCCCATGCCGCCCATGTCAGGTGCGCCATGTGCATGTGGTTCTTCTTTCTTTGGCTTGTCAGCTACCACACATTCGGTGGTCAGCAGCATACCGGCGATAGAAGCAGCATTTTCCAATGCAATACGGGTAACTTTTGTAGGGTCAATTACACCGGCCTTATAAAGATTCTCATACACTTCTGTCCGGGCATTGAATCCATAATCAGCTTTGCCTTCTTTTACTTTCTGCACCACGATAGAACCTTCGATACCTGCATTCGCAACAATCTGGCGAAGCGGTTCTTCCAAAGCCCTTCTTACGATAGCAGCGCCGGTTGTTTCATCTTCATTGGCACCTTTAAATTTATCCAAAGAAGCAATGGCACGGATGAAAGCAACACCACCACCGGGAACGATGCCCTCTTCTACCGCAGCCCTTGTTGCATGTAAAGCATCGTCAACACGGTCTTTCTTTTCTTTCATTTCCATTTCTGTAGCTGCACCGATATTCAGAACAGCAACACCACCGCTTAATTTAGCCAGGCGTTCCTGCAATTTTTCTTTATCGTAATCAGAAGTAGTTGTTTCTACCTGTGCTTTGATTTGATTGATACGGGCATTGATGTCATCTTTCTTGCCTTTGCCGCCAACGATAGTAGTGTTGTCTTTATCAATGGTAACTGTTGTAGCAGTACCAAGATAAGTCAGGTCTGCACTTTCTAATTTGTACCCTTGCTCTTCACTGATAACAATACCTTTTGTTAGTACAGCAATGTCCTGTAGCATTTCTTTTCTGCGGTCGCCAAAGCCCGGGGCTTTTACAGCTGCTACTTTCAAAGTACCACGAAGTTTGTTTACTACCAGTGTAGCCAGTGCTTCGCCTTCCAGGTCTTCGGCGATAATCAATAATGGGCGGCCACCCTGTGCAACTTTCTCCAGTATGTGCAGGATGTCCTTCATATTGCTGATTTTTTTATCATAAATCAGGATATAAGGGTTCTCCAGTTCAGCTTCCATTTTTTCGCTGTTGGTAACGAAGTA
>CXWL01089624.1_pt1 | contig 12474 bp, 16 predicted proteins | sample 590931 | NCBI WGS metagenome assembly CXWL01 (sample SAMEA3498368, study PRJEB10139) | groundwater metagenome | biome: water well; material: biofilm material | place: Germany | collected 2015-04-27
GCTCGGGCGCTGCGACTGGAGAGGGAGGCAATTTCTCGTTCATAGGCTAACCATATACCCGACGCACCAAGGTGCGCGTGTTTACACCGTGGACAAACACGGCGCAAATACGGCTTGCGAGCTTGGCGCGTGTGCGTTGCCGCTTAATTTTGGCGCCAGTTTCGGGGCGTGGCCCAATACAGCCGTGGAATCAAAGTTTCCAAATTGTGCCACTGACGCTTCCGCTGGTTCTTGGGAGGAACCTGCCAGCGACGAAGCAGTTTCGCCGCAACTACCAGAAGTAATCATGACCAAGCAAGCAAACGCCAAATCCTCCCAGCCAGTATCGCCAGCCCGGCCGCCTGGAAGTGCCGGACTTCCAAGTAAGAATTTTCGGCTTCTCGGCCTAAATGCGGAGTGCGTCATCGCTGAGGGGGCTGGCCAGGCAGTGACGGCTCCCGGAATTCCAGCCGGAACGAAAAGCGGCAAAGCGTTAGTGACGACCGACTGCCTGTCATGACGCCTCAGGCCAAGCAGATGGACACGCTGTTGAACGACTTCGCCATAAGGTCTTTTAGAGACATGGCTGATGGTGACTACATCGCCGCGCGCATGGCTCTGCGCGCGGGGCTTATGCACCAATTTCTATGGTCGTCGCAGCAAGCCATCGAGAAATACCTCAAATGCATCCTGCTGCTCAATCGCATCCCGGCCAAGGTCGGGCACGACATTGAGAAAGCGATGGCGCTGACGGGGAGGTTGCCGTTTGCGATTCAGAAGAGGCCGCAAAGCGAGAAGTTCATCAAGCATGTCGCGGCTTATGGCGAATATCGGTATTTGGACGTGTCGACCTACCTGCGCGGTTACGCACTGCTCGACCTTGATATGGCAGTCTGGGATCTTCGAAGGTATTGCCAAGTGTTGCGCATGCCAGGAGGAGATCCAACGCCAACGGAGGCGCGCATATTTGAAATGACGCTTGAGAATATTCAGGAGAGCTCTAACAAGCCTCCTCAGAAATTTCGGATCCCGAATGGGCGTTTAGAGACGGTAATTGAAAAGAAGAGTCACCCCTCCCGGGAGCCGCTCCTCTGGCAGAATGGGTTGTTTGGCGCGAGGCGTCGAAAAACTGTTCGCATCGCCGATCAGATGCAGATGACCAACGCCCCGCTTTGGTTGCACCCTGAGATTTTGGACGAACTCCTCCAATACGTTCACATACCCAAAGACCTAGCGACGTTTTATCGCGGGCACCTTGCGAACATAGTGCGAGACCCTACGCAACGGCCTTAGCGCTTCGCTGGCAGATTGATGCCGTCTCGCGTCGACACCTAGCTAATCATTTGTGCTGAGTCTGGCTCATTTGCCGGGCAGCAAAGTGATCATCGTAAGGACGGCGTCGTCCGGAAGTTTCAGCGATTGCGTCTCAACCATTCGGCGGTATGCCTCCGGCCCTTGCAGCCAGCGGTCCGCAGACTCTTTGACAGGCCTCGAAAGCCCAGATCCCTTCCCAAAGACCATGGAGAAGGCCGCCGTATCTTGATGCAGCTCTTGCTTGACGTAAAAATCGTGCGGGAATGCCAGGTTCTTTTGGTTCCACGCGCGCTTGCTCTGTGTATGGCAAACGACGCAGGTTTGCGCCTGCGCGCGTCTGGCGACCTTGAGCGCCGACGCTGTCAAGCTGGCGTCGAAGTCCCCGCCGAGCGCTTTCGCGGTGTCCAGATTGATTCGTTTGCCCGCAAGCCATGGGTCGACAAGGAAGCTGGGCAAAATGAGTTGACTGGCGTATCCATTCGCGTAGGCCTCGACGTTTTTCGCTTCTGCGTTCTGCGGGCCGATGTCCTCATTAGCACAACGGAATGAGCCATGGTCTTTGTCACAGATCCAATGGGCCAGTTCGTGAGCTAGGGAAAAGCGCTGACGGCCGGGATACGACCCCACGCCGACGCTGATGACCGCTTTGTTGCCGGCTGCGACCAGACGCGCCGCGCACCCGCATAAGGGCCGATAAACGACCTCCGCGCCGCGGTAGTTCGCTATCGCCTCCAAATCGATGTGGCTGGGATCGCGGACGCCGTATTGCCACAGCAGCTTTTCGGGCGCGCTGAGAAGCGAGAGATCAATCCCCATGGTCTTCTGGCTTGATGACTCCCATTCTGACCAAGTCGTCGTAGACCGTGGCCAAGTCGTCGTCGGTCTGCTTCTTTCCGTCCCGAAACGCCATGGCAACCTTGGGCTCGCGCACAAACGCTTCGGCCACGATCGCCTTGAGCCGCTCCATCGCCGGGCGGACTCGGCTTGCGGGTTGGCTTGCTGCCGATGCCTGGGCCGTCGCCTTGGCTGAGGCGAGTCGGGCACGCATGCCGGTAGCGACGACGTCTCGGAGCTTGTCGTGAGTCTGTTTGGCAACTGCGGCCATGTCTTGGCCAGCTTCCCGATACTCGTTTCGGATCTCTTCGTCACTGGTGTTGGCGAGGTCCTCAAGCGCCCGAACGCGAATGAAGCCGATTTCCTTGCTTTCCCTGGATTGCTTCATGATTTCCTCCTGCCTGGCATCAGTATGTTTAGACCGCGGCGAAACCTTCGCCGGGCCGTGTCGTATGCGGTTTGATCCATGCCTGATACGGCGCGGATGTCCTTGGGCGTCATGTCGTCTTTGTCGCCCATGATCAGAAACTGAATTTCATTATCGTTTGCGAAATGCGCCTCGATGAGGGCCGAGTCGGCGGCGGCGCGGGCTTGCCGCTCCGCGGTCTCTTCGACCTCGATGGCTTGCTCCACAACGTCCGGGGATGCGAAGCCTTCGTGGGCGAGCGCCAATTCAGAATCTCCTTCGCGTCCTGCCATCGTTTCCAGGTGCGCGGTCCGTGATTGATTGATGGAGTCGCTCGAGCCGTCCGCGATGGATTGGATGGTCCTGATGAGGTAAGCCACGAAGTGCACGCCCTTGGGCCAGTGCCGTCCCGCCTTGACACCCACTCCCTCCAGCGTGCGCTGAACGGCCTCCCCGAGCAGCTCCTGAGGGTCCGTGTATTCGGTGCCGAACAGGGCGTATTGGGCCGCCCGGTGAATGCGACCCAGCTCCGCCTCGGTCAGCCCCTCGACTGCCTCGCCGATCTCCTCCGCCGTGGCGTATTCGCGATCGGGTGGTTTTCCTTGTGTCACGTAGCCCCCTTTGCCTCGTTATTGGTATGTGCGGCGATCTTCGCCGTTGCGGACATTGTCAGCATTTTGTCCGCGTTTCAATCCTTTCCCGCACATGTAGGTGAGCAGCAATTCCGCTGCGGCAAAGGTGATCGACATGACTAAACGCAATCAACACGTGGTTCCCCGCGAAGACGGATGGGCCGTCCAGGGCGCTGGCGCCAAGCGCGCAACGGAGCTTTTCGACCGCAAGACGGACGCCATTGACCGGGCGCGAGACATTTCTCAAAACCAGGGCACCGAGCTGCTGATCCACGGCCGCAACGGCCAGATTCAGTCCAAGGACAGCCACGGGAACGACAAATTCCCCCCGAAGGGCTAGTCCGCGAGACTGGACAAATAAACAGTAACCATATAGGATAAACCCTACCTATGGTGTTTTTGCCGGGCCTGAGCCCCCATATGTCNNACCCCATATGTAGTGTGCAAGCCCCGTGCGGGCGAAGGATTGAACATGGCAAAGCGCAGTTGGAATGAAAGTGCGGCGGCATCGCGGATCGAAAAGCGGATCGCCGAGGTTGAGAACGTCGAAATTCGCGACTATGTCCGCGACACGGACCTTTACGCCCTCAAAAATGGCGTGGCCTATCGGGTGGACGGCGTGCACGTTTACGTCGACATCCTGAACCTGGACGAGATGCTGGGCGCAACCAACTACGAGGGCGTGACGGTCCATCGCCGGACCCTGCGCTTTCTGAACAACCACTTCCGCGCGGTTCGCAAGGTTCTGCTGGATGTCGACGCGATCGAAGTCGACTTTCACAACCAGCGTTTGCACGCTGTGTTCGCCAAGCCTTATGGTGATGAGGCTGCGCGCGTCCGCCGTGCCGTCGCCACAGCCCAGTTGATCACGGACGTCTTGGCCCAAACCGGCGAAGGCGGTAACGATCCGCTGCCCAACGCCAAGGTCCGGGTCGGCATCGACTCCGGCGAGGCGCTGGCGGTCAACAACGGCCGGCGTGGCCACCGGGAACCGCTGTTCCTTGGGCAGCCCGCCAATTTGGCCGCCAAGCGTTCCGCGGGGGGCACGGGGACCGGCATTTACCTCACGAACAACGCCAGGTCGGCGGCCGGCATGGACGGCGTCAAGAACGTCGACGAGACCGCCCTCACTGCAGCGGAAGTCAAAACGTGCCAGGACAAGGCGAAGCTCGACGTGACCGTGGATTCGGTGGTCAAGCGCTGGCGCGACGACCTGACGAACTTTCCGATCGGCGCTTTCGAGTTCTCCGCCCACACGCCGCCTTTCCGCGAGCTGGACCTGGAAGCTTTGACGCCAAAGAATTCCCGGCGCCAGGACGCCGCTTCAATCTACGCCGACATCGACGGGTTCACCAACTACGTGGGCGACAGGATCGACGACGACGAGACGGCGAAGGACGTGGTTCGCGTTCTGCATGTGCTTCGCGCGGAGCTCGATGCCGTGCTGCACGAGGATTTCGCAGGTCGCAAGATCCGGTTCATCGGCGATTGCGCCCACGGCGTGTTGGTGGAAGGGACCGCAGCCACCACGGATGCGGAGGAAACAGCCAAGAACGCCCTGCTGTGCGCTGCCGCCATGCGTAGCAGCTTCGCGCTCGCCCTAGACATGCTTGATGAGGAGGGCGTTGACATTGGCAATCTCGGTTTGGCGATCGGCGCGGACCTTGGCACCCTGGCCATCACCAGGCTTGGCATGAAAGGCGAAATGGTGCGTTGCGCCGTAAGCCGCGCGGTGCTGCGCTCCGAGCAGGAGCAGCGTCGGTGCGAAGGCGACGAAACAGCCATTGGAGCCGCATTAAAGAAGGCCGCGCCAGCCGTTTTTCGCGACATGTTTGGCGATGGCTGCAAGCGGGCTGATTTCGACTACGACGAGGCTACCAAAGCCCTCGACAAAGACGACGCCGATGCCAAAAAATCCCAGAGCGCCGGCGGCGGCCTGTTGCGCGGAGCGACGGCCGCAGCCTCGGGTGGATTCTCGTTTCCGGCAAAGCCAGCTTCGCCTTCCAAAACGCCAGCGGGATTCGCCTGATGTGGATAGTCGAACGCATGGCGCGGTATTCCGCAGAGCGCGCGGCGCTCGCTGAACTCGAAGCGAACGAGTCTTGGCTCGAAAACGTCGCGTGGCGTTTTGAGGGCGGCGCGGTGGCGATTGACGCCGACCTGATCGTGGGGGCCGACCGGCGCTCCGTGACCTTGACGTATCCAAGCATTTTTCCTTTTGCTCCGCCGACCGTGAGGCCGCGCGGCGATGGGACGCGATGGAGCCCGCATCAATATGGCCCTGGTGGCGAGCTTTGCCTTCAGCACCGCCCTGACAACTGGGAACCGTCGATCACCGGCGCCGACATGCTGCGCAGCGCTTGGACGTTGTTGGCTACGGAGGGCGGGGCTGCGAACGTCAGTGGAGAGCCGATGCCCGTGGCTTCCGACCACAGGGTTTCGCTGGGCCAAGCGCTGCGGTCCGAAACCTGGCGCCTTGTCCTAACAGCTTCGGTCATAAAAAAAATCGCGAGCTGCGCCGCTACGACGCCCCTTCGGCTGCGTTTCGAGTTCGTTGGCACCGCATTGATTGCGTTCGTTGCGCAGGTAGTCGACGCGCCCGACGCGATTTGGTTGGACCCCGAGCTCCCCGGGCCCCTGCACAGAGACCATACCCACGGCGGATTCACCACGGCGTTGAGTTTGGAAGATGCGCGCTGGGCCAAAATTGACGAGACCGTCTCGAAGGGCGCGAGCGCCTTGAGGTCTCTCGTGGTCGATGGTGCTGATTTCGACAAAAGCGAGACCCTTATTTTTTCCACGCCTGGTGGGGTGCGAGCTTTCTACGTCGTGCCAAGCGCTGACAGTGTGTCGGAATATGCCTTGGTGTTGCCCGACCCCGCGGTCAGGAGCGCCGAGAAAAATGCGGCGCTGGCGTCTAAGAAAGTCGCCGTCGTCGGCGCTGGATCGATCGGTTCGAAAGTGGCGGTAAGCCTGGCGCGCGCCGGAATCTCGGATTTTTTGCTCGTGGATGACGATGTCCTCACTCCCGAAAACATGGCCCGCCATGATCTGGATTGGCGGAGCGTGGGCGCGCACAAGGTCGACGCTCTCAGCGAGCGTCTGAATTTGCTTCGTCCTGGCATGGTGGTGAAGGTGCGCAGGCAACGCCTCGGTGGGCAGGAGTCCAGCGGTTCGCTTGAGGGCGTGCTCACCGCTATCTCGCAGTGCGATCTCATCGTGGATGCGACCGGAAGTCACGACGGTTTCAACTACTGTGGCAGCGTCGCGCATGCTCGCAAGAAACCCATGGCGTGGGCTAGCGTCTTCGCCGGCGGCTACGGTGGCCTCATCGCCCGCTCCCGACCCGGCTTGGATCCAGCGCCGCTTGACGCGCGCGCGTCGATCGAGGCTTGGTGCGCGAACCCTGATTTTCCAGCTGCGCCTAAGGCTGCGACCAATTACGGCGGCTTGCGCGAAGATGGAGTCGCGATGGTGGCGGACGATGCTGACGTTGGCGTCATCGCCGCTCAGTTAGCGCGCCTCGCGCTCGACACTCTGACCAATTCTGGCGAGACGGATTTTGAGCATTCCGCTTACATGATCGGCCTGCGCAAGGAATGGATTTTCAACGCCGCGTTCGATACCTGGCCAGTTGAGCTGGGCGGCCCCCTTCCGGAAGCCGATCCTTCAATGAGCGAAATGGAGAAAGAAGCTGCCGTCGCAAGCATCCTGGCAATGTTCGAGAGCACGACATGACGATCGAAGTCTTGCTCTCGGAGACGGTGATCTCCCGCTTGCGCAGTGAATTGCGCCGCGCCGGATCCGATGAGATTGGCGGAGTTCTGGCCGGCGAGGACGTGGGCGGTGGGCAATTTGCGGTTGTCGACATTTCCGTCCAACGAAGCGGAGGAGGCTTCGCCCATTTCATCAGAAATCCCTCGGCCCATCGGCGGTTCATGCGCAGGTTCTTCGCCCGCACGGGCAACGACTACGGCCGTTTCAACTACCTGGGCGAGTGGCATTCGCACCCGAGCTTTTCAACGCAGCCGAGCTTCACCGACGCGCGGCAAATGCAGCAACTGGTGGAAGACGACGATCAACAAGCCAACTTTCTCGTTTTGGTGATTACCAAGCTGGATCGAAACGGCGCGGTTGAAGCAAGCGCCCATGCTTTTCGGCGAGGGCTGACCCCAATGAAGGTGTTGCTGAGAACGAGTCTCGGCAAGCCTGTGAAGGAGCCAAAGACGCTGCCGGCTCGGCTGTCGAAGGCTTGGGTNNGGGCGAACTCATCGAGTTCGCCCCGGGTCAAAAGTTGATCACGCAGGGCGCGCCGGATCGCGACATGCATTTCATCCTTTCGGGCAAGGCGTCGGTCATCGTCAATGGCTCGCGGCTCTACCCTCGCGAGAAGAACTGGACAGTGGGCGAAATGTCGGCCTTGAATCCGGAGATTCTCAGAGCTGCGACGATCGAGGCGGACGAAACCACCGTCACCTGGAAGATCACGCACGAACAGTTGGAGTCGATTGCGAAGGCGCATCCCCGGCTGTGGAAGCTCTTCGCCATGGACCTCGCTGGGCGATTGGAGCAACGCAACAAGCTGGTCGCGCGGCCCAACGCGAGGCCGCGCGTGTTCCTCATTTGCTCCGCCGAGGCACTTGAAATAGCTGAATGCATCCGAGCCGGGCTCGATCACGAAGACGCCACCATCGAAATCTGGAGCGACGAGAAGATCTTCCCGGCGGGGGGATATCCCATCGAGGCGCTGGAGAGGGCTGTCGACGATGCGGACTTTGGCATCGCGATCGCGCAACCCGACGACTTGGTCCGATCACGCGACCGCCAAGCTTCCGTGCCGCGCGACAACGTGATTTTCGAACTTGGCTTCTTCCTCTCGCGCCTCGGGCGGGCACGGACCCTGCTGCTCGTGCCCAGGGGCGAGAGCGTGCAGTTGCCTTCGGACTTCAAGGGGTTGACGCCGCTGTACTACAAGACCGGCAGCGAGGGGGAGAAGCTCTCCAGCGCGCTTGGTCCGACGGTGTATCGAATCAAGGAGATCTTGAGGGAGCAGGGGGTTCGCAAAGCGTTGTAGAACGCGCGCGCTCTGACGTTGACTTGTGTGGTGGGCGAGCGAATATGGATAAGACATTGGAGATGAAGATGCAAATTGCTGATCGCTTGAATCAGGCGCGCTGGACGCTTGAGCGCCAGTTGACATGGATCGCAGCGGCCGACGCGAAGGTGGGTGTGCTCATCGCCTTGCACGTGGCGATGGTGAGCGGTCTAGGAGCCGCCTACACATCTGCGAACGCCGACAGGTCCGCATGGGTGAACGTGATGACTTCGAGCTACGCATTTCTCGTGGTGTGGTCATTGATTTGCGCCGTGATGGCTCTCTGGCCACGCACCGACGGGCCCAAAAGTTCCATGGTGTATTTCGGCTGTGTCGCCAAGAGCAGGTGTGACCAATATGTCGAGGACTTTGGGAAGAAGGACGAATCATATTTCCTCGTTGACCTCGCTGAGCAGACCCATAGAAACGCTCAGATCGCCCAGGCGAAGATTGCGCGAGTTGGGCAGGCCATGAAGGTAGCGTTTGCTGGTGCCGTCTTTTGGTTGGTGGCGGTGGCCCTCTTGGTGATGCCGAAGTGAAGCCATGAAAGCCATGAGCTTATTGCCCCCCGACTACCCGCAGCAGCTTGCCACGGCAAGGTCGCGAGCGAGCGAGTTTCAAGCCTCGCTACCCTCCGAAATGNNAATGAACGCTTCGGCAAAAAGCAGGCTTCGACGTATTTATGCTTTGAGCGATGAGCTCGCCCGCGCGCGAGAGCCGTTTACGGCCTGCAAGATGGGCTGCGCCAATTGCTGCCGCATGAATGTCACCATTACTTCGCTTGAGGCCGAGCAACTAGCCAGCGTTGCCGGTCGCAAGGCCGCCATGGTCGCGCTGTCTAGGCCGCATCAGGTCGGAAAATTTGCCGGCATCGACTGCCCTTTTCTCGTAGAGAGCGTCTGCACAGTCTACGTTGATCGTCCCTTGGCGTGCAGAAATCATGCGTCCTATTACATGTCGAACTTCGCTTGCGACACTGTGAACATGCCCATCACCGACGCGCCCTTGGTCAACTTCTCCGGCACAACTGAAGCCCTGAGTCTCATTTCTGCTGGCAAAGGGCCTGCGGTGTTTGCTGACATTCGCGATTTCTTCCCCCCAAGTCATAGTCGATGCAGACGGGCGATCCGCGCTTAGCTTCGATCGTTTAGCTGGCTCTCCTTGCTGCGCCCGCCTCGAAGATAGAGATCAGGCGCGAACCCTGGGCATGTCCTCCTAGCAGGTTGTGTAGGCCGGTGTGCGCCGCTCTTGCTTCATGCCCCACGCTCGCTTCGCGCCGGCCGTGCCAGAGCTCCCGACAATCACCGTGCCCTTGCCGTAGCGGCGGTTGAGGACGTATATGGCCGTCATGAGCTTGCCGGCGTCCTTGGAGTCGTCGTCTAGGTCGAGTTCGTTTTGGACAAGCGAGTCCGGCTGCCGGTCGAGCAGCATGACGCCAGCCTTGGCGTAGAGATATTCCGGCTTGTAGATAGCGTCCAGGCCCAGGACGGCGGCCCCGGCGATCTTGATCGTGTCGCAGCTCGGGCGACGCAACGGAACGGTGATCGAGCGCGAATACTGCGGGTCATCTGTGAAGGCAAACCCATGCTGGATACTGTCACGGCAGATGTTTTGCCTGAACTGAAGGCGACGGATCTGGGTGAGGCTCAGGCGGGAGAAGCTGCGAAGCGAGGCCATTTCGTACGGGGCTTCTTCCATCGCCTTCTCTCACCGCACACCAGTTCTGCATCAGGTACAGATCAGTTTCGCGGACGCCGAGTACGCCGGCAAGTGAAAGGAGACGAGGCGCGAAGTCAGCTCATTGAAGGTCGTGCGGTTCTCATTTGAAATGAGTATTTCGACTGAACGCATATGCGGCCTTCATTTCATTTTGTCGTGAGGCGCTGAGCTTGTCGTGCGTTGGAGCAATTCAGGTAAGTCAATGGCGAAGTAGTCGCATAGTTTGTCCAGCACATCCATCTCTACCCGCTCCGCAGTCTCGTAGTACAGCCGAGTCAGTGTTCCGCGGTTGATTCCCGTGTCTCGTGCGACATCGGCAATCTTCAGCTTTCGTTCCCCGAGAAGCCGGGCGAAGTGACAGCGAATCATGTCGTTATTATGTGGAAAATGATCTTCTGAAGATTAAATTGGCTTGAAATTGAAAAATACTGAGGTATAATGATCTACAGGAGATCAAAAACATCTGAATTTATCCAAGTTGTTCACCCAGTGTAACTGTTCAATAGAAGGACCCTATGCAAGCATCTATTCCTGAGGCTGTACCTCAAACTTACCTAACCACTGCAGAGTTATCGGCGTTAATTAAGTACGACTCTAGAACGATCAGAGATCGTCTGAAAGACAGTGTTCTTATCGAGGGACGTCACTATATCCGCCCGTTCGGGGGGCGCAAGACGCTTTATATCTGGGAGCACATCCAGGAAGACATGGCTCGTCATTCCCATATGCCGAGCTCACCCATTCCGCTGGTCAGCGGAGGAGTGCTCCATGGGTAGTATCCGACGCCGCTCCGAATCAGGACTTTTGTTCCTGGACTTCGGGTATCAAGGCCAACGTCTGCGTGAGCAGACGGCCCTGCCTGACACAGCCATTAACCGAAAGCGCCTTCAAAAGGCTCTCGAACGGGTTGAGACAGAAATCGCCCTCGGCACCTTTGACTACCAAAAGACCTTCGGCAAACCGTTACCTTCGGGTAAATCCTTGGCTGAAGCAGCTGCAGAAGAAAGCACACCTGAACTGCAGCGCCAACCATCGTCCCGCACCGGCACACCTATCTTCAAGATATTCGCTGACATGTGGTTCTCGNNGTTCTCGGAGTCGGAAGTCTCGTGGCGGCGCAGCTACAAGGTCACGCAGCGCGGGTCGATCGATCAGTACCTCATTCCCTACTTCGGGGAGAAGGAGGTCGGCCAGATCACCAAGGCGGACGTACTGGCATTTCGGGCAACACTCGCCAAAGTAACCACCCGAAAATCCCAGAGCACATTGNNATCCCAGAGCACATTGTCCAACCGTCGCATCAACTCCGTAATGAAGCCGCTGCGGCAGATCCTTAACGAAGCGGCCGACCGTCTCGAGTTTACTTCGGCATTTCGCAACATCAAGCCGCTGAAGATGAAGCGCAGTGACGTGATGCCATTCACCCTTGACGAGGTGCAGCAGATCCTCACAACGGCGCGAGCGGACTATCGCGAGTATTTCACTGTGCGCTTCTTCACCGGTATGCGCACGGGTGAGGCCCACGGCCTGAAGTGGAAGTACATCGACTTCGAACGCAGATTGATCCTGGTGCGCGAGGCCATCGTGCTGAAAGAAGAGGACGAGCTCAAGACTGACGGGAGTGTGCGCGACATTCAGATGAACGACCTTGTGTTCGATGCGCTGCAGGCTCAGTTCAAGGTGACGGGCAAGACGTCGGAGTTCGTCTTCTGCAACCGCAATGGCACGCCCATCGACAACCAGAATTTTCTGAACCGGGTCTGGTCACCACTGCTGCGTCACCTCGACATACCGCACCGTCGGGCCTACCAGATGCGCCACACCGCGGCCACGCTGTGGCTGGCGTCGGGCGAAGCGCCGGAGTGGATTGCGCGCCAGCTCGGCCACACCAGCACTGAGATGCTGTTTCGTGTGTACAGCCGTTACGTGCCTAACCTGACACGACGAGACGGCTCGGCTATGGAACGCTTGCTCAAGCAGCACATCTCGGTGACGCCGGTGCGCGGGATTGTGGTGCAGCTGCCAGAGGAGCGCGCGGCCATCGCAGTCAAAGGGAGTGGGGGGCCCACAGACGAGGCGTCTGCGACAGGCGCCGTCGATCTGGCGTGTGCATCGGATGCCAGCAACAGCGAGGGCATCCGCGCGCTTGACGAACTGGCGGCGGATGACGAAGGGATCATCCACACCTCGGCGGCTGACCTGCGCCGACGGCCTACGCCTGACGACTCAACGTCCCTGATGTCGCTCCTCAAGAGACCGGAGCTCCCGGCGTTCTTGAAGCAGGACTAGCCGCCACCTCACTGAGAGAGCCATCCGCTGGCCGGCAGGGCAAGGTGCCCAACCAGCCAGGTAGGCGGAGCTTTGCTCGAACGAAAAGCCATTCCAGGAAGAGCTGCAAAGAGCAGATCTGCCTCCTCCCATTCACTTCAACTCACATACCGGAACCACCATGAACTTCACCAACTTCGACACTTTCGACACCGACATCAGCGACT
>CXWL01012781.1_pt1 | contig 12473 bp, 12 predicted proteins | sample 590931 | NCBI WGS metagenome assembly CXWL01 (sample SAMEA3498368, study PRJEB10139) | groundwater metagenome | biome: water well; material: biofilm material | place: Germany | collected 2015-04-27
GCCTTGTTAGGTCGGACATTTTCCCTGAGCAGTTATCGGTCAAAGTCGCTGAGCAACAACAGCGGAATCGGAGGAAACCCATCGACAGCCCGCGGCCGGAATTCGGGAAAACGCGGCGCGCTCAATCTTGGGCACCTTCGAACCGCATTCCATCGGGCTCCACGACCTCGGCCCATACCTCCTGAACAATTGACACCAGATTCGCAACGGCGTTCTTCGTGCGCCCAAGCAGGTCGACGTCCGCCCCTCGGTGGGCTGCTTCACGGATGCTTTCGCTCTACGTGCACTACCCCTCACTGTTGCTGAGCCCGGCTTTGCAGTTTGTTCTTCCTGTTCTTCGTGCTGCGGGAAATTATTCGCCACCCGAGCGAGTCGCTGACGGGCTTCTTCAAGACCGCCGTGCAGCCCCGGGTAGAATCGATTCGCGCCGAAGCCAAAGAAAGTTTGGACCGGCTGCTCAAAAAAGACGGCAAGGACGTTGGGCCCGCGGCTGTGCCGACGAGCGTGGCGCCTGCGCCCGAGACACCGGCCGCGGCGAACGTGGCGGGCGACTTCTTGAAGAACTCGCAGTGCGCGTTCGAAGACTGGCAGAAGAAGCTCGATGAGCGCGTGAACACCGTGGTCGAAGGCGTGGTCGGCAACTTGCCGGCGATGGGCCGCGACTTAGGCCAGTTGGTGCAACGCATCGACGCGCTGGAAAAGAAGATTCAGTCGCTCCGAATACAGGAAACGCTTGCGAGTCACTACCTGGTGAACTAGACAATCGGCTTCATGAGCCCTCGGGTAGTCGCCCTTCGACACCTTCTTCTGGCTCTCGCTGTTACCTCCAGCGCCCTTTCGGCGATGGCTTCCCAGCCCCCAGAAGCCGAGCAGGCGAAACCTAAGCAAGAAGCGGAACGTGGGTGGTTCTGCGTACCTCCGGTTCGCCATGCTTTTAGCCGGTGCCACAAGGGCTCTGCACGGAGCCAGCAGAGCTTGGCTGCGTGTCGGCGCCGTGAAGCAACCCAACCGATCAAGCTGGCACGTTTCAGGGTGGGAACCAGCCCCTGGTTGGACTTTTCGCCGTCCACCTACCGCTGTGTACCCGTTCCCATCGGCAGTCGCTTTCGGGTTGCCGTTGAGAACTTCGCCGCGTGGAAGGACTCCATTGGTGAGCAGTGCAAGTCGCGCGTCACCGACCTCGTCGAACCGAACTTTTACGGGGCACTGACGACCCAGTGTTCTCGGCGGCAGACCGGCACTGACGAGCGGCTCGCGGATGACCCGAGCTTCAAAGAGCCAACAAACGCCACGAAGTAACGGCGCGTGGTCACCAGGTCCGTCTTCGCTCGAAGCCTAACCCTACGCCGACTTCGCCACCGCCGCGTCCGATCGGCGCGACCACAAGTCATCGGCGATGATCTGCAGCAGCGTCGCCCCACGGCCCCACGGCGCATGGTCCCAAATCGTCTTGCCGTGGCTCTGCGCTTCATCGATCGCCACGTTCATCGCCAGCGGCTGCGCGGAGCGGTCGGGGAAGTAGTGGCGCAGCTTGGCGAGAATCTCATCGGCCAGCACCGTCTTTCGGTACCGCGTCGGCACCACCACGTCAACGCGGGGGTGCACCTTCTCGAGCAGCTCGGCGAGGCGATAAGCCGGCGCGGGTCATCGGCGACCTGAATCGGAAAGTCCGCCATTTCCTTGTACGCGGGCAACACGAAGAGGTTTGGCACCACCGTCGGCTGGAGCACGTGATCGAGCGTGACTTGCGAATCAGTGAGCCAGTGAAAAGCACTGGTCTTCACCGTGCGCACGTCGATGCCGAGCGATTTGCCCGCGTGACCCTGGATGTCCAAATCGATGAGCAACACCCGCGCGCCCTTTTTCTGCGCGAAATAGGCAGCCGTGTTGACCGCCAGCGTCGTCTTGCAGGTGCCACCCTTCTCGCTCATGAAGGCGATGCGCTCCATCACCGAGGGCACCGGCACCGCCCTCGACAACACGATGATTCTCTGGGGCAACGAGCTGGGGAACCCCGCGGAGCACGCCAGTCACGGCGTGCCCACCGTCATCTGTGGCGGCACCCAGGGCAAGTTCCGCATGGGGCGCTACCTGCAGCTGCGGCCTGGCAAGAACCCGTTGCAAGGTTGGTCAGGCTTTGGCCAGAAGGCGCCCAACGCGGTGGCGCACAACAAGCTTTTGGTCTCCATCGCGCACGCGTTCGGCGTCGAGGGAGAAACCTTCGGCCACCCTGATTACGCGGGTGAGTTGGCTGGGCTGGTTTAGCGCTGCGCTTACAGATGGTGCAGCGCAGCGGCTTCCACGCGCGCCAACACTGGAATCTTCAGCGCCTGCTCGACTTGCCACGGCTCAATCAACCGCCGCCGCCAGATATCGAGCGCCACCGCGATGAACACCGCCATGCCCAGCGCACCGATGAAGCCACCCACCAGAATCATCATCACGTTGGGCGCACTCGGCTTGCGCGGGGTCTGCGCCGGCTGCACCAGGTTGAAGCGGTACTTGAACGCCGCGCGGGCGGTATCAAGCTCGATGCGGGCCGCTTCGACGCGCATCAACAGTTCCTGATAGCGGGCCAAGGCGAAGCGCAGCTGGTCTTGCGCTACCTGCACGCTGGGGTCATTTATCAAGTCGGGGCTCACCGCTGAGAGCACACTCTCGAGGCTGCCGGGGTTGTTGCGCGGGCTGGGCGCGGGCGTGCCGTCGGCGTTCATCTCTTTGCTGCCCCCTTTGCGCTCGAACTCTTTCTGCAGCTCGGCTTCGTCGGCGCGCAGCGAAATCAAGGTCGGCGAATCTTTCTCGAGCGCGTCGATGCGCTGGTCGAGCTCAACCACGACGGGNNACCACGACGGGGTGGTTGCTCGAATAGATGGCCTTCTCTTGGTCCAGCCGGGTACGCAGCGTCGCGAGCTGCGCCTTGCGGTTCTCCACCAGGTCGGCGATGGCGCGCTGTTTGGTGCGCATCACGAACTTGAGCTGAGCCAATTCGGCGGCGCTGGCATCAGGGCCCGCGGGCCTACTACCAGGGCGAAGCACGCGGGGCACGGTGGCGGCGACTCCCTTGCCGGGTTTTGTCTTTCCGTCGATGACCTTCTGGAGATTGGAAAGGGCATCGTCAATCGCGGTCTGGGTACCCGAGATATGCATCTCGAGAATGCCGATGGTCTCTTCGATGGCGCTGGTCTCGGTCACATGACGCGCTTCGAGAAAATTCTGCTGCGCGGTCTCGACGAGCCGGCGCGCCATCTGCGGTTCGGGCCAGGTCACGCTCAAAGCCACGGTGCCGTCACCGGTATGCACGGCGAGGCGCTTCTCGAGCACCCCGACCATGATGTCCATCCAGTCTTCTTCGGGAATTTTGCCGAACACCGCCTCGAAGAGCTGGTCTTTGAGCCGCTGCAACCCGTTGCGGTTCGCCTTCCAGTGCTCGATGAGCTTGGTCTGCTTCACCATCTTCTGCAGGTTCTCACGCGACATCACCGTCTCGTACGCAGCGCGTGTCGGCGAGTCGGCGTCGTTCGACGTACGGTAAGGGTTGCCCAACGTCGACATGATGGAGCTGCGGTTGGTGAGCAGCTTGGCGGTCGAATCGTACTTGCGGGGAATGAACACCGCCGCCCCTACCGCCGCCGCCATCACCAGCACGAAGGCCCCCGCTGCCAAGAGCGGGTGGCGCTTGGGCGCGCGCACGATGAAGCCCAGCCACTGTCGAATCAGCTGATAGTCGAACAGGTCGGCATCGAGATCATCGCCTTGGGGTGTAGCGCTCTGTTGCTCTTCGCTCATGGTCGCTTGTCGCCTAGCGTCGTCGGCTTACGGGGGTGGGTCAAGACTCTGGCGGTTTCACGCCCGCCGCCGTTTCGCCTTCGCGCTGCGTGCGCACCCATTCTTTGGGCGGGGCCGTTTGACCCTTCGCTTTCAAAATCACCTTCCACGCCACATACACCGGGGCGAGCGCCAATGTTCCCAACCCGCGCCACCCCGAGCCCGACACCGCCCACCCCCGAAGCACATACAGGGCCAAGCCCACGCACATCACGCCACCCCACCGCAGCGCCACACCCGATGCGCCCGCGTAGGCCAGCGCTGCGCCCAGCGTGGTGGTGAAAACGGCCCACAGCCCCAACGTCGACAGCGGAGGCGTCCACACGTCCATGCCGAGGTCGAACAGCAGCGCGTTGCGCTCCCCCAGGCCCTTGGAAAAGAGGTGCCGGCCATGCTGGCGGCGAATCGCTTTTCGGCCGCCTTCCCACCGGGTGCGTTGCGAGCGGCTGGCCTTCTCACCGCTCACCATTTCTCCCAGCACTTCGGCTTCGGCCGCGTAGTGCACGCGGTGCCCAGCCAGGCCCAGGCGAATGCCGTATTCCAAATCTTCGACGACCGAGAAGGCGTCGTGCGGAACTTCATCTAGCAACCGGTGGGTGAAGCACATGCCGTTGCCGCGCAGCCCGCACGACAGCCCCAACCGTTCGCGCCCAGTGCTGCGCACTTTGTGAAACATGCCCAGTGCGATGGCCATCAACCGGGTGCGCCACGACGCGTCGGGGTTGGCGACGCCGTAATGGGTTTGGGCGGCAAGGGCTCCCTGCTCGAGCCGGGCCGCGAACGCCTGGAGCAGATTCGCCGAGACGACGGTGTCGGCGTCGACCACCACCACCGCCTGGGCCTTGCCGTCTTGCTTGCTCACTTCAAAGGCGCGCGCCAGGGCGTACCCTTTACCGCGAAGTTTCGCGTCTTGGCGCTCAATGACAGTGGCCCCCGCGGCACGCGCACGCGCGGCGGTTTGATCAGAACAGTTATCGGCGATGACCAGCACCCGAAAAGCCTCGAGCGGCCATTCAAGGGCGAGCAGGTTCTTCACCGTGCGCCCAATGCCTTCTTCTTCATTGTGGGCCGGCACCACGATGTCGAAGAACAGCACCTCCCTCACTTGGGTCGAGCGTGACAGGCGGGCCGAGAAAGCCGTCAGCAGCACCAGGTAGCCGACGGCCACTCCGGCAGGGAGCGCCAGCACCATCAGCAGCCAGTCGGCGAGAATCAGCACGGTTGTCTTCTATGCCGGCGCGGGCGCCGATTCACCTTTGCTTCGAGCCAACTTCAATACCGCCTTCACTTCATCGATGCGCACCGCGCGAAACAAGAACACCAGCGCCACATAGAGAATGCCATCGAGCACCACCCGCACCGGAGCGAGCCAGGTGCCCATCAAGCGGTCGACGAAAATCACACCCGCGCACGCGAGCACGGTCTTGCCGAGCGCGACCAGCAACCGTTTATCGATGGCGAGACCGCCGATGCGCGCCATCATCAAGGTGACGACGATGAGCTCGTTGACGACCACCGCGGTGGCGCTGGCTGTGGCCCCCCCCGAGGGGCCGATTACCCGCATACCGATGGGAATGAAGATCAGGTTCAGCACCGGGCTCAACACCAAGGTCAGCAGCGAGGTAATGGTGACGCTCCAGCCTCGGTTCATCGCGGTCAGGCAGAGGCTGGCGAAGATGTTGACGTAGGTGAGCCCGAAGGTCACCGAGAGCACCTGCAGCGCTAGGGTGGCGGGCAAGAACTTGTCTCCGCCGAGAATGTGAATCCACAAGTCGGCGCCCACGAAGATGCCGAGCGAGAGGGGAATCGAGACCGCCAGGCACGCTTCGAGCCCGCGGCGCATAATCAACGACAGCTCGGTCTGTGAGCGCGTTGCCGCGCGCGCGAGCATGGGCGTAATCACCCAACCAACAATGGGAGTCATCAGCATGGTGATGGTGGCCATGCTCCAGGCCGAGCCGTACCAGCCCACTTCGGTGTCATTGGTGAGTTCGCCCAGCACCATCACGTCGAGCTTGCCGATGCCCGCCAAGGCGATGGCGTTCATGAAGAACGGGGCCGACGCTTTGAGCACCTGCTTCGTCTTCGCGGTGTCGATTTTGAACACGAAGCCCGCATGCTTCTTCGCCAGCCGGTAAGCCCACAGCGCTTTCCACAGCTCGGACGCCACCAAGGCCAGCGCAAAGAAGACCAGCGGAGCGTTGAGGAGCGCCGCGAGTATCAAGGTGACACCCCAGAGCACGCGGGCCACGAAGTTCACCACCGCGATGCCGTCGACCTTGCCGCAGGCGTGCAAGATGGCGGTGAAGGTGTTGTTGAAGTTGGTGCACAGCTGCGCGGCGCCGAAGACCACGGCCACCCACACCACTTCCATCGGGCGATCGCGAGAGATGAGCCAGGCGGTCATCGCCGACACCAAGAGCACGGTGAGGCCGGCACGAAGAGCGATGACGGTGCCGACGAAGTCATTGGCGTGCTCGGGCCTGACCGCGACTTCTTTGTAGATGTACATCNNGCCGAACGATTCGGGCCCCAGGTGGCGCTGCATCAGGGCCCGGCCACCGATGCCGATAATCACCGTGCCGATGAGCGACATCGCCAGCTTGGCGGCGTTGCGCAGCGCGCGGCCAGTTTCATTCGCGGCCGCGGCGGCGGCGGCAGTGCTTTCGAGCGGAGAGGAAGAGGACACGGGAGGTGTGGGTGCGAAGAAGGTGCCGGACTTTACATTGTTTACATTCTCGAGACTCCTCGAACGTGGGAGCCAAGAGGGTAAACAACGTAAAGTCCGGCACCTGCCCGGTCCGGCACCTGCCCGTCAGGCACCCGGGCGAGGCGTTAACGTGCCGTCATCACCGATGGCGGGACCGGTGGCGGGATAATCGAGCTCGGTCAGCTTCTTCACCGCGGTCACCGCTTTCGCCGCGGCGTCTTTCTTGGGCACGCCTTCACCTTCTTGCCGGGTGGGCAGAATCTTTCCGCGCACGAAGGTGCCGTCTTTGCCCAGCTCGGCTTCGAGCACCATGCCGACGCCCAACCCACCCGAGAGATTGAAGCGGCCGTAGGTGGCGAAGTTGCCCAGCGAGTAAGCGATGAGCCGCCCCCGGTAGACTTCGAGCGCGCGCACCACGTGCGGGCCGTGGCCGAGCACCAAATCAGCGCCCGCGTCGATGACGGCGTGCGTGAATTTCACCAAGTCGCCTCGGTTCTCACCCAAATAGCGCTCGACGCCCTTGATGACGCGCGTGGCCTGGGTGCCTTCCGCGCCTCCATGAAACGAAACAATCACCAGGTCGTGTTTCGCTTTTGCCTTCTTCACCAGTTCCACCGCGGGCGCGAGTTGGTTGACGTCATTGCAGCCAGCCGAGGTGTGAAACGCCACCAGGCCAATGCGCCTGCCCTCTCGTTCAACCGTGCCGATGGTACCAGGCGGTCCAGACCAGGCGATGCCCAGCGCGTCGAGTGTCTTTTCGGTCTCGCGGCGGCAGGCATCGCCAAAATCGCCACCGTGGTTATTGGCGGTGGACGCCAAGTCGACTCCCGCGGCCTTCACGTACTGCCCGTAACGCGTGGGAGAACGAAACGCGTAGCACGTCTTGCCGGCTCCGCACTTTGTTGAGGTGCCGCTGTCGCACAACGGCCCTTCCATATTGGCGAAGGTCAGGTCCGCGTCGACGAGCCAGGGCGCAACCTCGTCGAGCAGGTGCGCGCCATCATCAGGCGGCAAGTAACCCTCGGGCACCGAGGTGCCGAGCATCACGTCACCCACAGCGCGAATGCGCAGTGTATCGGCCCCGAGAACAGGCGCGGCACCGAGGAAGCAGAGAGCGAAAAAGGCGATGCGCATGGCGCGCATCTTTAGCTGGAAGTCAATCCGGCTCAAGGCAAGACGCGCGGCCAACTTGCGTTACCGGCGGAGCTCTTTCTCGAGCCGCTTCAGCGCCTGCTCCGCGGCGTCATGGCCGCAGTCTTCGTCGGTGAAAAACCCCTTCTTGCGCGGCAGCTCCTTGAGCTTCTTCAGCGCTCCCACGGCTTCCGCGCTGCGCAGCTCGCCCAGCCGCTTCGCCGCCACATCGCGCACGTTGCAATCGTTGCTCTCGAGCGCTTCGACATAGAGCTTCGCCAAGGGCAGCCCCTGTCCCGCGTATTCCAGGTCGATGAAGCGCAGCGCACCCCATTGCCCTTTGCTGGGGCCACTCTTCGCCAGCGCTTGCAGCCCAGGCAGCGCGGTGGCCTTCGGCAGATCAGCGAGCACTTTGCGTAACACCGGCGTCTCCTTACGGCTGTAATCGTCGGCGAGCGCTTCCAACGCCAAGGGCTCGAAGTGAGTGCCCGGCGGCACGGCCTTCATCACTTCCAGCTCTTCTCCATGCCGGCCGACTTGATGAAGCGCGGTGGCCCGCAGCATCTTCATCGACCATTGTTGCTTGAGCTCGCCGCTGTCTTCGATGACTTGCAGCGCTTCTGAACCGCGGCCAGCATCGACGAGCCGGCGGGCTGTGCGCTCGGGGTCGCTCCTGAAAACCAGGGTGACCGCCGCCAGAGCGCAGAGCACCACTGCCGCCGCCGTCCACTGCCAACGCTGCACCCGAAATGGGGCGGGCTGGGTCAGGTTTCGCCCCGAGGGCGTGGTGGTGAGCAACAGCGGCGCGGCGGGCTTCAGGTAATCAGCCAGGGCCACCGCGGTGGCTGGGCGCTTGGCGGGCAGTTTTTCCAAGCAGGCGGCCACCAGCGCCAACACCCCTGGGTATGCGCCTAAGTGCGGCGCCACGTCGAGCAGCGAGCGCGGCGCTTGATGAATGTGCTGGGAAATCAGCTCCCCCGGGGTGTGGCCTTGAAAGGGCAGCACTCCCGAGAGCACGCGATACGCGACAACGCCAAAAGAATAGATGTCGCTGTGCACCCCGAGCGTCTGCCCGGTGGCCTGCTCGGGGGACATGTACTCAGGAGTGCCGAGCACGAAGCCGGCCTGGGTGACGCTGGCACTCTCTTCAGGCTGCGCGAGCCGGGCAATACCGAAGTCGAGCAGCCGTGCCTGCTCTCCATTGGGAGTGGCAGTGACGAGAATGTTCTCGGGCTTCAAGTCGCGGTGCACGATGCCCTTGGCATGAATCACCGCCAGGCCCTGCGCCAGTTGCTCGAGCATGCGCAGCGCCCGCTCCAACGAGAACGGGCCATCACGCAGCAACTGCTCCAGCGTCTGACCCTGCACGTATTCCATCACCAGGCAGGCCGCGGGGCCCTCGTAACCAAAGTCGATGACCCGCACCACGGCGGGGTGGTCGACGGAAGAGAGGAGCAATGCCTCGCGCCGAAACCGCTCTGACATGCCGGCCTGGCCGGTCACTTCACCCCGCAGCACTTTGAGCGCCACTTGCCGGCCGAGTGACACCTGCTCGGCCAAGTACACGAGCCCCATGCCTCCACCGCCCAACAGCTCGAGCACCCGAAAGCGGCCCTCGAGCACCAGCGTGCCGGGCTTGAAGCCGGCTTGTTCCGACGCGCGCGTATCGGAGGAAGGCGTGTGCGTCTTTGAAACAGTGGGCATTAAGTGAACAGGCGAACGGACAGCGTGCTTTACGAGAGCCCGTAGTGGGCGCGGTAATCTTCGAGGCTCAGACGAATGACTTCCAGCGCTTCGTCGCGCGTGTAGATCTCAGCGATTTCGGTGGTCGACTCCTTGGCGTCGGGTGACATCTTGTAGGTGAGGAAGTAGTGGCGCAGCCTGTCGACCAGCGCCTGCGGACAATCAGCGATGTCTTTGTAGTTGCCGTAGACCGAATCGCCCTTGAGCACGGCGATGATCTTGTCGTCGGCTTCGTTCTTGTCGAGCATGCGCAAGCCGCCAATGGGCGTCGCCCGCACCAGAATATTGCCGTGGGTAATCGGCTTCTCGGTGAGCACGCAGATGTCGAGCGGGTCTCCGTCACCGACGATGCCCGTCTTGCCCGTGCGTTGCTCGCAGCGCGTCGCCACCCGTTCCGCGCAATAGGTGCGAGGCACGAAGCCATAGAGCGAGGGAGGCACGTTGGAAAACTTCTGCGGTCTATCGACCCACAACAGCCCGGTCGTCTTGTCGACCTCGTACTTCACCGCGTCGGTGGGGACGATCTCGATGTAGCAGGTGACGGTCTGCGGCACGTCGTCGCCCGGGCTAACACCATGCCAGGGGTGGGCGACGTGGGGAGGGCTGGGCTTTTTCATGGCGAGCGGGAGCATCGCGCAAAGCGCTCGCGGGGGACAGGGTGCAGTGGTGCGAGGCGGGTGGCGCTGTTATCTGTACACACCTAAACCCCATGGCCGCTTCTCTTCGCGTCACCACTGTCGACTCGGTACGAAAGGTGCCGAAAGAAGCGTGGAACGCGCTGATCAAAGGCGCTCCTCCCGTAAACCGTTGGGAATGGCTCGACGCGCTCGAGTCATCTGACAGCGCGGTGCCCAAACGAGGCTGGCAAGCGTGCCACTTTCTCGCCTGGCGTGGAGAGAACCTGGTGGGGCTGTCACCCGCCTGGCTCAAGGGCCACAGCATGGGCGAGTACATCTACGATTTTGGTTGGGCCAACGCCGCCAGCTCCTTTGGCGTGAGCTACTACCCCAAGCTTCTGGTGGGGGTGCCTCTATCGCCGCTCACCTCGCGTCGGTTTCACATCGCGCAAGGCGATGATGCGTCGGAAATGCGGGGGGCAATGGTGAAGGCGATGCTCGCCCTCGCCAAGGAGTGCTCGCTGTCGTCGATGCATGTGATTTTCCCGCTCGAAGAAGAGGTGCAGGCGCTCACCGAGCTGGGGTTCTTTCACCGTGTCAGCATGCAGTACCACTGGAAGAACCGTGGTTACCGCACCTACGACGATTACCTGTCGCGATTCGATTCGAAGCGGCGCAACCAGCTCAAGCGTGAACGGGCCGCGGCCGCCGCGCAGGGCATCGCGCTCGAGACGGTGCGCGGTGCAAGCGTGAAGCCCGAGCACGCCGAGCTCGCGTACCGCTTCTACCAAAACACTGTCGAGAAGAATGGCTGGGGCCAGGTGCAGCTCACCCAAGACTTCTTTGCGCGGGTCTTCGCCACTCTACCCGAGCACGTCGAGTTGGTGTTGGCGACGCGGCAAGGAAAACCCATCGCCGGCGCCTTCAACTTGAGCTCGCCTGCGCGCCTCTACGGCCGCTATTGGGGCTGCTTCGAAGAACACCCGTTCCTCCACTTCAACGTCTGCCTCTACCATTCCATCGACGACTGCATCGTGCGCGAACTGGAGGCGTTCGAGCCAGGCGCGGGCGGCGAGCACAAGATTTCGCGCGGCTTCGAGCCCACCGCCGTGCACAGCGTGCACCGCATTTTCGATTCGGCTTTCGAGCGGGCGGTGAAAGACGCGGTGCGCAGAGAGACCGCGCACTTGGCTCCCGTACTGGCCAAGGCCGAAACCATCGCCGGCATGAAGCCTTTGCCGGTGGAGGAGCCTTGAGTAGAGCTTCAGCGGCAGTTCCCCAACTTTAGGAATCGCCGGCTCAGCCTCCATTTGATGGCGCACCACGGCGGCGCTATGTCCGGTGCGCCCGTGTCATTCCCTCGCCTGCTGATTATCTCCGCCTTTTTCGCCTTCACCTCCTGCGGCGTTTCCCGGATCTCGGGCATCGACGACTTCTTGGCTGTCGACGCGGGCCAATCCATCGATGCGGGCACGCTCGCTGATGCCGGTGAGGTCTTCGACGCTGGCTCCGCGCAAGCCATCGCGGTCTCTTTTCCCCAAGCCGTGGGCGGCGCTTTTGAAGCGAACCCTGCCCTCTTTTCCTCGATTCCGCTGCGCATCAAGACCGTGCCTATCGCCATCGCGGTGGAGCTCAAAGTCGGAGTCGCCACTTTGAGCGCCAGCGATACCGACGGTGACGGCGTCTTCACCGTCTCGCTACCCATCGCCTCGCTCGCTGACGGCGTGTTCGACCTCACCGCTACCGCCACCGCGCCAGCGCTCTTAGGCCAAGCGACCGCCAAACTCACCATTGCGCACCAAGGCTTGCGGCTCACTGACTGGGCAGAATCGAAGCTGGGCAATGCTCCGCGGCTCCACGCGGTGGGCAGTGAGCTCTGGCTCACCTGGGCCGACAAGCTCAACGGAGTGTCACAAGGCTGGCTGCGCTCGATGGACGGCGCGGGCCAGTGGCGGGCCGGCCGCGTCGCCTTGACCGACCCGGGCCAAGACACTTTCTACGTGCGCACCGCCGTCGGCGCCCCCACCATCGCGGTGCTGGCGCAAGGGCCGGGCACTCCGTACCACTCGTACTGGCGCGTGGTCGGCTTCGACGGACAACCGGTGGGCGACGATCTGCCACTCGACCCCATGGGCTGGGTGAGTCAACGCGGTGGCGACGTCTACTTTGACGGGCAGAATTATGTCGCCGCGTGGCGCCTTCATGACGGTATGGGTGGCGCCGAAGTGCGGTGGTTGAAAGTCGACGAGGCGAAGCAGGCGATGACCGGGCCGGTGGTGGTGATGCACGCCGACGCCAGCGATTCGAATAACTATGTGCCCTTCTTTCAGCCCACGAGCGTGCGTAGTCAACACGGCAACAGCCTCGTTTCATACGTACGCGCGTACATGCACCCGCTGGTGCAGACGCCGGTGTACAAAACACGCATCGCCACCTTGAGTTCCACC
>CXWL01018334.1_pt1 | contig 12473 bp, 11 predicted proteins | sample 590931 | NCBI WGS metagenome assembly CXWL01 (sample SAMEA3498368, study PRJEB10139) | groundwater metagenome | biome: water well; material: biofilm material | place: Germany | collected 2015-04-27
TGATTTCAGTAGTTTCGTTAGTAATCCAAAATTCGGTTTCGAGAGGTCTGCCAAAAGTCAAAACACTCGTCAAAGTCAAGGCTCGAGCCTCATTCCACTTCGCCATTCCGCCGTGTGCGACAATCATTTTTTCAACGATTTCTTTCGCGTTAGGTGAAAGGTAAGTCGGCGATGCGAAACAATTAATTGAAAAAAATAGTAGCCCTAAAAAATAAAAAGCGCATTTCATAACGCCAAGTCTGAAACACACGAGTTAAAAATGAAATGGATTTGATGTGAGTTTTAAGTGAATTATTGACTGAGCCCGATCTTTGCTTGCATTTCTTTGTATCGAACATCGTCGCGGAATTTGTCCCAAACCTGTTCAACTTTGAACATCACTAATCCGGCATCTTTTTCCTGAAAGGCTTTTTCGAGATATCGAAACGCTTTTTCTTGATCCTCGGCAGCGGCGGATTGGATCGCGAGAAAATACGGCGGTACGTAATGATCGGTCGCCGATTCCATCCGTTTCAAGCGCCATTCTTCGATGAGCTTGAAACCTTCTTTTGGTTCGGCGGCACGGATTTTTGCCAATTCTTCTTCACTCGCCCCGAATTGCTTCATTAACCCGAAGGCGTTTTCCACCGATTCCGCGAACATTCCTTTATTGAAATAGGCACATTCCAAACATTGTCGGGCGGTGATGTTGTTCGGCTCTAAATCCAGCGTTCGTTTCATCTGCACGATGGCCTGATCGTAACGCCTTGCCCTCGCGTAGATCCAACCGACATCAACATTTGTTCGCACAGAAGTGGGCTCAAGTTGTTGTGCTTTTACGATGGCCTTGATGGCATCTTCAAACCTTGTTTGCGAAGCCAAAAACCAAGCGTAATCGTGAAAAGCGTTGGCGGAATTCGGGTTGATTTCGATGGCTTTTTTGAAATAATTTTCGGCTTCAATAAAATTCCAATCGTAGCGAAAAACGATTGAGCCTATGATTGAGTAAGCATCGGAAATACTTTGGTTGATTTCGACGGCTTTTAAAGCATCCGCTTTTGCCTTTGGGAAAACTTCACTCGTTTTAGCTGTTCCTAACAATCCGAGTTGATAAAAAGCATCAGCACGGGCAACATAGGCCGAAGCAAATTTTTCGTCCGCGTGAATTGCCTGATTAAAAAATTCGATGCTTGATTTGATGGATTCGCCATCGCCTTTCTCGAATAAATGCTTGCCTTTCAGAAAAGCGTCCTGTGCTTCGGGATTGCGTGAAGTGATGCCGTCTGATTTGTTTAACGAAACGAAATTCCAAACCAAAGCCGTGCCGAAAAATAAAATCAACAAAACCGCCATACCGTAAATCAAATAACGGGTTGAAGCCTTTTTTGTTTTTTTGGCAATTGGATTCTCAACATTTTCAGATTTTGAATTTCCGTTCAAATTTTCAACTTCGGCGATAAAACGATAACCGCGACGCGGCAGAGTTTCGACAAATTTCGGCGTTTTGGCATCGTCGTTCAAAGCCGTCCGAATCTGCTTGATACAATAATTTACGCCTTGCTCAAAATCCACAAAAGTATCATCCGACCAAAGTATTTTTTGAATCTCCTCGCGGGTTACGAGTTCATCAGGACGGTTGGCTAACAGTGTCAAAACCTGTGCGGGTTGTTGTTGAAGTTTTACAATTTCGCCCGCTTTATCGAACAATTCGCCCGTCTCGACATTGAGCCGAAAATCTCCAAAAACCAGATTTCTTTCACCGTTCCCCATAAAACAGACTTTAGAACTATTCTACGATACCCACCAGAAAATTGTTACATTTTCATTGAAAACTCACTTACAATTCATTTCTATTCTATGGTTTGTTTAACAAAAAAATATTATAAAAGCAGATAATGTAATAAGAGGTGTTAGTAATTATGAATTATTTGTCTTTAATTTGTTTGAAAATTACTTTGTGCGGAAGTCTGACTTTCCCGACTTTTGCACCGATTAAGTTCACTTCGGAATCTTTCACCGATAACCTGTCTGAGGTTGAACAGCAGACAGCCTCACATATCACTACCCTAACCATTCGCCGAATCACCGAAGATTTGACTGATAAAAAAATGGAAGGTCGCGGAACGGGGCAAATCGGTGCGGATCGGGCGGCGGAATATTTAGCGAAAGAGTTTGCAAAATTCGGCTTGAAGTCTTTGGGCGACAATCGTTCATTTCAGCAGAAAATTAAATTCAAGGTCGAAAATGTTTTTGCATCGTCTTTCCTCAAAGTCGGCGAGGAAAAGTTTGCTTACCGAGAGGATTTCCTAGTCGTTCCGCCACTTCCAGTCGTTTCAAAGGAGACTTCTGCCGAAATGGTCTTTGTGAAATACGGCGTAGTTTCTGAAAAAGTTAAACGTAACGATCTAGAAGGTTTAGAACTTAAAGGGAAAATCGCAGTTGTTTTGGTTGGGAGTCCAAAAGACCTTGATTCGAAGGAATGGGCGACTGCCACTTATCCGCAAACCGTTCATAACCGCCTTCGCGAAAAAGGTGTCGCAGGAATCATCCGTATTGCTCAAAATAGTGGTGCCGGAGCATTTAATCAAGGACAGATTTATCAAACCCGCAGACGAGTCAGACTGGCTGATAATTCATCTCCCACGGCGGTCAGTTTACCGACAATCGTTATTAATCAAGAAGTTGCGAGCAAGATATTTGCTCAGGCAAAAGAAGATTTTCGAACCATAAAAAACAAACTCGAAAACGGTGAAAATGTTTCCGCTAATCTTGCAAATATAGCGACAATTTCTTTGCAAATTGAAGGCGGAGAAAGTTTTAGCAGTAACGTCATCGGCTATATCGAAGGCTCGGACGCGAAACTTAAAGAGCAAGCCGTTGTTTTTACCGCACATTATGACGCTTACGGGATTGAGCCAACGGGGACGATTTATCCGGGAGCGGCTGACAATGCACTTGGGGTCGGGAAAATTGTAGCGATTGCCGAAGCGGTTTCAAAAATGAAGACTAAACCGCGTCGTTCAATAATTTTTATTGCCTTGACGGGCGAGGAATATGGATTGCTCGGTGCGGAATATTGGCTGCAAAACCCAACTTGGAAACTCGAAAATCTTGCCGCCAACATCAATTATGACGGCATCGGCACGGACGTTTGGGGAATGGTCAAACGGGTGACGGATTACGGCTTTTCGCACTCTGATCTGAGCGAGACGATCAAGGGCGTTACCGCTTCCTACCAGGTCGAGATCGTTCCAGACCTGAGCCCCGAACAAGGAATATTTTTTCGTTCCGATCATTACGCCTTTTTCAAAAAAGGGATTCCGGCCCTCTACTTAATCGGTTTGCCCGCCGGTGACCGCGAAGCTTTCGGAAGGCGAGCCGCGGCGTTCTTCACAAACGACTACCATTTTTCGACCGATGTGGTTCAATCTGACTGGAACTGGGAAGGAGCCCGAAGGTTAACGGAAATAGGACTGGTTTCTGGACTTCGAATTTCGGAGCGGGACGAAATGCCGAAAATGAGCGTAAGCTCTCCTTTCAACATTCCTAGGGGAAGTGAGAAATGAAAACAATTCTCGTCTTCTCAGTCTTACTAGTCTCGCAAAGCCAAATCGTGGATGCTCAGCGCGGACCCAACAAAATTGTTCTTATTAACATTCGAGGGGCGTCAAAGACTTTTGTGGATAAAGCTCTGAATGAGGGAGTTTTGGACAAAAAAGGGGGCTTCTTTTTACTTGATAAAAAAGCCCAAATAAGGACATCTCTAGATCCCGTCATAAACGCGGTGACGGCGGTAAATAACGCGTCATTAGAGACTGGAGCCTACCCGGAAACTCACGGCATTGTTGGCAATTCATTTGGTCTTCTATTGAACGGCAAAGTTGAATCTGTAAGTGGTTTTGGGACGGCCTTACAGTCCGAGACCATCTGGGAAAAAGCGGTCCGACTTGGAAAAAGAGTCATCCGACTGGGAACATTGCAGGTCAACGGCTTTGGCAAAAACGAATATCAGGTTCCTACCTTGCCGCAGGTTGCACCCATGACTGAAAGCCAAGTTGCCGATCTAGTTCCTGCTGACTGCTCATACAGATTCAGTACGCAAAGCTCAAAATTTAGGTGTTTTTCGGGTCGGAAGCCTATCACCTTCGGTTCGATCAAGAAAGAACTAAATTTTGTCACCGTCGGCGATAGTCTGATCATCGATGACGATTCGCTCGAGTCAAATGGTGTTTTGGCAAAGGTTAAACAGGGCGAGTGGTTTGCGTTGGAACTCGCGAAACAGGATACGGCGACCGTTGCTCTTCACGCCAAATTGTTGAAGTTGAATGCGGTAGCTCAAATCTATTTCGGCCCACCCTTTCGGAACAATGGCTTTCCAAAGTCCTTTACCGAAAAGATCGAGAAGAATGTTGGTTTCACTGTTGGCGGACCTGATTACGCCGGCTATTTGCAGGGAAAGATCGGACTTGAGATTCTGCTCGAACAAGCGCATCGCGAAACTGAATTTATGCAGAAAGTCGCGCTCTTTTGTCTAAAGAATGTTGAATTCGACTTGCTTCTTTACGATCACCCGATCCTTGACCGGTATGGACACTACACGAGCGGTACCGACTTTTCTAGGCTCAAAAACGGTTATCTTGCTACCGACAGAAATTTACTCGACGTATTAAAAGCTATTGACAAGAATACTTCGCTAGCCGTTGTTTCAGGACACGGTTTTAGCTCGGCGCACAGCAGCATCTCGTCTCATAGGTTGCTCGAAGAAATAGGTGAGGATGCTGACATCTCAATTTTTGCAAGTAAGGTTTCAGCCCATATTTATCTGAATAATCGAAACATGAGCGAACCTGTAGAACACGACTATTTGCGACGGCTCAAACAAAAACTCCTTAACTACAGAGAGAAAAAGGCCGGGGCGAAAATCATTGAAAGAGTTTTTGTGTCAACCCAGATGAAACACAACAGACTTCTAAATCGACAACATAGCGGTGATCTGTGGATATGCTTGAAGGCCGGCTACACCTTTGACGGCGTGATTTCATCTGGCGAATTGATGGGCAAGCCAACGTTCGCAGGCGAACACGGTTATTTTGACAAGAACCCAAAAGCGAAGGGTCTGTTTTACTATTACAGCCCGAGGAAAATAACCTTAGCTCCTAAGATACGGGATACTACCGGTATCTGGGATATTATTTGGTCGGACAAAACCCCAAGATAGACTTGTAGATTCAGGTTTCTTGCGTTCGTTCAGAAGACCTTCCGCTTCCTTGGGCTCCCGTCATTGTAGCGGCTGTATCGTTCCTGATCTCTTTTCCGATGAAGCGCGGTAAATGTGAATAATTTGGCTCGAATTCGAAGATCTCGTATGAAAGGAAAATTTGGAATTTTTTCGTCAGATATGGAAGTAATGAGTTCGAAAGGGGTTCAGCCAGATATTTCGTTGTGGAGTAAAGATGATAACGGACAGAAACGTATCGAGAATTTGTTACGAATAATAGGAAAATTGAGCGATTGATTTATGTTAAGAAGTTCCATTCAAATTCTTGCCTTACTTTTTCTCCCAGCAATTTCCACCTTTGCCCAACAAACTGTACCACCTTGCGAAAATCTTGAATCAAAGGTGTTTGACTGGCAAATCGGGGTCTGGCACAGCGAAGATGGCAAGCAAACACACGAAATCAAAAAGATAATCGATGGTTGCATCATCCAGGAAACCTGGAAGACCAACGGCATGGAAACCGCTGTCGGTTTGAAGTCTTTTGATAACGGCAACCACAATAAATCGGGCGAGAAGAAATGGTTCTATTCGTGGGTCGCGAAAGGTTTTCAGCAGCTTTGGGAAGGTCGTAAGGAAGACAGGCAGTGGCGGTTTTATCGTGAATGGTTTTTCAATGGCGAAAAGATTTTATCACGGACGTATTGGACGCAAGTTTCGCCTAACCGGCTCGATAGAATCGTCGAACAATCGCGCGACCATGGCAAGACATGGAAACCGCACCTTAAAGATGCCTTCATTCGCAAAACTTCTTCGCCGCTTTCTGTCCGCAACGCCCATGGGCTTGCGTATGATTCCGTGCGCGGAAAAGCGATTTTATTCGGCGGTGCAGACGCAGGACGAGTTTTAAACGACACTTGGGACTTTGACGGCGAAAAATGGTCAAGCGTTGCCACCAATCCGGCTCCACAGCGGACGTTTCCGTCGATGACTTACGATGCTGTCCGCCAGACAATCTTGCTTTTCGGTGGCAATCGAGTCCTTTTTGGCAAAGATAACAACGATTACGAGTTCCTCAACGATTTTTGGACGTTTAACGGAGCGGTTTGGACAAAAATTGACGTCCCAACTCCGAGTGGACGGGCCGAGGCTTCGTTTGTGTTTGACCAGCAACGTCGAAAGGCGGTTTTGTTTGGTGGCTATCGCATCGAAAAAGGCAGGATGAAACCTCTGTCCGACACTTGGGAATGGGATGGGCAAGTTTGGACAAAAGTGGCGGAGGGCTCCCCAAACGCCCGAAGCGGTGCAGCAATCGCTTACGATGCAATACGAAAAAAAGTGATCTTATTCGGCGGTGGAATTAAAAGCGGCGGAGCAGATGAAACTTGGGAATGGAACGGCAGAACCTGGCGCGAAATCAAATCCGCAAAGTGTGAACCACGCTATAACTCAACGATGGTTTTTGATGAAGCCCGAGGAAAAATCCTGCGTTTCGGCGGTTGGGATGGCACAAAAAGGGTCAGCGAAACGTGGGAATTTGACGGTAAAACTTGGACAAAACTTTCAATCGAAAGCCCTGAAGCAAGAAATCACGCCGTAATGATTTACGACGCTAAGCGGAAAAAAATCGTTCTATTCGGTGGACACAACGGCGATTTTGTCTTTGGCGATACCTGGGAATTTGATGGTCAAGCATGGCACAAGATAATTACAGTCGAGCCGCAAAAAAGGATAGAAAATGGCCATTAGATTCGCAGGAATTAGGGGTCTCGAAATGTCGCGGCCAGATTTTGATCAGACCCGCACGTTTATTGTCTTGGCAAGCTATGACCTACGCTTTGCAAGGGGGAACATGGCTCGATCGTTTCGATTGGGCCGTTGAGCGGTGTTTCATTTATTCCTCATCGCCCCAAGAATCCAACCCAGAATCAGCATCTTTCTTCAGTATTTCCCCTTACTCTCACGGCTTAAAAACCTTCAATTCAGCTTTCGAGTAGAGGTCGAGCACTGATTCTGCCGCGGGCGCGTTTAGAACGTGCTTCTCTGCAAAATCGAATGCTTGTGGATATTTCGTACGTCGAATGGCCTCAGCCGCAGACTTGAGATCGTAATCTGTTCGGCGTAACTCAATTTCAGGGCCTAGCAACACCCAATATGCTCCGGGTTCGCCAAAGGGCATTCCTACACTGCCCGCGTTGACGACCCTTGTTTTTCCGACCTTGCGGTCAAACTGCATGTGCGTGTGTCCGCAAACGACCAGATCCACACTGAGCCCCTCAAAAATTGGTAAAAGACGCTCCTCCGAGGTTGCGCATGTAAAGATCTCGTTGTCGTCCCTCGGCGTCGCGTGGCAAAACATTACGCTGCCGATTCCGGCTATCTCTAAGCGTAGCGATTTTGGCCAAGCGGCCAAAAGCTCGGCGTATTTGGGCTGCAGGCGTTCCGCCGACCAGAGCATGATCCTTTGAACAGATTCAGGGACTCTTGTCATCTGCTGTCCTGACCAGTGTGTCAGAATGTCGATCTCACAATTGCCCAGTATGAACTGGACGGGAATTTCCAAATTAAGCAGACACTCAAGGGTCTCCAGCGGCATTGGGCCAGGCAGGATGTCACCGCCAACGACAATTCTATCAACGTCCGAATCCCGAACCTCACGAATTACTGCCTCAAGCGCGGGAAGATTTCCGTGAATGTCATATATTGCTGCTACACGCATAAGTTTCTAGTCAAAGGCTGCCACAAACGGTAGATGTCTTTTCTGAGTTCGCCTGTCGACCAAATGACCACAGGTCGACGATCATGTTTAGGGAAAGGGATGTCTTTGAAACCATAAGTTCTTGATAATCCAAAATCCGCTAACAGATCACCGGAGACCACGAGCGTCATTTCGAGCCATATTGGGCCATCAGTTTTTGAAGTCTTAGTGTTAGTTTTTCTTCCCCGTCGAATCCGAGCCAGCGGTCGATTACCCTGCCCTGAGCGTCAACGAATATACTTACGGGAAGGCCTCTAACCCCGAAAAAAAGACTTAGACGGGATTCAGGATTGGTTAAATCAGGATCGGTTAGAAAGGTGAATTTGTATTGTGGCATCTTCCTAACAAACTCTACGACGTTTATTCTCGAGTCCTGAACGGCTATCGCCACTACTCGCAATTTACCCTGATACTTCTGTTGTATCTTTTCCAGCACGGGTAGCTCTCCCATGCACGGACCGCACCACGGGGCCCAAAAGTTAATTAGTGTGGGTTGTCCCTTGAACGCGACGAGCTTCTGCCGCTTATATTCCATGTTCATGACTTCCAAGTCAGGCAAAGCCGTACCCGGTCTGGGACCAGCAGGTGCTTTTGGAGCGACGACATTCGACTTCGCGATCTTGGAAGAATCCGACCCGATTGGAACATACGAGAATGTCTCAGGGCTAAAACTCGGATCCGGTTTAATGTTCGAGATGATATACTGGGTGCCGAGCCGGGTACGTCCTCTCTGGAGGGACCACCTTTGCATCGCCCTTGGCAAACCTGTAATAGCCGAAATCCAAATGTATTCGGTTATTGCACCAGCTTCGGTCGTGAGGGGACGAGAATACAGGACGATGTGGCATGCTTCTCCTTCAATTTCATCGCCGCCGACAAACATAATATTTCGACTCTCGATAGCTTTATTTATATGATCGACGTCGAGGAACAAACGCCAGGTAGCGGCGACATCCTCATTCGCGCCGTTCAAGATGACTTGACCTCCACGAGACGAGAAGACGATAGGAGCATCGCTAGCCTCCCCGTCAGTGCTGGCTCTGGTTGCCTTTCCATCTGATACCGCCATTTGTCTAATGGGTATTTCTTTCCCGTCCAGCTTCGCCCTGAATCGAAATGGTGAGCGAGTTGCGAGTACTCTGGTGACTCCGTTGTACTTCGTCCCGTCTGCGGCCGTATGCTCTCGCCGAACGTCATATGCCACTGCTTTCATGTTTTCAACCGCTCTAAGGAGAGACCTCAGTATTTCTGCAGCGTCCGGTCTAGTTCCACGTGAGGACTGAGCGGTGCTTGGTGGTGTCGAAGCAACTACCTGACAGACTGCATCTATCGGGGCAACCGCCAACCCGATCGACAGTGAGACTAGAATGGATAATTGGACGAGAACCATCTCGAATGAAAAAAGATTTAGATATTTTTCTACCGTTTGCATGAACTTTCATAACTCCTTTTGCATTAAGAGATCAGTCTGAGGGTCGGAGCCGAACATAAAGGTATAGCTGCCGACGACGCGAAAGCCGTTCTTTTCATAAAACCGCTGTCCCCTGGGGTTGTGCTCCCATGAGCCGAGCCATATCACGTCGCGAGCGTCGTCGCAGGCAAGGCCAAAGCAAGCGTCAAGCAGTTTTTGCCCAACGCCTTTGCCCCAATATTGCTGTTGCGAATAGAGACGTTCAAGCTCGACAGCGCGGGTCGCAGTGATCGCAGGCTGTATGTTGTCAAAAACCAATTTGGCATAACCAGCCGGTTTGCCTTCGATATCAGCGAGGAGGAATACCGAGCGATCGTCCGCTAACTCTGCGCTTATCTGAACAAGATTGAATGCCTGCTTCAGGTAACGTGCCAGATCGTCCGGCCGATTTTTGGGGTGATTTGCGATTGCGTCCCAATAGGTCCTGTGTGAAAGACCAGCAAGAAGGTCAGCGTCTTCCATTCTTGCCTGGCGGATACAGTAAGCTTGACTTTCGGTTGATCTATTCATTAATAAAACCTAGCTCTAGTACAATTCACCGACTGCGGAAAGTTTGACATGAAAATAAAAGCAGGGCTATCAAAGCGAGATTCTTTCATAAATCTGCCATTTTAGAACTCCGGAGGCGGTTTAGGTTACTATGCGCCACGACTCTCATATTTCAGATTCTAAACACATTACCGTTGCAAGCATCGTTGCGACCTGCTTGTGGTTGTTTTCCGAGATGGCCAAAACGTCAGACTGCACTACACTTAACGTTCTTCCAGCTCGTAAAACCCGTGCCGTTGCCACAAAAAGGTCGCCAATCGCGGGCGAGAGGAGATTGACTTTGTATTCAACGGTCAAAACATCAGCCTTCTCTGGCATCAGGGAGAAAGCGGCGTAGCCACATGCACTGTCCGCAATAGTTGTCACAATTCCCGCGTGCAAGTAGCCATTCTGCTGAGTTAAATTTGTGCGATAAGGCAATTCAATTTCCACTTCTCCTGCTTCTACCCGAGTGATAGTTGCACCGATGAATTGCATCAAAGTTTGAGCCGCAAAACTTTCACGCACTTTTTCAACAAACCTTTTATCCTTCGGTTCAAAATGACCGTTGGTAATGGACATATCTTTAAATGGCCGACGAATTTCCGCTTCGGTCATAGATCGCTACAATCCCGATCTGATTATTCCTCGATCGGCTTTGGCAAATCACTGCTCCAGATCTCTCGGTGCAGTTTCCAATTCCCATCTTCCTGATGCCAAATGGCGATAAATTTTCCATTGTCGTGCTTTTTCCCGCTCAAGTAAAAAACTTCATAACTACCCGTTTCGGCCACCAAATCTTCTCCGCCGATGACCTCTTTGGTGGTAACTGTGATCTTAAATTTAGTGTTTTCTCCGTTTCCGTAGTAATAGCTCTTGATATTCTCCCGTCCGCAAACTTCCGGCGCAGCAATGGGCATAAGGCAGGCGTCCTTAGTATATTTTTCTCGGTAGAGAACCGCGTCATCTTGAGTAAAACGGTCATTGTAGCCTTTGTTTGCTTCGTCAATCACCATTTTTACCGCTTCAAGGTCGAACTTTTTCAGATCAGGGTTTTCTTGTTTCGCACTTTTGCAGGCGATAAAAAACATCATTGAGAGAGCCAAAAAAATAATCTGCTTCTTCATAAATTCTGCTTTTGGGTTTATAAATATTTCAGCAATTTTAGCTTTCATTTATTGTTCTTAACCTCCTAAAACCCCGCTTAAAACTGCTACAAATCCAAGACCATTCAAAACAGTATGTGCAATTATCCCAATCCAGGTATTTTGTCGTCTTTGCACGGCGAACGAAATTGCCAATGCCCCCGGCAATATGCGGATCAAATCGGCCGTCCAAAAGACATGAAAGAGGGTCCAAAGCATCCCATGGAAAATCCAAGTTGTTGAGCCGTGAGCCAATTCCTGACGGGGTAAGATGTGACCACGCCACCACAGTTCCTCTCCAAAAATATTGAAAAACAGAACTACCAAATATAGCAGTGCAATTCCCCAGTTTCCGCTTAACTGAAACCCTGCAAAAGTTTCTGGCAAACCACCGAGAATCTTGGCAAACTCTTCGGGCAATTGCGGAACGCGCGGTTCTAGCCAATCTGCAGTAAATCGCAATCCAAGATATGATCCGACATAAACGATCGTAGTTCCGATTACCCACAACCAATCGACCAAATTCAGTTTTTGCAGACGATACCTTGTCTTAAACTCTTGCCAATTCCAATTCCAACCTTCCGATCGATAGGCGACCAATGCCGCAATAAACATAAATACTAACGGCGAGGCAAAAACGATAAAGCCTAAGATTGGCGGGACTCCCGAATTGATCAAAAACGGAACTACGAAATAAATCGTCAAAATTAATACGACTGAAGGGATAGCAAAATAAAAAAACGCCAGCCTCAACGGTAACGGTTTAATTTTTGATATATCTGACATTTTTTGATCTCCTGTTAATAAATACGCCTGACGTATGGGACTCAATGAGTTACCGACTGTCAATATCTTTTGACAATTTCTCTAATCGAAACTTTCTCTATTAAAAGTTGAGAAGATTCAGTGCCGTAGATCCATTCGGCAAAATACTTATCTAAGTTTTTTGAAGAAAACTTTTGCGCCGTAGCTTGAAAATCCTTGAAATCCGCAAAGTCGTTTTTGAAATCAACCAAGAATTTGCGGATGAATGATCGAAAATTATGTTCTCCTAGAAGCTGATGCAAAACGTATAACGACAAAGCTCCTTTCGTGTAGGAATTTCGTCCCAATTCTAGCTTTCCGTAATCGGCAATCGCCGTTTCAGCATTGATTTTGTCTCGTCCAACATTGCGGATAAAACTGTCCCAATAACGACTCAACAAATCCTCATAAGCCTTTTCGCCGTCAAACTCGCGGACGGCAATTGCCTGAAAATACGACGCAAAGGCTTCATCAAAATAGCGTGAGCGTTGGACTTCACCGGTTGTTTTGGCATTCCAGGTATGTGCAATTTCGTGATAAACTTCCGGCATTGACTCGGGATTGTTAAAAGCC
>CXWL01131168.1_pt1 | contig 12472 bp, 16 predicted proteins | sample 590931 | NCBI WGS metagenome assembly CXWL01 (sample SAMEA3498368, study PRJEB10139) | groundwater metagenome | biome: water well; material: biofilm material | place: Germany | collected 2015-04-27
TCAGGATGAAGCTGGGCGATACCGGGGCGAAGGCGGCAGTGTCTTCCAGCGCGAACCAGAACAGCTGCTGCCGACAGACGCGCAGCAGATCGGTAAAGGGCTCGCCCAGCAGCTGCGACGACCACAACCCGGCACTGACCACCACCTTGTTCGCGATAATCGATCCCTGATCGCTGGTGATGCGCACCTGATCACCATGAGCCTGCAGGCGGGTCACCGTTTCGTTCAGGCGGATACGTGCGCCCAGTTTTCCGGCCAGTTGCAACTGGGCTGCGATGCAGCGCTCGGGCCTTACGAAACCTCCGTCAGGTTCGAAGTAGCCGATGGCGGTGTCCAGGACCGGGCTGAACTGCGGAAATCGTTCGCGAATGTCTGCGGCTGAAAGCACTTCATGCCTTACGCCGTACTCGCGGGCGAGGGCGATCGTCTTGTGGGTGAAATCTTCCGGGTCGTTTGGGTCATAGGCCGGGCTGGATGTCATCACCAACACGCCGCACTGCTCGAACAGGGATTCGCCGGTCAATGCTTCAAGCTCGCGCCAGATGCGGTGCGAATTGCGCACCAGCGGCAGGTATTGCGGCCCTTCGCCTACCGACAGCCGGGTGATGCGCGTATCACCATGGCTGGAACCCAGCGTGTGGGGCGGTGCGTACTGGTCGATCCCCAGCACATCCGCGCCTTCTCTGGCCAACTGATAAAGCGTGGCGGCACCCATCGCGCCAAGGCCAAGAACGGCCACGTCACATTGTTGCTCCATCTGCAGACTGCCTCGCGTAAAGGATCCATTTCAGAGGTAAGCGCGCCAGGAAGCAACAGTCAGTTTCATCTATCGATAGGCCGGGGCACGGCCATGCATATTCGGGGCTGGATTTGCAGTAGATAGATGTAAGATTTTTGGCTTGCGCTCTTGAACGGTTTTAAGGTTCGAAATTTGCCATAAGTTGTCCACGGAAATCGTGGGTATGTCTGTGGGTAACTTTTTGAAACCCTTGATTGGCGTGGGGTGCAGCTGTGTGGTTAATTTATGAACAGCTCATGATCTGCTCTGCTGCTCTGCAGAGATTTGTCCGGGAATTCCGGTCTGGCGGAGTGTCATGACGCACAAGACGGAAATTTTTTCGTTGCGTCGGGCTTGCAAAAATCTGCCGCCTGCGTGAGAAAAATCTGCCGCCGATTGCTCCTGAGTGACCTGAGTGCCAAGCCGGTTCCATGACCGTTGCTGACGTCGTTTCGAGCGTCTTCGATGACCTCGATCCGGCTGCGCAGAGTGCGAAAATGGAGCTGTCACAATCGAATGCTATGTTTTTTTGCTCTGCACAACGCTCGAAAAATCTATCGTGGTACAGAATTCAGCCAACTAAGCTGCTACCCATGCGTTCGGAAAACCGAATATTTTGTACCGGATCACGGTGCAATTCCGGTGCGCGTTACAACAACTACTGGCGGGACGACGTCAAACAAGAGGTGAACGGACAGCCTTGCACTTCGTTGATGACATCCTTATTAAATCATTTGCTGGAAGTTGCGCATCATTGTGCAGATTTTGCAGGCATGCCCTGTTTCAGTGCTGCGCCACATTCGGTAAACCGAATGCCGTCATGATTGCCTCAATAGGCACGATAGAAAAACACCACAAGATAATTGTCTTACATTAATTTAAAGTATGCGGTTCGCGGCACCGGACGCCTGACCGCTCTTGAAGTCCGTACCCGAAGTATTCCTGATATTCGACGGAACTGATTATCATCGTAAGGGGAATGGATGGATGAGTGTGCTATGAACAACGACTCATTGCCGATGGAGCATGAGGTTCTCGATATCTTTGGCACTCTGCAGTCCTTTATCCGCAAGGCAGCTCCGCTCAATGTCGATATGGTTCTGGAAGGCGAAACCGGCACAGGGAAGGACACGCTTGCCCGCCGGATTCACCAGCTGTCCGGCCGGGAAGGGCCGCTGGTTGCGATCAACTGTGCGGCGGTGCCCGAGCAACTGGCCGAGAGCGAACTGTTCGGTGTGATGGCCGGTGCCTACACCGGCGCCTCCAAGTCCAGAGCCGGGTATATCGAAGCTTCTCATAACGGCACGCTGTATCTGGACGAGATCGACAGCATGCCGCTGCTGTTGCAGGCCAAGCTGTTGCGTGTGCTGGAGATGCGCGGAATAGAGCGGCTGGGTTCCACCCGGTTCGTGCCGCTGAACCTTCGGGTGATCGTGGCAACCCAGACTCCGCTGGAAAAACTGGTCGAGGAGGGCAAGTTCCGCCGCGACCTGTTCTTTCGGCTCAATGTCATCAAGATTCAGCTGCCGACCTTGCGCTCCCGACTGGATCATCTGCCTTCGCTGTTCGAGCGATTTGTCGTCGAGACCGCCGAAAAGCATGGCCAGCCCATTCCGGTTCGCGACCCGCATGTCCTCAACCGTCTGCTCAGCCACCGATGGCCCGGCAATATTCGCGAACTCAAATGTGCGGCCGAACGTTTTGTCCTGGGTATGCCGCCGCTGAGTAGCGAGAACGATTCTCAGACCGAAAACAGTATTCATTTGAAGAGTTACCTTCGGCAATTCGAGAAGGCACTTATCCAGGATTGTCTGTCGCGCCATCCCAAGAGCATCGACTCGGTTATCAATGAACTGGGTATTCCAAGACGCACCCTGTATCACCGCATGAAGAGCCTGAGCATCAATTCGCCCGAGCTGTGATCATCACCTTGAAATGATTGTCGTCATTCAATGGAACTGCTTTTGACTGTCGGCCACTCATGCTTCGAACACACATGATGTGTTCGAACATTCTCGATGATCAGGAGTAATAACTATGGCTGGTACTGCTTCGCTCGGCGCTTCGATGGCTGCAATGACCAAAATGGATGCAACTGCAGCTGCAACCACAACAATGAACGCTGAAGCCCAATCCAACAAGATGATGACCGATACCGTGAACGGTATCGCCAGCGCCTATCAGGACTCCGCCACCAAGGCGCAGAACTCTGCACAGCAAACCGGTAAGGCGATCAACTACTAAGTGGTTCGCGTGCCCTCTCGGTCTACACCGAGAGGGCTTCAACCTGTGCGGTTTTCAAGGAGTGGATTCATGATTTCTTCTACTGCAAGCGTTCCACAAAGTGCCTCCTTCCAAAGTACCTTCGCCAGCACGCAAATGACCTCCATGCAGTCCGATTCGGGCGGCGCGGCAGGCAAGATCGCTTCGCTGCTGGGCGATTCGATGTTCGAAAAGCACGGCAGCGGTGCCAACATCCGCGATACCGAAAATCCATTGCTCGGCATGGTCGCCGATCACATGGACAAGAACCCGGGAAAGTACGGAAAACCTGACGACGCCACAGGCAAAGTCAATGGTTGGCGCGACGAGCTTTCCGAAGACAAGTACCTGAACAGTGAAGAGAAGGAAGCCTTCACCAAAGGGCTTGAAGGGCTGATCACCGAGTTCCTCAGTGGCGGCTCGACCGGCAGCGCTTCGGGCGGCACGGGTACCGGCACCGGGCAGAGTGTTGGCTCCGGTCAAAATCCCGCTTCCAACTGGGGCGCACCGGCTGCCAACAGCGGCAATGCCTCCGGCGGCGGTCTGCAGGAACTGCTGGCAGCGCTGCTCGGCAGCCTGGGCGAGGAAAAGCTCGACAACCTCCTGCAGCCCAACACCAGCCCCAACGCCAAGAGCGGTCAGACGACGTTCTCGTTCGAAGACAAGGATGTGCTCAAGGAAGTGTCGCGTTTCATGGACATGCACCCTGAAGAGTTCGGCAAGCCTGATGGCAAGTCCAAGGACTGGATGGGCGAGTTGTCCGAAGGCGACAACGTCATGTCCAAGGGCGAGAGCGAGCAGTTCCAGAAACCCATCGACATGATCAAGGGCGAAATCAAGGGCAGCGCGCAGGGCGACTCGCTGGGTGGTCTGTTTCCGAATGCGGAGCAGAACTTCCAGAACGGCGGCGCGGGCAACACCCTGAAAACCGATGCCAGCATCGCGGCGGGCAACGTCCTGTCGGTTCTGGTTCAGCAAAGCACCACCAACTATCGCGGTTGATGGGTAAACCTTCGTCTTGGCAGGAGAATCAACTATGGCGATCACTCGCGTATCCCACCATCAACCGGGTCTTCCCGAACTTGATGCAGCGTCAGATGCGGCTCCTGCCGAGGCGGACATCAGCTGGTTCAACGCGGCAATGCGCTCGAACGCAGCGCCTGCACAAAACGACCCGCAACGGATGATCTCGCCGATCTCCGAGGCGTCGCTTGCCTACCAGAAAGATTCGGAGAAGGTCGACCGCAATCTGCAGCGCGCGGCCCGTTCCAACGACCCGCAAACCCTGATCGAGGCCAACCGTTCGTTGTCCTCGTTCTATCTGGAAAGCCTGTTGAGCGCCAAGCTGGTGAGCAAGGCCGCCCAGACCGTGGAAAAACTGACCAGTCTGCAATAAGGCGTGATTATGCATCCCAGGACAGTCAGGCTTGTTGTAGTCGTTCTGTTGGCATTACTGATGGCCGGTTGTGGTGATCGCATGGAATTGCATCGCGACCTGACCGAGCAGGACGCCAACGAAGTTCTGGCCGAACTCGCCGGCAAAAACATCGATGCGCAGAAGCGCCTGGACAAGGGCGGCGTTGCAGTGCTCGTGTCCACTCAGGATATCTCCAGGGCCGTGCGGGTGCTGGAGGCCGTGGGTCTGCCGCGTCGTTCCCGCTCCACGCTCGGCCAGGTGTTTCGCAAGGAAGGCGTGATCTCATCGCCGCTGGAAGAACGGGCGCGCTACATCTATGCGTTGTCTCAGGAACTTGAGCAGACCCTGTCGCAGATCGACGGCGTGGTCGTCGCCAGGGTCCATGTGGTGCTGCCCGAGCGCATCGCGCCGGGGGAACCTGTGCAACCGGCCTCGGCTGCGGTGTTCATCAAGCACCGGGCTGACCTCGAACCCGACAGCGTGCTGCCACGCATCCGGCGTATGGTCGCCAGCAGCATTCCCGGCATGACCAATGCGGACGAACGAAAACTGGCCGTGGTGTTCGTGCCGGCTCAGGGTTATCAGGAGTCGGTGGAAATGGTCAGCATCGGACCGTTCAACGTCACACGCGAACGTTTCGAGTTCCTGCAGTGGGTGGCGGTGCTGTGTGGTGTCGGGCTGGTGCTGTTGCTGGCCGGTCTGTGGGCACTCAATCCGCGGCTGCGAGAGCGTCTGCTGCGTAAAAATACTGCGCAGGCGTCGAGCGAAGCCACACCATGAACATCAGCGAACCTCAGGCGCTGATCTGGGTTCGCTGGTGGGCTCAGGGCTGGCGCGACGCACATTCCAGCTGGCAACTGTTGGAGCAGGCCAATGCCTCGACCCTTCACCTGTTGGAGCAGGTCAGTGCGCAGTCGGCCGATCGCTGTCTTGGCATGACGTCGGCGATACCGCCCAGGCCCGAGGCGCTGCTCATCCCGCTGCTGGATCTTGCGCCGCAGGAGTGGACGCTGGCGCTGAGGCTGTGTGTGACGGTCTGCGCCGGTACCCATAGGCCGCGAACCGCTGATCTGGATGAGTCTGCCCATCTGTGGTGTCGTCGGCTCGGCAAGGGATTGCAGCCCGGTTGCTGGATGCCTGAACAATGGAGCCCCGATCCCTGCGAAGTNNGAAGTGGCCGGACTGAGTCTGTTGCGCCGCCGTGTCGGTGAGCGGCTGTGGCAAAGGTTGCGACTCAGGTTTGATCGCACTGCGGTCGAGGAGGCCGAGCGGATGGTTTTCGAAGAAGTGCCTGCCGTGCGTCTGCGTGCGCTGTGGCAGGCCATTGCCGGGTACGTACTGAACGCTCGTAATGAAGGAAACACTCATGTTGACCCGTCGCAGTCTGAACCTTCCAGCTGATCGAATCACACTCATCGAGCCGCTGCTGCGTAGGGAGACTCTTGAGGAATGTCTACTGGCCGATGAGGTGTTGCACAACGCCCGCACCCAGGCCGAGACGATTCTCGCCGAGGCCTACGCCGAAGCCGATGTGCTGCGTCAGTCCTGTGAAGAGCAGGCACGGGCCCAGGTCTGGGAAGAAGCGCAGGTGTTGCTCGATGACCTGCGCACCCAGCGCGAGCAGGCGCTGGAAACGCTGGTCGAAACCGCCGCGCAACTGGTGAGCCAGGCGTTGGAGAGCCTTCTGGAAAAAGTACCGACCGATAAAAAGGTCAGGTCGGTGATTCGCCAGCTGGCGTTGGCCAGTTCGAATCAGGACGCTGCGTTGCTGTTCTGCCATCCCGATCAGTTGGAGGCGGTGGCGCTGAGTCTTGAAACGCATGATCAGCCAGGCTGGACCCTGCGAACCGACGCCAGTCTGGACCCGGACGCCATCAGCCTGCGCACCGAACACGGCGATTTCAGCCTCGGCTGGAGCGGGTTGCAGCAACATATCTGGCCTTGAGCATGAAGTTCTGGAACCAAAGCCGGTGCCTTGCCACTCAGTCAGCAGTTCCCGGACCAGGAGTATCACCATGCTTTCTTCAGATGCACTCAGACGCCGTCTCGACAGTAATTTTGAAAATGCCCAGCAGGATCTGGATTCGGCTGCGCTGAATATGGATGCCTTCTCCCCTGAAGACTGGCACGCCTTCAACTCCGCCATTCGCCAGTCATCCACCGCCAGCTGGGCCGCCAACCAGGAGATTGTGGTCAAGCACAACCTGGCCAAGGCGATCATCAATGAAATCCGTTGACCTGCTCGCCACGGTCGAGCGCTGGCTCGACAGTGGCACGGCCGAGTTGCTGCTGCAGATCGATCAGCAACCGTTGCGCATTCAGCGCGGCACCAACGGGCTGATCTATACCGCGCCGCTCAGCGCTGCCTGGCGTGGCGACGATGAAAGCCTGGCCGCCGCGCTGCGTCTGTCGGGCCCCAGCATTCGACGCTTCAGTGCTGCGCTGGCACTGGATCCGCAAAGCCATCGGCTTTGCCTGGTGCAGTTTCAGTCCTTCCAGGGTACCTCGCCGGTCATCAGCATCATTGAGGCGCTGGTCAACCAGCGCGACGTGTGGGAATCGATGCTCGAAGCGTCAGCATCGCCTGCAAAACGCCCGGTTCGTCCTCTGTCTCTGGGGAATTCGTATGTTTAAGCAGTGCCTGAAACGGCTTTTCTGGATCTCAGTGTTGTGTGTGCAGGCTGAAGTCGTAACTGCGGGTGTGCCTGAAGAGTGGCGCCAGTCCGCCTATGCGTATGAGGCGTCGCAAACCCCGTTGACCAAAGTGTTGTCGGATTTCGCCAGCTCGTATGGCGTGGGTCTCGACAGCCGCGGTATCACAGGAGTGGTGGATGCGAAGATTCGCGCGGGCAATGCCCAGGAGTTTCTCGACCGGCTGGCGCTGGAACATCAATTCCAGTGGTTTCTGTACAACGGCAAGCTGTACGTCAGCCCGCAATCGGGCCAGGTGTCCCAGCGCCTTGAAGTGTCGGCTGACGCAGCGCCGGATCTGAAGCAGGCCCTCACCGATATCGGTCTCTTGGACAAGCGTTTCGGCTGGGGCGAGTTGCCGGATGAAGGCGTGGTACTGGTCAGCGGACCGGCGCGCTATGTCGAGCTGATACGCGGTTTCAGCAAGGAAAAGGTCAAGGCGCAGGACAAGCATCAGGTCATGATGTTTTCGTTGCGATATGCCGCCGTAGCTGACCGCGAGATTCAATATCGCGAGCAGAGCATCACCATTCCAGGTGTCGCGACCCTGCTGGACGGCTTGCTGGAAAGCCAGCACAGGCCTCCGTTGCCGCAGGACCCGGCCGCCAATATCCGCGCCATGCAGGACATGGCCGACATGGGCCAGAGCAAGATCATGAACCTGGCCAGCAACCGCAAGGCCACACCGGCACGTAGCGGCGAGAGCAAATCGAACAGCAACCGCCGTGTGGTGGCAGACGTGCGCAACAACGCGGTACTGATCTACGATGATCCAGAAAAGCGCGAGACCTACCAGCAGTTGGTGCAGCAGCTCGATCAGCCCAGCAACCTGGTGGAAATCGACGCGGTCATCCTCGACATCGATCGCAGCCAGCTGAGCAGCCTGGAATCCCGGTGGTCTGCACGGGCTGGCTCGGTGAACTTCGGCAGTTCGTTGCTGACCGGTGGTTCGTCGACCCTGTTCATCAACGATTTCGACCGGTTCTTTGCCGACATACAGGCGCTCGAAGGGCAGGGTGTTGCTTCGGTCATTGCCCGGCCTTCGGTGCTGACGCTGGAAAACCAGCCGGCTGTGATCGATTTCAGCCGCACGGCTTACATCACCACCACAGGCGAGCGGGTTGCGAACGTTCAGCCGGTGACGGCGGGCACCAGCCTGCGGGTCATTCCCAGAACCATTGCCGGTGAGCAGCCCAACCGGTTTCAGTTGATCGTCGATATCGAAGACGGCCAGCTCGAGCGTACCCGTGATAACGATACGCCGGATGTGAAGCGCGGCACGGTCAGCACCCAGGCGGTCATCGGAGAAAACCGTTCGCTGGTCATCGGCGGTTTTCATGTCGATGAAAGTGGAGAGCGTCAGGACAAGGTACCGATTCTTGGAAGCCTGCCGGTGATCGGTGCGCTGTTCACTTCAAAGCGCCATGAAGTCTCGCGACGTGAACGTTTATTCATCCTCACACCGCGACTGGTGGGCGATCAGCTCGATCCGTCGCGCTATATCGCCAGGGAAAACCGCCCGCAGCTCGACAGAGCCCTTGCGCTGAGCGGCTCGCCCAGTACCCGGCAACAGAAAAGGGATCGGGTGAGCAAGACGTTTTCGGAGCTGGCCAACGGACGGCTGCCGCCTGATATCAAAGAGTCATCATCTGGCGTGGCGCTGAAGGACCTGTGTAGAGTGGATCACGGCCTGTCGATCGATGCGTCCCGGGGACAGTGGTTCAGGGGCGATACCTTCGATATCACCGTCGGTGTGGTTCGCAACGACAGTGCCCGCGCCAAGGCATTCTCGCTGGCGTCCTGCGCCGGAGCCCGGACACTTGCAGTAACAATGTTACCCGTAACGGAGTTGCAGCCAGGCCAGTCCACCGAAGTGTTCGTGGCCACGAGGCCCGCCGCTGCCACTGCGGTTCCAGCAGCCCCCGTGAGAGTTTCAATATTGCCGCCTTGAGGCCGATGACGATACAGGGATATATCGTGCGCTTAAGGCGCGGTCGCTCATATCCGGCACTCGTATTACGTGTTAACGGTCATTTCAATACAGTCCTTTTGTCGGGAGATTCATAAATGAAGTGGGTGCGTGTGGGTACCTTGTTTGTCGTCGCGGTATTGTTGAGCGCCTGTGCGACAATGCAAACATCTTGTTTTTCCAGTGATTGTCAGCAACTTGGCGCCAACAGTTCCAGCCTTAAAGTTTGGTGGTCGCCGGAATTGCGCAACGATTCATCTGAATACAGCCTGGTACATCTGAATGACTGAAACGATTTTGCGCAGTAATGATCAGCGGGACTTCTTCGTCAGTATCGGCCAGCAACGGCCGAGTACCTGGCAGTGGGCTCCGGGGATCGACTTCGTTCATCGCAAGGATAGCGTGGGCTGGGGGCTGTCGCTGATGATCGAGCGCAGAGCCCAACGGCCAGATCTGTTTTCCGACGCGCTCAAGCGTCGATTCGAGAATATCGAATCTTATGATGGTTACTATATTTGCCTGGACAGCCAGCAACGTTTTGTCGTGTGGCATGAACTGGACCCTGAGTATCGGCGTGAGGACGCCCTTCAGGAACTGGTGGGCGAGTTTCTGATGCTGGCAGGGTTCAATAACTGAATTCGGAATATTTGTTCCAGCCGGAACCGGACGCCATTAATTTTCCACTCACTTGTCGCCGCGGTCTGTTTACCGCACCGACTAACTTGAGGATTATTCAATGGCGAACTCCCAACGCGACATGCAACGTTTTATTGCCCGTCTAAGTGCCACTCTCGGTACACCGTTAACCCTCCAGAATGGCGTGTGTGCGCTCTACGACGGTCAGCAGCGTCAGGCGGCTGTTATTGAAGTCGCTGCGCACAGCGACCACGTGGTTATTCACAGTCGGCTCGGCCAATTGCGCAAAAGCCCGGAAAACCTGCAACGCCTCCTTTCTGCCAACTTCGATACCGCAAAACTTCGCGGCTGCTGGCTCGCCCTCGATCAGCAGGATGTACGTCTGTGCACCCAGCGTGAGCTGGCTGGCCTGGACGAAGGCACTTTCTGTGATCTGGTCAACGGCTTCATTGCCCAGACCCAGCAGACCCGCACTGCAGTGGTTTCTCTGCTCAATTGACCGAAACGTCGGGAACCGCAGGTCCGCAGCAGTCCACACAGCGATGAGTGTCATGGCGGTCATGCCTGCCAGTGACACCGACGGATCGGCGGAATCGACTGTCGTTTTCCGACACATTCACTGATGGAGCGGGGTAAGCAATGTCTGATTTAACAAGCCTTTCAGGTTCGATGGGAAACCTGTCCAGCCTTCCCGGCGTGGGCGGCACGAGCATGGGTATCGGTGCTTCACTGACCGGCGCTGGCCAGGGCGCTCAGGGCGGCCAGTCCGCGCTGCAGGAGCTGGCTGGGATGCTGGCCGAGATGCTGCTGGGTTCCGGGTCTGGTTCGGGCTCGGGCTCGGGTGCAGGCGGGGGGCAGTCGGCCGGTAAAGGCGCTCAGGGCGGGCAAAGCGATCTGGATTCGTTATTGCAGTCGCTTCAGGGCAACGGGCAGAACGGTGACAGGCAGACCAAGGATTCCGGCACCGCTGGCGGCGGCGAAAAGGAGCTGCTGACTCAAGTGTTGATGGCCCTGTTCGAGAAAATCCTCGGTGGCTCGGATTCGTCTTCCGGCGCAGGCAACGGTTCGGGTGGTGGTTCGGGTGGTGCCAGCGGTATTGGCGGCGGCGGAACCGGTGCAAGCAAGGATGCCGGTGCGCTGGGTCAGGGCCAGGGGCTGGGCGGCACTCAGGGCGCGGCGGGCGGATCTAGCACCGAGGATCTGGTCAACACGCTCATGCAGAAACTGGGTGGCGGATCGCTGGACAACTCCATTCAGCCGACTGCCGATGGCGGCGGTGAGGTGTCTCAGAACGGCAAGCTCAAAGAGCTGCTGGAAATGATCGCCCAGTTCATGGATAGCCATCCGGAAACCTTCAGCCAGCCGTCTGATGGCGCGAGTAAAGGTGGTGGTGGTGGTGGTGGTGGTGGTGGTGTCGCACCGACAGGCACCGGAGGTGGCGGTGGAGCACCTTCTGTTGGCGGTGGCGGTGGCGGTGGCGGTGGCGGTGGGTCTCCGTCGNNCGCCGACACCGACTGGTCCGACTGGAACACCTTCACCTACCGGTCCGAACGGCACTGGCACCAGCGGCTCGGCCACGCCGGTCTCCTTCCCGACGGCCTCAAGCAATCCGACCGTCATCAACGAGACCATCAAAGTGGGTCCTGGCGAAACGTTCGACGGCGGCGGCAAGACCTTCACCGCAGGCAAGGCTCTGGGGGATGGTGGACAGGGCGAGGGACAGAAGCCGATGTTCGAACTGGCTGAGGGCGCCACCCTGAAAAACGTGGTGCTGGGTGACAACGCTGCCGATGGCGTGCATGTGCGCGCCGCCAGCGAAAAGGCCGTGAACGTGGATAACGTCCACTGGACCAATGTCGGCGAAGATGCGCTGACCGTGAAAGGTGAGGGCGGTGCCAAGGTCACCAACCTGAACATCACCAACAGCAGTGCCCAGGGCGCCAATGACAAGGTGTTCCAGCTCAATGCCGATGCGAACGTGAACGTGGACAACTTCAAGGTCAAGGACTTCGGCACCTTCATGCGCACCAACGGCGGTCAGCAGGGTGACTGGAACCTGGACCTGAAAAACATCAGTGCTGAAAACGGCAAATTCTCCTTCGTGAAAAGTGACAGCGAAGGCTTGAACCTGTCCACCAGCGGCATCGATCTGAAGAACGTCGAGAACGCCTACAGCAAACTGCCAGGCTCGACCAACCACAAGGAGGCTTGAGATGACGGTCACGCGACAACCGCAAGCGTTGCAAGAGGCGCAGGACACTCCTGAAGAGCGCTCCTGGGCAGCGCTGGTGCGTGCAGGGGGCTACCTGTCTCCGGCGCAGCGCCAGGCCTTCGAGAAAGCCATCGCACTGGTCACCGACCGGATGCGCGACACCCTGGAGAAGCCGGCCACTCAGGTGGGCGATCGCTTCAGTCTGGATCATTACGTCGACAGCCTTGAACCGGGCTTCAAACGTGATGCCGGGCAGGGCGAACTGCAGGGCGATGCGGCGCTGACAGCCTTCTGGATCGTACGCCTGATGGCCGACCGTTTGCTTGAAGCGGCGGGCGGCAAACCGAACGTGCATTGAAGCGCTGATCGAGGAANNCCGAATCTGCGTCTGGCTGGATAGCGCCGGGAGCGCTGTCGTGCGGCATGCCCACGCAGAGCGCTCATCGTTATACACAAGTCATCTGGCTATCCAGTGAGGCAGCAGCGCTGATGCGCTTTTGTAGCGCG
>CXWL01107937.1_pt1 | contig 12465 bp, 14 predicted proteins | sample 590931 | NCBI WGS metagenome assembly CXWL01 (sample SAMEA3498368, study PRJEB10139) | groundwater metagenome | biome: water well; material: biofilm material | place: Germany | collected 2015-04-27
GCGCTACCTTGTGCAACGCCCGCAACGCCCGCCACACCGGACGCGGCGGGGTCCACCACGTAGGCCATCACGTCGGGCGTGGCGCTGCGCATGCGCAGTTTTTCCCTGGCCACTTTTTCTACCAGGCGGTGCGTGGCCTGGGCCTGGCGTTCGGCGTCCAGCCGTTTGTATTCAGCCGCGAGTTGCTGCTCGTCCTTCCTGGCCTTGTCCAGCGCGCTGAAGACGCGGCGCGACTCGTACGCGCTTTGCACCAGCCACAGGCTGCTGGCCAGCAGGGCCACCAGCAAGATGAGGTTGAGCTTGTTCATCACGCGCCCGCCTGCTTGTAGCGCTGGCCCTGTGTGGGTTGCGGCACATCGGTGCGCTCGGCCACACGCAGCACGGCAGAGCGTGAGCGCGGGTTGGCCGCAATTTCTTCGGCCGGTGGCTTGAGCCGGCCCAGCGCCGCCAGCCGCATGGGCTTGGGCGGCGCCATAGGGGCGCGGCGGTCCACCACGTCACGGCTTTCGCGCGCGATGAAGGTCTTGACGATGCGGTCTTCGAGCGAATGGAAGCTGATCACGACCAGACGTCCGCCAGGGGCCAGCAAGCCGAGCGCGGCCTCTAGGCCTTGTTGCAGCGCCTCAAGCTCGGCGTTGACATGAATCCGAAGAGCTTGAAATGTGCGCGTTGCAGGGTCCTGGCCCGGCTCGCGGGTTTTGACTGCACGAGCCACGAGCGCGGAAAGTTCCCCTGTGCTTCGAACGGGAGCCCCGCTCTCGCGGCGAGCGACAAGCGCCTTTGCAATCTGAAAAGCAAACCGTTCTTCGCCATAGTCACGAATCACCTCCTCGATCTGGCGCTGATCGGCGCGCTGCAAAAAGCCTGCCGCCGTCTCGCCACGCGTGGTGTCCATGCGCATGTCCAGCGGGGCTTCGTGGCGGAAGCTGAAGCCCCGCTCGGGGTTGTCGATCTGCGGTGAGCTCACGCCCAGGTCCAGCAGCACACCCTGCACCTGCGCCACACCCAGCGCGGCCAGCTCGTGTGCCATGTCGGCAAAGCTGGCGTGGCAGATGCAAAAGCGCGGGTCGGTGATCTGCGCGGCGGCGGCAATGGCCTCGGGGTCTTTGTCGAAAGCAATCAGCCGGCCCGTGGGCGCCAGCTGCGCCAGCACGGCGCGGCTGTGGCCGCCCCGGCCAAAGGTGCCGTCCACGTACACGCCCTCCGGATGCATCACCAGGGCCTGCACGGCCTGGCTCAGCAACACGGTGGTGTGGGACCATGCCTGCGCCGTGCTCACCGCAAGACCTGGTTGCGCAGCGCCTCGGGCATGCCCTGGGCGATGGTGAGGGTCTCGCGTGCTTCGTAGCGGGCCATGTCCCACAATTCAAAGTTCGGACCGACGCCCATGAACTTCACGTCTTTTTCCAAACCCGCCCAGACACGCAGTTCTGACGGCACGAGCACACGCGAGGCGCTGTCGATGTCCACGTCGGTGGCGCTGCCCATGAAGATGCGGCGCCAGCCTTCGTGCTCGGACGACAGGGCCAGCAGCGTCGCCTCAAACTGCTCCCACACCGGCAGCGGGTACAGCGACAGGCAGCCGGCGGGGTTTTTGGCCACCACCATCTGGCCTTGCACGTGGGTCATGAGCAGGTCGCGCCAGCGCGAGGGCACGGTAACCCGCCCCTTGCCGTCCAACGTCAACACCGGGCCGCCCCTGAAATTCATAAGATCTACACCAAGCCCCACAAACCAACACGAAGTTCCACTTTACCGGGTGAATTGACCCTGGTCAATCTGTTTGGCGGGCAAAAAATTCAGTCAAATCAAGTACTTACATACTGATCTTCAGGTGGGGATTGCTGGAAAAACTCCTTCCAAATGAAGCACTTGGGGTGAACTATGAAAGTGCTTTGTGAGGTGAATTGGCGCCACGGCGCCGCCAAGCCGGCCCCACCGGCCCCCACAAATGATTGAAAACGACCCACTCTGGAAGCTGCGCCACGCCATCGTGGGCGTGGGTGTGGCCTTGGTGCTGTCGGTGCTGATGGCGGCGCTGGCGGGGCGCCTGGTGGGTGACCTGCTGGGCGGTGGCTACGGCACACGCGTGGCGGTGTACGGCGGCCTGCTGCTTTACGTGGTGGTGGGCGCGGGTGTGCTGTTTGCCAAGGTGGCGAAACACGAAACCCGAAAGCTCACGCTGCAGCGCGTAGCGCTGTGGTGGGCCAGCCTGTGGCTGTGGCCTGCCTTGCTGCTGGCCAAAAAGCGTTAGCGCAACCGCGCCAGCGCCAGCGCCACCACGCTCAGTTGCTCTGCATGATGCGCCGGCCCGAGGCCTGCTGCACCGGCCGCGCGTTCATCGGGTAGATGCGCGCAAACAGCTCAATCTGTTCGGCTGTCATCGTCACCGGCTGGCGCTCCACCACCCAATGCACGCCCTCAGAGCAAGGCGGCGTGGTGAGCGAACCCATGTAGCTGAAGTAACGTCGGTCCACGGGCAGTATCTCGTTGATGTCCAGCGAAATACGCGCCTGGGCTTCTTCGTTTTTCTCCAGCGGCAGGTTGTTCCAGACCTTCTGCACCACCGGCTGCAATTGCCCCTTGTCCAGCAGCACGGCCACCACGGCAAGCTTGCCTTGCTCGTCTTTGTGCACCAGGTGCACCGACATCTCAAACTGTCGCCCGTCGATGCGCTCTTCAGACGGCCGGTGAAAGTGGAACTGCTTCAGCTCAAAGCGTTTGCCGTTGACTTCAATGCTGTTGCCCACGGCCACGTTCACCTGCACGGTGTGGCCGTTGTCAACGACACCAAAGCGTGTGGACTGGTAGTCAAACTTCACCGGCTCCAGGTCTACCGACAAGCCCCCACGGATGTCGATGGGGCTTTGGCGTTGGCCATTGGCACACGCCGCAAATTCAGGCTTCAGGCCGCCCCAGGTTTGCGGGCCGGCCGGGCCGTCATAGCCCCAGTGCGCGGCGCTGCCGTGGGCGCCGTGTGGGTCAGCGCCCTTGGTGGACACCGTCTTGCCCGTGGCCACCCGGTGTGCCGTGGTGCGCGGTGCGGCGGTGGTGCTGGCGTGGGCGGGGGCGTGCCCGGGGGCTTGCACGCCCGCAGGCGCGGGTGCATGGGCGAGTCCATGGGCGGGTGGCGGCATCGCTGCATGCGCGGCTGCAGGCGCGGGCTTGACCGTCAAGCGCACTTCATACGGGNNCTTCATACGGGTTGGCGTTTTCCGCCTGCTTGCCACCATTGGCCAGGCGTTCTGCCAGGCGCTGGCGCAGCTGCTCCATGGGGTCGGCCGCTGCTGTGGCCGGCGCCGTGGCCACCCTGGCGGCTTCGTCCGCTGGCGCCGCCGCGCTGGCCTTGGTGGCTTTGGCGGCCTTGGTGTTGGCCGGGCCATGTGCAGCGCCATGGGCTGCGGCCGGCTCCGAGGCCCAGGCAGCGGCCCCACACAAGGCACTGGTGGCCATCAACAACACGGGGGCAATATGGGCAGGCTTCATGGCAAGGGCTCCTCGCCCCGTTATCGGCCGTTGCCCCCACCAACTTGACCTCGGCAAGGCACGGCGCCCGTCAGGCGCTGGCAACCTTGTGCCGCCCACGCGGCTAAAGCCGGGGCTTGACCCAGATCCAGGCCACGATGCCGATGCCCATCATGCCCAGTGAAGTGAGCGCCAGCGCCACCGTGGAATGCATCACCAACGGCGCCACCACGCCTGCCACCAGCGCATTGGCCAGGCTGCCCACGCAAGCCTGCACCGAAGACGCCATGCCGCGCCGCTCAGGCAACTGGTCCAGCGCCAGCAGCGTCACCACCGGCACCATCAGCGCCCAGCCGAAGGAAAACACCGCCACCGGCAGCAGCGCCCAGGCCACGTGCGGCGGCAGCAGCAGGTTGAGCACCACGTTGACCAGCGACGTGGCCAGCATGATGACAAAGCCATGCCGGATCTGGTGGCGCGGCTCGATGCGCCCGGCCAGCCGCCCTGAAAGCCAGGCGCCGCCCATGATGCCGGCGATGCTGAGCACAAAGAACCAGAAAAAGTGCTGCGGCGCCAAGTGCAGGTGCTCCCCCAGCCACACCGGCGCCGACAACACGTACAGAAACATGCCGTTGAAGGGCACGCCGCTGGCAAACACCAGCGCCACAAAACGCGGGTTGCGCAGCAGCTGCCAGTAACCACGCAGCAGGTGGCCGGCTTCGAAGGGCTGGCGCGCTCCTGCGTGCAGCGTCTCGGGCAACCAGCGCCACATGGCCAGCCACAGCAACGCGCCCAGCACCACCAGCAGCCAGAAGATCGAATGCCAGTCGGCATGCACAAACAGGAAACCACCCACCAGCGGCGCCACCGCAGGCGCAATGCCGAAGTAGATGGTCACCTGCGACATCACGCGCTGCGCGTCGGCTGGCGCAAACATGTCGCGGATGATGGCGCGCGACACCACCATGCCGGCGCCGGCCGACATGCCCTGCACGGCACGCCAGAACACGAGTTGGCCAATGGTCTGGCTCAGCGCACAAGCTAGGGATGCCACGGTGAACAGCGCCACCCCTGCCAGCACCACCGGCCGGCGGCCCAGGCTGTCGGACAGCGCGCCGTGGAAGAGGTTCATCACCGCAAAACCCAGCAGATAACTCGACAGCGTCTGCTGCATCTGCACGGGCGTGGCGCCCACACTTTGCGCAATGCCGGCAAAGGCCGGCAGGTAGGTGTCGATGGAAAACGGCCCCAGCATGCCCAGGCAGGCCAGCAACAAGGCCAGCGTCCAGCGCGGGCCGGGCCAGAGGGTCGGGGCGTTGGGGTTCATCAGGGGCGGGAAACGAGTCCGTGTAGGGGGGCACAGCCCGCGTCGGCGACGGCATGGCACAGGTCACATCAGGCACAAGGCCATGGCTACGCAACGACACCGCCCGCGCACAAGCCCGGTCGGCAAAAAGTGTGAAGAAAGCCGATAGGCCGGATTCTGTGCAGACGCTTGCCTTGCGGCTTGCGGGCGTGACCGCCATTCCTCTGGGCCGGGAGTCGCCCCCCGGCTCGGTGCTACCTACCCGCCGACTCCGCGAGCCACGTCAACGTCGGCCTACTTGGTATTGCTGCGCGTAGAGATTGCCCGTTTCACCCGATGCGGGGCCTTGGCCCCGCATCGGGTGGCTGTTCGGTTGCGGCTTTCGCCGCAGCCGAGCAGCTTTCGCTGCCCGGCGGCCGGCTTGCGCCGGCCCCTCACAGAACACCCCATTTGGGAACCCCGCAACGACTCGTCTCTGTTGCTCTGATCCTCACCTCACGGTGGACAGCCGTTAGCTGCTACGCCGCTCTGTACAGTCCGGACCTTCCTCCAGTGCCGTGTTTCCACGCTTGCACCAGCGGCGGTCTGGCTTGCTTCACGCGGCGATTATCAGGGGCACGCACCACACCCGACCACGGCGGTGCGCCGCCCTGTGATCTACAGCTCTCGCAACGCCGCCGTCACCGGCAGGCTGGCCGCACGCACGGCCGGGAACAGGCCGCCGACGAAGCCGATGCCCAAGGCCCACTTGATGCCTTCCCACAGCAGGCCGGGCGAGACGAGCAGGCTGAAGCTGAGTTTGCCCACCGAGCCGGCCGCCATCGTCGAGGCCTCGAAACCGTTGAACAGCAGCCAGGCCAGCCCACCGCCCATCGCACCCCCCATCAGCGCCAGCAACATCGTCTCCAGCATCACCGCCACCACCACGGGGAGCCCGCCAAAGCCTATGGCCCGCAGCGTGGCAATCTCGCGCGCCCGCGAGGCCACGGCTGCAAACATCGTGTTGAGCGCCCCAAACACCGCACCCACGGCCATGATGGCGCCCACCGTGATGCCGATGACACGCAGCACTTGGGTCATCTTCTCGGACTGCTTGGCAAAGAAGTCCAGCGTGGTGCTGGCGTCAACCTTGAGCTGCGGATTGGCTTGCAGCGCGGCATTGAAGTCCTTGAACGCCGCCGCACTGCTGAGCTTGACGGTGACCGAGTTGCGGCCGCTGCCACGCTGGTAGCTGTCGTTGACCACGTTGGCGTCGGCCCAGAGCTCGGACTCCATCGCGTCGCCCGAGGCGAAGACACCCACCACCGTCCAGGGCTGGTTGCCAAGCTTGATTTGCGCACCCACATCAAGGCCGGCAAACTGGCGCACCGCGCCCTTGCCAACCACCAGCTCACGCAGGCCAGGCTGGAAGCGCCGGCCCTCCACCACCAAGAGGTGCGGCCGCACGGCAAAGGCCACGTCGCCGACCCCTCGCATCTGGGCGCTGCCCTCTTCGCCCGACTTGCTGCCCTTGACCGGCAGATTCGCCGCCACCACGGTTTCGCCCGAAACGAGTGGCTCACCCTTGTCGTTGCGCGCAACGCCGGTGGCCTGGGAAATTTGCACCACGTCGTCGCGGCTGAGCACCGACGCCACCTCGGCCGCCGAGGCGCCGCGCAGCACGATGGCCGTGTCCAGGCCACCCGAGTTGCGCAGGGTCTGCGCATAACCTTCGGCCATGGCCAGCAGCGCCACGAGCACGCCCACCACGCCCGCAATGCCCACCACGATGACGGCCGAAGACCCGATGCGCTGGGTCAGCGTGCTGATGCCCACCAAGGCCACCGAGCGGGTCTGCGCGCCGACGCGGAATAGCAGTAACCACAGGCTCAGCAGCAGCAGCAAGGCCAGCACACCCTGCCAGGGCAGCATCACCCAGGCCACCAGCACGACGGCCGTGAACAGGAGCAGTGCGAGGTTCTTCAGGAACTTCATTTCATGCCCTCCCGGCCAAGGCGTCGATGATGTTCAGCCGCATCGCGTTGACCGCAGGCAGCGCACCGACGACGAGGCCAAACAACAGCATCAGGCCCACACCGCTGGCCCAATTGGCCGCGCCGGCGGCCGGCAGGTTGAGCGCGCCCCCGCTGGCCGCACCCACGGCCGGCCCGACGACACTGGCCAGGCCCAGGCCGATGCAACCACCCAGCAGCAGCAGCAGCACCGATTCGGCCAGCACCATGGCCAGCACACTCTGGCCCGAAAAGCCCAGCGTCTTGAGCACGGCGATCTCGCTCGTGCGCTCGCGCACTGCCTGCATCATGGTGTTGCCCGACAGCAGCAGCAGCGTAAAGAACACCGCGCCCATGATGGACGTGACGATGAGGTTGATGTCGGCCAGTTGCTTCATCCACGCCGCCGTGGCGGCCTGCTCTGTCAGCGTGCGCGTCTCGTGGTCGGAATTGGCCGAGATCGCGTCGATGGCCTTGGCCACGCGGTCGGCCTGGTTCACGTCCTTCACCCGGCTCACGTACCAGCCGGCTGCGCCGCGGTTGTAGGGCGTGGTTTCGTCGAAGTAGTCCCAGTGCAGCAGGAATATCTGGCTGAACCAGCCAGCAGTCTTGGCGTCGGACACGTGGATCAGCCCCACCACCTTGAAGCTCCAGTTCAGGCTGCCGTTTTTGTCAGGGAAGATGGTGGACTGCATGGGGATCTGGTCACCCACCTTCCAGCCAAAGCGTTTGGCCAGGGCCTCGCCCACCAGGGCGCCGGTCTTGGTGTCGGCAAAGGCCTTGCGCGCCTCGGCCGAGACTTCCATCTCGGGGTAGATGTCCAGGTAATTGGGCGCCACCGCAAAGCTGAAGACCTGGTTGTGCGGATCTTGGTAGGCGCCACCAAACCAGTTGGCATAGGTGGTGTCCTTGACGCCATCCACCTGCGCGATGCGTGCGCCCAGCGCCATGGGCAGCAGCTGGATGAAGCTGAGCTTGGAGCCCGTCTGCAGCCGGCTGGCACCATTGGCGCTTTGGCCTGCCTGGTCAAAGCCCACACGCACCGCGTCGAGCAAACCGAAGAGCAAAAAGGCCGTGATGATGGAGACCAGGGTCAACAAGGTNNGGTCAACAAGGTCCGCAGCTTGCGCCGGAACAGCGCCGCCCAGACGAGGTGGAGGTATTTCATGGCGTCACTTCTTGCGGTTCATGCGGCGGTTTGTTCCACCAGGATGCCCTTGTCCAGGTGCAGCGTGTGGCTGGCGCGGCTGGCAGCCTTGGGGTCGTGGGTGACCATGACGATGGTCTTGCCTTGTTCCTTGTTGAGCACCTGAAGCAGGGTCAGCACGTCTTCGGCCGACTGGCGGTCCAGGTCGCCGGTGGGTTCGTCGCAGACCAGCAGCGTGGGGTCGGAGACGATGGCACGGGCAATGGACACGCGCTGCTGCTGGCCGCCCGAAAGCTCGGCCGGTTTGTGGGTGGCACGGTCGGCCAAGCCGACGAGTTGCAGCGCAATGGCCGCGCGCTTTTTGCGCTCGGCGGCCGAGAGCTTGGTCAGCAGCAGCGGCAGCTCCACGTTTTTCTGTGCCGACAGTGCCGGCATCAGGTGGTAGAGCTGAAACACAAAGCCAACCTTGGCAGCGCGCCACTTGGAGAGCTGTGAACCGCTGAACCTTTCGATGCGTTCGCCGCCCACGCTGATAGAGCCACCGCTGGGCGCATCCAGGCCACCCATGAGGTTGAGCAGCGTGGTCTTGCCCGAGCCCGACGGGCCCATCAGCGCAAGAAAATCGCCCTGCTGCACATCGAGGTCGATATGGCGCAGCACCTCGATATTCTGTTTGCCACGGGTGTAGACCTTGGACAGGTCGCGGATCTCGATCAATGCACCCATGCTCATTCCTTGTTCACGACGGTAGAACCGTGTTTCAACTCGGCCGGCGGCGCCACAACGACGGCTTCGCCCGCCTTGACGCCTTCAGTGACCAGCCGCAACTTGCCAACATCGGCACCGAGCTTGGCCACACGCTGCTGCGCCCGGCCCTCGCTGACCACGAAGACGGTGTTGCCCCCTTCGCGCTGCACCAGCGCCTCGGGCGGCAGCAAGACGCCGGGCACCAGCGTGGCCTGGGTCTCAAGTTTGGACTTGGCCGCCAGAAAACTCACGCGCACGCCCATGTCGGGCACCACCCGCTCGTCCTTCTGGTCCAGGGCCACACGCACCTTGACGGTGGCCTTGCCACGGTCGGCGCTGGGGATCACGGCCAGCACATGGGCGGGGATCTTCCAGTCCGGGTAGGCGTCGAGCACGGCCTCGCAGGGCATGCCGGCCTTGACCTGGGCGATGTAGGCCTCGTTCACGTCCACGCCCACTTCCAGCGAGTCCATGTCAACGATGGTGCCCACGCCGCTTCGTGTGAAGCCGCCGCCCGCCGAAAACGGCGAGATGATTTCGCCCACCTGCGCGGCGCGTGCCGTCACCACGCCGTCAAAGGGCGCGCGCACCGTGGCGTAGTCAAAGTTCACACGCGCCTGCACGGCCTGGGCCTGCGCGGCCTCGACCTGGCGCTGGGCGGATTCAAGCTGTGCCGCAGTGGCCCGCACGGCCGTGGCTGCCTGCTCCTGCGACTGGCGCGTCGTCATGCCCGAGGCGGCCAGTTCGGCCTGGCGGCGTGCGTCGGCCTCGGCCTGGGCCAGCTGGGCGCGCACCAGGGCCACGGTGGCCTGGGCGCCACGCACCTGGGCGTCGGCTGCGGCCAGGCCGGCCTTGAGCCCGCTGTCCTCAAGACGCGCCAGCACCTGGCCCTTCTTGACCCTGAAGCCCTCGTCGATCAACACCTGTGTCAGCGTGCCGGTGATCTGTGAAGAGACGGTGGCCATGCGCCGCGCCGTGACGTAGCCCGAGGCCTGCAACACGGCGGCGGCGCCGCTGCCTTGCCCGTTGGCCCGTGCGACCACGGTCTGGACGACAACCGGCCTGCTGCCGGTAAAGAACCACCAGGCCGCAGTGCCCACAACAGCCAGCAGCACCGTGGCGGCAGCCACCCAGACCCACTTGGGTGTTCCACCGTCGTGGTCCTCCCGGTGCGCTTCGTCAATGCGCAACTCTTTCAGCAGTCCGGTATCGATGGTGGGCTCCCTTTGAACGGGCCCTCACAAACCAGGCCGGGTCAGCCTGCACCTGTGGGAGGACCATGCCCGGCGCGGTGGGTTCTGCTCGAGCGCCCGAATCGTAGCGCGACTGCCGTGCGGTCTCGTTCAGCGCGGCGCAACGCAAGCTGGCCTGCACAGCCGCCGGCACCGCCCAGGTCGACATCCTCTGCCGCACCCCATCAGCCGCCATGTCGACGCCGCGCCGGCGCATCGCCACGTCGCCGCGTTCAATGGCCAGCTACCGGCCGGCCCGTTCAGCAGCGAATTCGTCGTACGGGTCCACCGGCACGATGACCAGGATCTTGCGGACGACCAACGCGCGAAGGCGCGGCCGATGTACCTGATGATGCTGGGCTGGATGCCTTCGGTCGGCTCGTCCAGCATCAGCGCCTTGGGGCCCGCTGCCATCGCCCGGGCGATGGCCGACTGATGCTGCCAATGAACCCTCAAGTCGCCACCCCGGCGGTGTCGGCGGCCTGCTGCCAACCAGCCGGCCCCCGGATCCGCCTGCCCCAATCAGTTCATGCCGAGTTTGCCTGAGGTGGTCGCGATCATCGCTCACGACGGTGGCGGCATCTGGAGTTCCTTGACCCCACCATCCCACTGCAGACTGCCATCAGCACCGTGCTTGGAATCGACGGAGGGGGCTCGGGGGAGCTGAACATTCCACCGAAGGTGTACCTGGGGCTAGCGCCCCAGGTACACCTCGACCACTTTCTGATTCGCCTGCACTTCACTCAGCAGGCCTTCGGCCAGCACACTGCCTTCGTGCAGCACCGTCACTTTCTTGCGGCCTTGTGTGAGCTGGTCCACGAACTTCATGTCGTGCTCCACCACCACCAGCGAATGTCGGCCTTCCAGCGTAAGGAAGATCTCTGCCGTGCGTTCGGTTTCTTCGTCGGTCATGCCGGCCACGGGTTCGTCCAGCAGCAGCAGCTTGGGGTCTTGCGCGAGCAGCATGCCGATTTCCAGCCACTGTTTCTGGCCGTGGCTCAAGAGGCCCGCCGTGCGCTGCGCTTCGGGTTTCAGGTGGATGAGCGTGAGCAGCTCACCCAGCTTGCCCTGCTGTTCGCCGCTCAGGCGTGAAAACAGGCTGGCCTTGACACCATGGTCGGCACGCAGGCTGAGTTCGAGGTTCTCGAACACGGGTGGGCTGCGCGCTGAGCAATTCCATCGGTGAGTTGGTCTTCTTCCGCGCCCTGCAGGGCATGTCGGCGGGCGCCAGCCCTTCGAGGCAGGCAACCTGATGCGCGGCTACTGGCAACTGCTGCGCAACCGGCGTTTCCTGGCGCTGGTTTTCGCCAGCGGCGTGCCCTTCAACGGCATGTTCCTGTATGTCCTCTCGGCACCTGTCTTCCTGGGCGAGCACCTGGGTCTGGCGCCGACGCAGTTCTACTGGTTCTTCATGCTCACCGTCGGCGGCATCATGGGCGGCGCGTGGCTGTCGGGGCGGCTGGCCGGACACATCCAGCCGCGGCGCCAGATCCGGCACGGCTTCGTGATCATGCTCGCCACCTCGCTGGCCAACATCCTGCTCAATCTGCTGCTGCCACCGCACGCCGCTTGGGCCCTGCTGCCGATCGCCGTGTTCGCGTTTGGCTGGGCGCTGATGGTGCCGGTGGTCACCTTGCTGGCGCTGGACCAGGCGCCGCAGCGGCGTGGCATGGCGGCCTCGGCGCAGGCCTGCGTGGGCAGCCTGGCCAACGCCGTGGTGGCCGGCGTGGTGGCGCCGATGGTGATGCACACGGCGCTGGCGCTGGCGGTGACCTCGCTGTTGATGATGGGCATCGGCATCGCGGCCTGGATCTGGGTCCGGCTGCGGCTGACCTGAAAACGCGCCCTACCCGGCACGCCGGCGGCGCACCGTGCGCGCCACCACGCCCAGGCCGGCCAGCAGCAGCGCCAGGGACCCGGGCTCGGGTACCGGAGCCGAGGTGATGAGCGCGCGCACGCCGGTGGCGTCGTAAGAGTAGGTACCACCGTTGTCCAGCGCGATGTCGAGCTGGTCCCCCGCGTTCATGGCGAAGGTCTGTTGGAAGGTAAACGGGTTGCCAGCGCTGGGGTCGTAGCCGGCAACCGCAATCGTGCTGCCGAGCTGCACGCCGTTGAGGAACACACCCACGTTGGCACCCTGGTAGTAGGCGTCGGCGCCCCAGAAGCCGGCATCCAGCGTGTACTGGCCGGCGCTCGGGGCGGTGAAGCGGATGGTGGCGTCCTGGGTTGCGTCGGGGCCGGGGTGGAAGTAGCTGGTGTGCGGCAAGAAGTGCGCCGAGCCCGCGTCGTAGGCCAGGCTGTCGATGTTGTGAAAGACATGCGAGCTGCCGTTGTTCCAGCCACGCAATGAGCCGTTGATGCCCGTCAAGCCGTAGGTGACGAAGCCGGTGCCGGCGTCGGTTTGGCCGTAGGTCCATTCGCCATTCGGATTCAGGGTTTCCGAAAATGACGTTTCCAGGTTGAAGACGTCAGCACTGGCTGTGGATGCGGCCAGTATCAGCGCGGTGGCGCTGGCAAGTGTGCGCAGGGTGGGGGTCATGGGTTTCTCCGGAACGACAAGCTACGCGGTGTAGCGAC
>CXWL01018530.1_pt1 | contig 12463 bp, 5 predicted proteins | sample 590931 | NCBI WGS metagenome assembly CXWL01 (sample SAMEA3498368, study PRJEB10139) | groundwater metagenome | biome: water well; material: biofilm material | place: Germany | collected 2015-04-27
GAAGCCAGCGTGCGTCCGCTCGGCCGGCCACGAAAGTTGGAGGTGGTATGAGGAAAAGTAGAATGTCCCTGTTTTGTTGTCCGATTTTCTTGTTGTTGCTTCTGCTCGTCAGCCCGCAGTTGGTGGCGTGCGGGGAGCCGCGATATCCAGTTTTGGATTCGAAGTTTCCTGCTGCCGAAGCGAAGCTCGGGTGGATCGATAACGAGCGCGTGATCTTTCACGGCTATGAGGTTGGCAAACCAAGTCCCGATGCTGGACATCCAATGGCGGCGACAGGGCTATTCATATGGGACACAGTTAAAGGGACCGTTACGAAATACTGGGACGTTGATGGGCCAGTTCCTTTATGCGTCTTTCATGACCGAGTGTCTTTCCTACTAAGACTCAATGATGAAAAAAATATTCGGATTCGAGTGGCGGGGAATCTTGGCAAGGAGGAACAGACCCGAACTTTAGGGGATGACTGGGTAAATAGTTTCAGCTGTCGACACCATGAAAAAAAACCGAAGTGGTTAGACGAGAAACGGATACGAGTCGGATTGCGTGAGGAGCACGGATATCTCGATTTTGGACCTTGGCGAAATGCAGATCACTCGGTTGAGGCCCAAATCCTATTCTATCGCCTAAATGAGACGGAACCGCTCACCCTCACGCTTAACCTCAATCACGTTTGGAATCTCTTTGAGTATGTAGAGTTTGAGAATGCCTATTTGTTGCGAGGTAAAGCCAGTAACTCAGATGCAGTTCCTGTGTGGCTGCTCAAGCCAGACGGCGCAGTTAGAAATCTACTGGAGCCAAAAGGAAAGGCTTGGGAACGTATAGGGTGGAGCAGTTTTCATCTAACGCAAAAAGGTTTGTTTCTTGTTGGTGGCCAAGCTGGTTATACGGAAGCCGGTACAGCTGGAGGATACCTCCTTGCCGAAGATCGACTGAAGCGGCTCATTGCTGGACTAGTATGGAACGAGTCTATTTCCCCAAATGGCTGCAAAGTGGCCTTCGTGCATGTTCTGCATTCACAGGCTGGAGCGGATAGCGCCCAAGCGTTACGGGCCAGCAAGCCTGGAAGCCGAACTCTTAAGATGATCGATCTGTGTGGAGGAGAATAATTATGGCACTGCCTCCTGGCCTCAATGATCTTGCGAAGCTCATGTTGCTCGCATCAGATGCATCGTACTTTGACAACGCCAAGGGGTATTTTGCCCCAACCCAATTAGGTGCACTCAAAGACACCAATTATGGGGTGGAACCTCAATATTCAATTCCACCAGGATTTTTGAAAGAACTAGAGTTCCATTCCACGCCCACAACCGGTTTTGGATTTGTTGCATATGTCAAACGTGGAGCGACATCGGCCGAAACGGAGGTCATCATCGCACTCCGAGGGACCGACGGTCTTAACCCAACCGATTGGGTGTCAAACAGTCAGTATTGGGGCTGGAACCAGTGGAATTCTCCTGCTGGACGCGCCCAAGTATTTGCATTTCTTGATTCGCTCAAAACGAACCCTCTAGATCAAGACACTGCCTTTCAGGGCACGATTCATTTTACTGGCCAGAGCCTAGGCGGTGGGCTTGCACAGTATGCAGCGTATGACTATGTCTTATCTCACCAGGAGTTGACGGGGTTCAGTAAAGCCAACATCACGCTCACCACCTTCAATGGATTCGGCGCAGCGTTGGGGTTCAAGCAGAACGCAGGTGGCTATAATTCCGATGTCCTTAACGACATTGGGTCCAATGCCCACTTTTATACCGAAGGCGATCTGGTCAGTCGTCTTGGCTGGGACAGCGTTTCTGGGTTTGGGCATACTGGGGGGACGGCCTACTTTCTGAGTGTCGGTTCATCCAGAATCGACCCTGATACAGGCGAACCGTTTCTCCTGAACGCGGTCGATGCGCACCGCATCGAAACGGGTTTTTATCCCTTTCTTAACCCCGGGGTTGAATTCGAAGTAGCCGTAGCACGACCCATCGATTACTTGCCGGTTACGAATGTGACTCAGATCGCCGCACTATTTGGTCGAATCCTTAACAATCAAAACGTCTCACCGATTGAATCCATACCACGACTCGCCGCCGGGTTGATCGCAGCACTGTCTCTGGGAGATTCGACGGAAACCAACGCGCTTGTCCAAGCTGTCCTGACGAATCTTCATTCATCCGACAACATGCCGGATAAGTGGTATGTCGCGCTGAGGAGCCTTGATTGGGGAAAGATCGCTCAAAACCCTGCGTTTCAATTACTTGCTCTGCCAGGTTATGGAGTGATTCTTCTGGGGGCGATTCTGAGCGATGCCTTGCAGTTCCAGGTAGATCGTCACGTTCAGCTTTTCAATAGCCTCCGCGATTGGGTCTCACCTGCGATATCAACACCGGATTTGCAAGTTAGTTCTGAAGATCGTCGTGTGCAGATGGATATGCTGTTTTCGCTAATTCCTGGCGCGGCAATCGGGTCGAAATTCGCACCCGTGCTTCAGCCGTTGGGTGTCGATGTTGAGGCGTTCGCACAGCGGGTAGTATCGAATGGCGAGAATTGGGTTAGCGAAACATTTAAGTATCTGAGAGAGCAAGCACAGGGAACTCTTGCTGACACAAGTGTAGGAAGTTTCGTTGTCAAACTGGCCTCGAAATTTGCCGAAGTGGCCCTTAGCAGCGGCATGGCTGAACTCACGGTCCAGGGCTATCTCGATAGCGTGATCGTTCCCATGATTCGCGATACCGCAAATGGAACTGCCAATGCTGTGAGCGAGTTTGTTCAGGATATCCCCAACACACTGTTTAATTTCGGCCGCACCATTAGCAACCTTGCAGACGTTCAACTTATCGACCAAGCTTATGCAGCGGAACTCAATGATCCTCGCCTATCATCCTCGATCCGGGCTGCTGCAGAAGAAGCCCGCGAGATCGTTCAGCGCGCCGGCCAGACGGTGGTGATTGCGACTGGCATGGGGGTGAATCCGTTTGATACGCCGGGGTTCGTTCCGGGTGGAGCGTCCAGCGCGACGGTGGAGGAGAAGCTGGGGCAGGTGTTTCGGCTGTCGTTGCCGTTTGCGGCTGGGACGGGAGGGCAACAAATCTCGCTCCAATTACAGGGGCCGCAGGTCAATCAGCTGAGTGTGCTGACTGAGAATGGGGTGCAAGCGATTGGAGCGAATGGGACCTTTGAATTGACGGTGCCGGAGGGGACCGATCAAGTCTATTTCACGTTGAATGCCAGCGATGGTGTGTCGTCTAACGCGACGGTGACGCTCTCGGCCACACTGGTGGATACCACGACTGGCGTCGCCACGCATACGCCGCAGGTTGAAAGCGTGGTCAGCGTGAATGCGTTCGTTGGGAATACAGATCAGTACTATCAGTCTTATGTAGAAGACTGGTCGTCGCTTACCGATCCGAATGTCGGAGTCCCAATGGGAGGTGGAGGGTTCTACCACTTAACTCTCATTGGCGGTGCCGGACCTGACTATACTACGACTTTTAATGGGTTTGGTGATGACGCGATTTATGGCAATGGCGGCAACGATTCTCTAATCGGCGGTATGGGCCATGATCGGCTGTTCGGCGGTGATGGAGATGACTATCTCGTTGCGGATCAGCCTGATGATGATCCGCTGCCAGAGTTTAATCCAACGGGGCCAACGAGGAGCACGCAAGACGGGAAGGATTTCGTCGACGGGGGAAATGGGAATGATCTCCTGGCTGGTGGCGGGAATGCCGACCGTTTGATCGGCGGAGCGGGCGATGATTTTCTTTGGGGCGACGCTTACACAACAGGGATTGTCGAGCAACATCCTGACGGTAGTGTGACCATTATTAACCTGACAGGAGTGCTTCGTCCAGATGACGATGTATTAGATGGGGGCGAGGGAAACGATTATCTGAGTGGGGATGGAGGGGCCGATACGCTGGATGGTGGTGTTGGTGATGATGTGCTGTGGGGGGACAGCGAAGAGGGGCTGACGTTTTTATACGCTATGACTCCCGGAGACGATTTTCTCACCGGCGATGCCGGCAACGATCAGCTTGCTGGGGGTGCCGGGGATGATGTGCTGCTCGGTGGATCGGGCAAGGATCTCTTGTTTGGTGACGATGAGAGTGTGGGTGTAGCCCTGCAAGGCGATGACTGGTTGGAAGGTGGGGAGGGAGATGATCAGCTGAGTGGCCGAGGAGGCAATGATACGTTGCTGGGAGGCAATGGGATCGATGTGCTGTTTGGTGGAGACGGGAACGATACGCTGGATGGGGGAGAGGGGGCCGACGCTGGGTTCGGGGGCGCGGGCGATGACGAGATCGTGGCGGGTGCCGGGGCTGATCAGTTTGACGGAGAAGACGGTGATGACTTCCTGATCGGCGATGAGGGCAATGATTTACTGATCGGTGGAGCGGGAATAGACAGACTTGATGGTGGCGCAGATAACGACCTTCTATTAGGTGGTGCCGATGCGGATACGGTCTTTGGCGGAGACGGGAACGATGAGCTGCAGGGGGAATCGGGCAACGATTTTCTCTCTGGCGATGCGGGCGATGATCGCCTGTTCGGGCAAGAAAGCGATGATGAACTGTTTGGTGGCGATGGCAATGACGGGTTACGTGGTGATAATGGCGCCGATCAGCTTGATGGCGGCGCCGGCGACGACATTCTGGTCGGCGACGCGGATGGGCAGATCGGCGGGACCGGTGGAAACGATGTGCTTATTGGTGGAGCTGGCAACGATACGCTCGTGGGTGGCGGGGGGCAGGACACCTATGTCTATGGTCCTGGCGATGGAGCCGACACCATTGCTGACGCGAGAGGGGAAGGAAATCGGTTGGTGTTTGGTCCTGGGATTAGCCTTGACGGATTGACGTTGGGTGTCGCTTCAGGAGCACTCGTCATGCACGTTGGATCGTCTGGCCAAACTCTCACGATCGGCGGATTCGATGCGGCGAATGTCGATGCGGGATCCGGAATTAATACGTACCAATTTGCCGATGGCACTGTTCTCACGCATGAACAATTAGTTGCACGGGGGTTCGCATTCACGGGATCGCTCGGTGGCGACGTGCTTACCGGTGCTACTAATGGATTAAACAAACTTGCGGGCGGAGCCGGTGACGACACATACATTGTCAATCATGTCACCGATCAGGTGCTCGAGGCCTCAAACGAGGGCATAGATGCCGTACACACCTCGGTCGACTTCACGCTGTCGGACTTCGTCGAAAACCTGTTTGCTGCTGTGCCGGAAGGATCGTCTTCTGCGCCGGTAGCCCTTACTGGCAACAATCTGTCCAATATGATTCAGGCGCTTCCCGGATTGCCGACGGACAATCGTCTTCAAGGCCGGGGAGGAAACGATCAGATCCTAGCCTTCGAGGGCAACGATATTTTGGAAGGAGGCGCGGGAGAGGATATGCTCGACGGGGGCTCAGGTAGCGATACCTATGTCTTTGGAATGGGGGATGGCGTTGACGTGGTCATCGATCAGAGTACTGCGGGTACGGACATCGATACGATCCAGTTTGGGCCAGGTGTGGTTCCTTCCGATGTGCGCGTGCGTCTTTTGCAGGGGCAAGAGCCCAATGAGTTCGAGCGTGCAGTTGAGTTGGGTTCCGGTGTCGATAAGATGATTCTGCGCAATGCTTCGATCGAGCAGATGGCGTTTGCGGATGGAACGATTTGGGATGCAGCGGCGATTGAAGCCAGGACGGAAGGGTTAACCCTGAGGGCCTCGCAAACGGGGTCCAGTCTTTCAGGGACGGTGTATCGGGACACGCTCATCGGAGAGGGTGGGGACGACTTTCTCGATGGGAACGAGAATGCCGACCGGATGGTCGGCGGGGCAGGTGACGACCGTTACCGAGTCGACCATTCGGGCGACGTCGTGGTGGAGGCAGACGGCGAAGGCGCCGATACGGTCTTCAGCCTGGTCGACTACACGCTGCCAGACCAGGTCGAGAATCTGATCCTGCGCGGCACGGGCCAACCGGCGGCCGATCCGGTTCGTGGGGAAGGGAATGCGGACGCCAATCAACTGCTCGGAAATTTTGTGAGCAATCTCCTTATCGGCGGAGCGGGCGCTGACGTCTTGTGGGGCGGATTCAGCATCGGCAGCGACTATGGGCCTGGCGACGATGATTTGTCCGGTGGAACCGGGAACGATACCTATGTGGTGGAGGGAGAATTCAACGGCTTCGATACAATCCATGATATTGCGCTGCCAGGAGAAGGGAACCGCCTGCAATTCGGCAACAGTATTCGGCCTGGCGATGTCGTGTTCGCCCAAGAGGGCTCCTCTCTCCGTATTACGAATGCCGGGGGAACAGATGGCGTGGTTTTGGCTGACTTTGACCCAAGTGGGATGACCGGTTCGTTGGTCGCCGAGGTTGTCGCGTTCGGCAGCGGCGTCGAAGACGTTACAGGGGGGTACGAGACCCGCTTGCTGGCACTGATGAATCCCTCGGTCTGGACCGATCAGGCCGAGACGCTGACCGGCACGTCGAATGCTGAGGTGATGAAGGGGCAGGGTGGCGATGATGTCATGGAGGGCGGAGCGGGAAACGATGTGCTGATTGGCGGAACAGGGAATGACACCTATGTGTTGAATCCGGGCGATGGATTCGATCTGATCGACGACCAGTCTGGATCGGGAGACGTCAATCTGGTGCAATTCGGTGCCGGCATCACTCAAGACATGCTGCACGTCTGGTATAGCGGAACATCCAGTATCGGGGGATTGATGGTGCGTGTTGGCATGTCGGGGGATGGCCTGCATTTTCTTGGAGTGTCCGCTGAGGATCCCGCTGCCCCGCACGCGATCGACACCTTTTCATTTGTGGATGGCACACATCTCTCGTTTGCTCAATTGTTCGACCACGAAGTCTTGGTGCAAGGAACCGGACGAAGCGACGGGGAACTCTTCGGAACCGTTGCCGACGATCGTATGGTAGGCCTGGCCGGAAGTGAGTCCCTCTCGTCCGGCGCCGGGAGCGATACGCTCATCGGAGGTCCTGGGAATGATGTTCTGGATGGTGGAGAAGGCGGCGACACGTATGTGTTTAATCCCGGAGATGGCATCGATGAGATTAGGGACGACATTGGAGATCCGGCCTCCCCCGATGTGAATCGTCTCCGGTTCGGGACTGGGATTACGGCGAGCGATCTCGCCTTGTTTACTAACGGCGATGGAATCACTGTGAACAGGGTCGCGGTTGGAACGTCCGGCGATGAGATTTCACTGCCTAACTTCGCCGACTTCATTCCGGCTCTCACGGTTGCTGAGTTTGCCGACGGTGTGACTCTCGATCTCTATAATCTCTATGCTGCAAATCTAAGGACTGACAACCAGACCATCGTAGGCGGGGAGGGAGAGCTGGTTCTGATCGGTGGAACGGGGAATGACACCATCCTTGGTGGAAGTAGTCCCTCAACCCTGCTTGGCGGCATGGGCGATGATGTCTTGGTTGGCGCAGACGGGACGAACCTTCTGATGGGGGGCCGCGGCAGCGATTTCATACAGGGCGGCGCGGGTCACGACACCTATCTCTTCAATCTCGGCGATGGCATCGATACGATTCAAGATGTCGAGGCGGTAGGGGCGGGCAATCACATTCAATTCGGCGCGGGCATCCTGCAAAACAATCTGATATTTACGCGCGATGAAGCAACCCGGACGCTCACCATTCAAGTGGGCGCAAGCGGGACAGATAGGCTGGTGCTGACCAACTTCGATCCCACCGGGGCGAACGGCTCGCTGGTAGTGGAGACGCTCGTCTTTGCGGACGGCAGCACGGCAAGTCTGGCGCAATTACTCGGGCTTGGCGGGCCAGTGGCCACGAACGGCGACGACACCTTCACGACCGGCTCAGGGAATGACGTGATCGATGCGCTGGGCGGGAATGACACGGTCGATGCCGGCGCGGGCAACGATACGCTGACCGGCGGGAGCGGGAACGATACGCTCTCTGGGGGATCCGGCGACGATACCTATATCTTCAATGCCGGTGACGGAACCGACACAATCAACGACACGAGTCTGCCAGGAGAAGGGAATACGGTTCAGTTTGGCCGAGGCATTGATCCCGCCGGTCTGAACCTCGATCTGGGTTCGTTGTTGATTCGCGTCGGCACAAACGGCGATGCCCTCCATCTGACCACCTTCGATTCAAGCAATGCGCTTAGTCCACGAACCATCGAGAATTTCCGTTTTGCGGATGGGACTGTCCTATCTTACGATCAGCTCATCGCGCGGGGATTCGATCTGACGGGCACAGTCGGTGACGACCAGATCACCGGTACGAATGTGGTTGATCGGATCAGCGGTTTGGCGGGTCGCGATACGATTCAAGCTGGAGCGGGAAATGATCTGCTGAATGGCGGCTTGGGGAGTGATACCTATCTCTTCAATCTGGGCGACGGGATCGACACGATTCAGGATGTGGCTACGGCCGGCGAAGGTAACCGTATTCAGTTCGGCGCGGGTATCACGCAGAATAATCTGACATTCACACGCGATGAAGCAGCCAGGACGCTCACGATCCAAGTGGGGAGCAGCGGGACGGACAAGCTTTTCCTCACCAACTTCGATCCGACCGGCGCGAATGGCTCGCTCATGGTCGAGACCCTGATTTTTGCCGATGGCAACATGGTGAATTTGGCGGATCTGTTTGTCAACCATGCGCCGAGGGTTACCAATCCGCTGGCCGATCAGATCGTGCCGGAGGACGCACCGTTCAGTTTCGTTGTGCCCGCCACCACGTTTGCCGATCAAGATGCGGGCGATGGGCTGACGCTCAGCGCGAGCCTGGCTGATGGCACGGTGCTGCCGGGGTGGCTGAGCTTCGGTGCATCCACTGCGATGTTCAGCGGCACGCCGGATGACGCCCAAGTCGGCAGTCTCGATCTGCGGGTCACCGCAACGGATCGCGAGGATTTGAACGTATCCGATGTTTTCCGCCTCACCGTTGCGAATGTGAATGAGGCGCCGACGGTGGCTGTTCCGTTGGCCAACCAAACGGCAGTGGAAGACACCGCGGTTACGTTTGCCGTTCCAGAATCAACGTTTACGGACGTGGATCTGGGTGATGTGCTGACCTACAGCGCTACGCTCGCCGAGGGAAGCCCGCTGCCCGCGTGGCTGAATTTCAATTCCACCACGCAAACGTTCAGCGGCGCGCCTGGGACAGGCGATGCCGGCAGTCTTCAGATCGCTATGACCGCCACCGACAGCGGGAATCTCAGTGCGACCGACCAGTTCGCCTTCGCCATTTCTGGCCCACTTCCCCAAACCCTTAGGGGCACGTCTGGAAACGACGTCTTGATCGGTGGTCGAGGCGACGATACCCTCACGGGGCTGGCCGGCAACGACACATTGATTGGCGGGTTAGGCCACGATCTGTTCGATGGGGGGACCGGTACCGATACGATGCAAGGTGGGGCAGGCAACGACACGTACGTGGTCGATGCGGCGGGCGATGTCGTGACCGAACTGGCCAACGAAGGCACCGACATGGTGCAGAGTGCGCTGCTGGCCTACACGCTGGGGGCCGATATCGAGAATCTGACGCTGACGGGCACCGGCCAGAGCGCGGGGATCGGCAATGCGCTGTCCAATGTGCTGACAGGCAACAGCGGCGCCAATCTGCTCGACGGCAAAGGCGGGGCCGATGCGATGGCCGGTGGCGCAGGGGACGACCTCTATATGGTGGATCATACCGGCGATACCGTGATCGAACGGGCCAATGAAGGCGCGCTCGATTCGGTGACGAGTTCGGTCAGCTATGCGCTCAGTGAGAACGTCGAGAACTTGGTGTTGACCGGTACGGCGGCGATCGTCGGCACCGGCAATGAGTTGGACAATGTCCTCACCGGCAATAGTGCCGCCAACGTGCTCGTCGGGTTGGGCGGCAACGATACCTATGTGATCGGCGCGGGCGATACTGTGGTCGAAGCCGTGAATGAAGGCACGGACAGGGTCATCAGCGGCATCACGCACACCCTTGCGACCAACGTGGAGAATTTGACCTTGATCGGATTCAGCGCCATTAACGGCACCGGCAACGCGCTGGACAATGTACTGAACGGCTTGCTGAACCTGGCGAGCAATACCTTGACGGGGGGAGCCGGCAACGACACCTATATTCTTGGAAGCGGCGACCAGGTGGTGGAAGCGGCCACTGAGGGAATCGATACTGTGCAGAGTAGCTTGACCTATACCTTGGGCGCAAATGTGGAGAACCTGACGCTGACAGGCTTCAGCGCCGTCAACGGCACCGGCAATAGCTTGAACAATACGATGACCGGCAACAGTGCCAATAATACGCTCAGCGGGGCCAATGGGAACGACACCCTGCGTGGTGGCTTAGGGAACGATACGGTGAGAGGAGGCAGCGGCAACGACGCCTTCCTCTTCGGTCGAGGCGAGGGGCAGGATCTTATTCAGGACACTAGCGGCACAGCGGACAAGATTCTCTACGATGCGGGGATCAATCCATTGGATCTGGTCATTAGCCGGCAAGCCAACGACTTGCGGCTTACCATTCATGGGACCACCGACCGTGTGACGGTACAGAATTGGTACAGCGCTCCCACCACAGCCCAGATCGAAACGATCCAGGCCGGCAACGGGCAGACGATGTTGAGCGCGCAAGTCGATCAGCTCATCCAGGCGATGGCGGGGTTCACCCAACAGACCGGCCTCACGTGGGATCAGGCCATCGATCAGCGGCCGCAAGAGGTGCAAGCTGTGTTGGCGGCCAGCTGGCAGTAACAAACGTCATATGATGAGCAGGATCTGATTCGAAGTGTCGAGATCCGGGGCCGGCGGCCAAGAGCATCGCTGCTTGCCACTTGCTCATTGCGGATTTGAATGGGCTAAATGAATATTCTTGCGGTAGTGGGTCAGTTTGAAATGGATTGTTGGGAAATTTGCCGGGACTTATCTTGCCCGTGCGTAAGCGGTCATGTGTGATGGCCGCATGAAAAAGAAAACGCCTGCCAAAGATGTGAACGTCAACGCTTTCGAGATCCTGCAAGTCCTGACCAGAAAGCCAGCCGAAGGGCCTACCGAAAAGAAAAATCCAGAAAAACTCTCTGCGGCTGTCGCTCTTGGAAGATTGGAAGGGCTAAAGGGGGGAAGGCTAGGGCTGCAAGCCTTACGGCTAAGAAGCGTAAAGAAATAGCTAAAAGACAGCATCGAAGCGTTGGAATTGCGTTGAAAATCCATAACATAGTCAAATCTATTTGACAGCTTTGAGTATGGAGGTGTAGCATTTTGTTACGTAAGCCGCCTCATCCAGCTCTGAGTGATGGCCAGCTTAGGGAGATATTGGTTCAAGCTATAGAAGCTAAAGATGGTGCTCGTTTCATCATTGATGAGCGATGTATGGCCAAGCTGGAAAAGCGCGGCCTTTCTACCATTGATATGCTGCATGTGGCGCGTAATTGGGAAAAAGTTGGCAAGCGAACATGGGATGGTTCTGCTTGGCGGTACAAAATTGAAGGGCCTAACATTGATTGTAAGTGGATGGCAGCCGTTGCCGCAATCTATCTAAACCCGACGTCAGTGGTAGCTATAACCGGGTTTATATTTTCTAGGGGGAGACCAAAACCATGAAATGTCCTACTTGCGGTCTCTCAGTTAAAGCGACAGCTATTCCTGATTATCACTATAAGGGGTCAGGCTTACCCCATGTGCATTTAGATCATAGTGTGTATCGCTATGATTGCGCCAAGAGGCATAGCTTTATAGAGATCCCAGGAATGGAAAGACTTCATGATGCAATTGCATATCAATTACTTAAGAAGCGTACTCTGCTAACCTCTGAAGAGTTTAAGTTTTTGCGAAAATGGGTTGGATTAACGGCTGAAAAGCTGAGTGCTCTTCTTGGCTTTAAAAGCCGGATCACTATTTCACGCTATGAGAACGGGAGAAAAGTTATTAATGGCGCCAGCGATCATGCCATGCGTTTACTTATCTTGCGCCTTAAAGAGCAATGCATAAATGAGCGCATGAATATGGAAATTGAGATGCATGAATGGCTGTTAGGAATAACAGGCAAGAGCAAGCCCGCTCAAATAACAATCAACAGCGATACCCTTAAAAACCTTCCGTTTGGCCAATCTAAACATCTCGTTAACGGCTGATCTCAATGCTTGGCATTTAATGCCGGGCATTCGTTTATTGGCAATGCTTGTGCGGAATATCAGGACCCAACCATTCGTAACCTCTCTTGCAAGCCCGTTCAGTGCTATGAAATCTGGAGTTTCTGCTACGCGAAAGAGAAGAACGTCCCTGAAGAAATAAAGGGGAAGATTGGTGTGGGTGATGTGTGGACTTGGACGGCGATGGACGCTGACACCAAACTGATTGGCTCCTATCTGGTTGGTGATCGTAGCGCGACTTATGCGAGGAATTTCATTGATGGGCTGCTGCCGGTTTCAAAGACACCGAGTTAGGTGTATGAAGGAAACCGGAGGTGGGTCA
>CXWL01122296.1_pt1 | contig 12462 bp, 6 predicted proteins | sample 590931 | NCBI WGS metagenome assembly CXWL01 (sample SAMEA3498368, study PRJEB10139) | groundwater metagenome | biome: water well; material: biofilm material | place: Germany | collected 2015-04-27
TGATGAGCGTGATTATGCTTTCGCGAATTTCTTCAAAGGAACCAACGGAATGCCAGAAATTAAAAATATTTTCAATCAAGATATTTCAGAAGCGGCTTTCGGAGAAAAAACTGGTTTCGAATTAGTGAATTCTGATTTCTTAAACGGATTAGATTACAAATCGGGAACAAAGAAAATCATCGAAGAATTAGAAAAAATAGGCGTAGGAAATGCAAAAGTAAATTACCGTTTACGTGATGCTGTTTTCTCTCGTCAAAGATATTGGGGTGAACCTTTTCCAGTATATTATGTGAACGGTTTACCACAAATGATTGACAAAAAACACTTGCCAATTGTTTTACCAGAAGTCGAAAAATACTTACCAACCGAAGACGGACAACCACCTTTAGGTAACGCACCGGTTTGGGCTTGGGATACGGAAAACAATGCTGTAGTTAACAATGATTTAATTGATAACACAAAAGTTTTCCCATTAGAATTGAACACAATGCCAGGTTGGGCAGGTTCTTCTTGGTATTGGATGCGTTATATGGATGCACACAATACGGAAGATTTTGCTAACGAAGAAGCACTTAAATATTGGGAAAGTGTCGATTTATATATTGGTGGAAGCGAGCATGCAACCGGACATTTATTATATTCTCGTTTTTGGAATAAATTCTTAAAAGATAGAGGTTACGCGCCAACCGAAGAACCTTTCAAAAAACTGATTAATCAGGGAATGATTTTAGGAATGAGTGCTTTTGTTTATAGAAGTGAAGATTCTAAAACTTTATATTCAAAAGGATTAATAAAAGATCAAAACGTTCATCCAATTCACGTTGATTTAGCTGTGATTAATGATGTGACTAACGAATTAGATATTGAAAAATTCAAAAATCATCCATTATATTCTGATTATGCCAATGCCGAATTCGTTTTAGAAAACGGAAAATACATCGTTGGTCGTGAAGTAGAAAAAATGTCGAAATCAAAATACAATGTGGTTTCGCCAGATGACATTTGTGAAGAATACGGAGCGGATACGTTACGTTTATACGAAATGTTTTTAGGCCCATTAGAGCAATCTAAACCTTGGAATACAGCAGGAATTACTGGAGTTTCTGGTTTCTTGAAAAAATTATGGCGTTTATACTTTGATGATAACGGTTCCGTGATTATCAATGACGAACCAACGNNTTCAACAGTTGCTTTTCCAAAATTTGAAGAAAAGTATTTAGTGGAATCTGAAAAAGAATATCCGGTTTCTTTCAATGGAAAAATGCGTTTCACAATTAAGTTGCCGTTAGATTTAACGGCCGCTCAAATTGAAGAAATCGTAATGGCTGATGAAAGAACACAAGCACAATTACAAGGCAGAACGCCAAATAAAGTCATTATCGTTCCTGGTAAGATTATTAATTTGGTAGGATAATCTGTAAGTTTTTATTAACCGCAGATTCGCAGATTATTTCTGTAAATCTGCGGTTTTTTCTTGTAACAATATTTAGTGTTATTCTACTAATTAAATAAAAAATCTTATGAAAAAATACGAAGTTATTACAATAAAAAAGTCGGCTAGTTTTAGCAGTATGAAAGAAGAATTATCTAAAGAAGTAGAACAATTTTTAAATAAAAAAGTAAACGAAGGCTATGAAATAGTTGATGTTTCGTTTAGTTATTATCAAGCTCAAGAATTAATTGCTTTTATCACAATTTGTAGATAATAAAATGTCAAACTGTCATTTATTAAATTTGGCTTATAATTTGATGCTTATTTTGTAACTTTAAAATTTTAAAATTAAAAACTATGTTTGATTTACCTTATATGATATTAATTGGAGCGATTGCTCTATTTAGTTGGTTAGTAAGTTCACGCTTAAAAAGTAAGTTTGAACATTATTCAAAACTATCTTTAAGAAACGGAATGTCTGGTGCTGAAATTGCAGAAAAAATGCTAGCGGATCACGGAATTCGTGATGTGAAAGTGATTTCTACACCAGGAAGATTAACAGATCATTATAACCCTGCAGATAAAACCGTAAACTTATCGGAAGCGGTTTACAACCAACGAAATGCAGCTGCAGCTGCGGTGGCGGCTCACGAATGTGGACACGCTGTACAACACGCTCAAGCTTATGAATGGTTAACGATGCGTTCTAAAATGGTGCCNNGGTTAATATTTCGTCAAGTATGTCGCAATGGTTAATTATGGGTGGAATTATTTTAGGTTTTGCCTCAAAATCTGGAATTGGATTTTATGTGGCTGTTGCTGGATTGGCTTTAATGGCCGTAGCAACACTTTTCAGTTTCATTACTTTACCGGTTGAATACGATGCAAGTAACAGAGCTTTGGCTTGGTTAAAAAACAAAAACATGTTAAGTCAAGAAGAATATGCTGGCGCAGAAGACTCTTTAAAATGGGCAGCCAGAACCTATCTAGTTGCTGCATTAGGCGCATTAGCTTCTTTATTATATTGGGCGTATAGAATATTAGGCTCGAGAGATTAATTTTCAATATCTTTAATTAGAATCCCAAATCTTTTATTGTAAAAGGTTTGGGTTTTTTTTTGTTTAAAAAAGTATTCCGTTCGAGCATTTTTTTGTCGTAAAACGAATAAAAAAGTATTGCCATAACTTTTCTTAAAAAACATACTAATCATTAGTAAATTGTTCTTTACGAGCTAATTTCTAATTCAAAAAAAGAAAAAAGCTGTTTTTCAACTAATAAAAATAGCTTTTAAACTGATTTTTATCAAACTAATTTAGAAAAAAAACAATAATTCTTTACAAGCACAAATAGACTCAATTGCTTAAAACGCTGGCTTTTTTGTGATTATTTTTTAACTAAATGGCGCTTTTGTTAAAAACATCCTTAAAAGTTTGTTAATTTGTTAAAATATTTTTTATATTGCGCTGCCCAAAAAAAACAAAATCTATATAAAACCAAAAGTGAATAGTTACTTAAATCTATTTGCTTAATCCTACTATTCTTCAAGTAAATGATTTAATTAAAAACTTTAATCTTTTCTTATTATAATTAAAACAACCCCAAACATGAAAAAAATAATACTTACATTATTTGTACTTCTTTGTTACAATTCATATTCTCAATCTGACAAGACTATGTCGATAGAGAAAAATGAGATTAATAACAATTTGCCAGCTAAAGGCACTTACCAATTCATTATTAATGACACTAAAAATCAATATGTTTTTAGTAATGAAACTCTTCTTTTAATTGAATCAAGAAGAAAAGAAAATGAAAATGTAAAAATCGAATTAGGAAAAAATGTTCAAGTGATAATTCTTTCTAAAAAATACATTTCGTCAAAAGAATTCATACCTGTAGATGAATTTACTTACAATTTATAGACGAAGATTATTATTTTTTATCACTTAAAGAGCTAATTATGAAAAAAAACTTACTTATACTGCTTTCCTTTTTTTCTTTTTTTCTAGGATATGCACAACCCGCAAATAACACCTGTTTAACCGCTCAGTCTATTACTCCAAATGGAACCTGTGTATCGGGAACAACAGTAGCTGCAACTGACACATGGAATAATGTTGTTGGCTGTCAAAATGGAAATAATGGTTCAAACCATCCAGATGTTTGGTATACTTTTGTTTCTACTGGTACACAAGCAGTTTTCACAAATACAGCTGGTACGTTTGGAGGAACAATGGAATTAATATTGGTTGAGGGAACTTGTGCCAGTACCTTTACTTTAGCAGGAAATAGTTGTTCTGCATCACCACAAAGTGCAACTTTTACAGGTTTAACAATTGGTACAACATATTACTATACAATTTCAAATGCATCAGGAGCAGGACAAACTCCAGGTACTTTTACAACTTGTGTTACAACATCTTCACCCCCACCACTTTCTGGTCAAGATTGTGGAACTGCTGCTATTTTATGCGATAATTCCACCTTTGGACAAGGTAGTTCAACTGCTGGAAGTGGATCTGTATTTGGAAATACTTCAAATGAAAATTTATCGGCTTTTGGATGTTTAATGACAGACGAAAGACAGTCTAAATGGTATAAATTTACAGCAGGATGTAGTGGAACAATTGAGTTTATGATTGATCCCATAACCAATACTAATGATTATGATTTTGCAATTTATGATATTACAACTTCTGGTTGTGCTATTACACCAGGAGGGTCAATCGCAGGTGGTGCTACGCAAGTAGTTTGTAATTATAGTGCATGCGATGGTTCTACTGGAGCTTCTAGTGCTGCAAATCCTTGTACAACATATGGCGCTAGTGATTGTGGCGGACCTCCAGGATGTCAAGCCACAGGTGTTGCGGCTCCTCCATCATTAATTGCAGGGCATTCATACGCGTTAATAATTGATAATTTTTCACTTACAAATTCAGGATTCAATTTCACATGGACTGGAGGTAGTGCTACTATTGGCCCAGATGCTTTGTATACTTTTACCAATCCTTCATGCGGGGTTTATAATTTTACTAAGACTTGTAATACGGGAAGTTTTTCTACATATTTATGGACTTTTGGAGACGGAACAACATCAACACTTCAAAACCCTACTCATACATACACAACAGGAGGGAATTATACAATTTCTCTAGAAGTAACTGACGCTATTGGATGTAAAAAAACGGAGAGTCAAACTATATTAATTGCAATGCCATTAATTGCTGATGTTGCTGCAACAATATGTTCACCAAACACATTTTCTGTTACGCCAGCAAATACTTTACCTAATATAGTACCAACTGGAACTACCTATACTTGGGGAACACCAGTTATTTCACCTTTAGGAGCAATTACAGGAGGTAGTGCTCAAGCAGTAGCACAAACTTCTATCAGTCAAGCATTAACAAATACAACATTATCGCCAGCAACAGCTACATATACAGTTACAGCATCTTCAGGATCTGGACCTGCTGTTTGTACAGATACTTTTATAATAGTTGTTAACGTAAGTGAAATGCCTGCTACACCAACAGTTACAACTCCAGCAGCTACATGTTCAGCAAATGGAACTGCTACAGTTTCAAATTATTCAGCAGCATTAACATATACTTCTACACCAGTAGGTTTATCAGTTGGTGCGGGTGGAGTTGTTTCAGGATTTACTTGCGGAACACCTTACACTATTACAGCAACTAATGCTGCAACATGTACGGCAACTTCAGGTAGTTTTACAGTTCAATGTCAGTTAGTAACACCAACTGTTCCAACAGTTACTACTACAGCATCTACTTGTTTCGCTAATGGAACTGCAACTGTTTCAAATTATTCAGGAGTATTAACATACACTTCTACACCAGTAGGTTTATCAGTTGGTGCAGGTGGAGTTGTTTCAGGATTTACTTGTGGAACATCTTACACCATTACAGCAACAAATGCTTCGACATGTACGGCAACTTCAACTAGTTTTACAGTTCAATGTCAGTTAGCAGCACCGGCTGTTCCAACAGTTACAACTCCAGCAGCTACATGTTCAGCTAACGGAACTGCTACTGTTTCAAATTACTCAGCGGCATTAACATACACTTCTACACCAGCAGGCTTATCAGTTGGTGCAGGTGGAGTTGTTTCAGGATTTACTTGTGGAACATCTTACACGATTTCTGCAACAAATGCTGCAACTTGTACGGCAACATCAGCTAGTTTTACAGTTCAATGTCAGTTAGTAGCACCGGCTGTTCCAGCAGTTGCTACCGCAGCAGCTACTTGTTCAGCAAATGGAACTGCTACAGTTTCAAATTACTCGACAGCGTTAACCTATACTTCTACACCAGCAGGCTTATCAGTTGGTGCGGGTGGAGTTGTTTCAGGATTTGCTTGTGGAACACCTTACACCATTACAGCAACAAATGCTTCAACTTGTGCAGCAACTTCAACTAGTTTCACAATTCAATGTCAGTTAGTGGCACCGGCTGTTCCAACAGTTGCTACTGCAGCGGCTACATGTTTAGCAAATGGAACTGCTACAGTTTCAAATTACTCGGCAGCGTTAACATATACTTCTACACCAGCAGGTTTATCTGTTGGTGCGGGTGGAGTTGTTTCAGGATTTACATGTGGAACATCTTACACAATTACAGCAACAAATGCTGCAACATGTTTTGCTACTTCAGCAAGTTTTACAGTTCAATGTCAGTTAGTAGCACCAGCTGTTCCAGCAGTTGCTACTGCAGCAGCTACGTGTTCAGCAAATGGTACTGCTACAGTTTCAAATTACTCAGTAGCATTAACGTATACTTCTACACCAGTAGGTTTATCAGTTGGTGCAGGAGGAGTTGTTTCAGGATTTACATGTGGAACAGCTTATACTATTACAGCAACAAATGCTTCAACGTGTTCTGCAACATCGACAAGTTTTACAGTTCAATGTCAATTGGTTTCACCAGCTGTTCCAGCAGTTGCTACAGCTGTAGCTACATGTTCAGCAAATGGAACTGCTACAGTTTCAAATTACTCAGCAGCATTAACATATACTTCTACACCAGTAGGTTTATCAGTTGGTGCGGGTGGAGTGGTTTCAGGATTTACTTGTGGAACTTCTTACACGATTACAGCAACAAATGCTGTAACTTGTGCAGCAACTTCAGCTAGTTTTACAGTTCAATGTCAATTAGCAGCACCAGCTATTCCATCGATTGCTACTGTAGTAGCTTCATGTTTAGCTAATGGAACTGCAACTGTTTCAAATTATTCAGCAGCATTAACATACACTTCTACACCAGCAGGTTTATCTGTTGGTGCGGGTGGAGTTGTTTCAGGATTTACTTGTGGAACACCTTACACCATTACAGCAACAAATGCTGCAACTTGTACTGCAACTTCAGCTAGTTTTACAGTTCAATGTCAATTAGCAGCACAACCTGTTCCAACAATAATTACTACAGCAGCAACATGTTCTGCAGCAGGAAGCTCGACGGTTTCTAATTATAGTGTAACAAATTCGTATACTTTTTCACCTTCTGGTCCTACAGTTGGAGCAGGTGGTTTGATTTCTGGAATGATAAATGGTGCAGGTTATACAGTTACTTCTACAAATGCAGGATGTACTTCGGCTTCTACGGCTTCGTTTAGTAATGCGGCACAATTACCAGTACCAGTTGTTCCTACAGTTGCTACTATAGCGGCAACATGTTCAGCAAATGGAACTGCAACTGTTTCAAATTATTCAGCAGCATTGACCTATACTTCCACACCAGCAGGTTTATCAGTTGGTGCAGGAGGACTTGTTTCAGGATTTACTTGTGGAACATCTTACACTATTACAGCAACAAATACTTCAACATGTGCAGCAACTTCAGCTAATTTTACAGTTCAATGTCAATTAGTAACACCAGCTGTCCCAACAGTTGCAACTGTAGTATCTACATGTTCAGCAAATGGAACTGCAACTGTTTCAAATTATTTAGCAGCATTAACATATACTTCTACTCCAGCAGGATTATCAGTTGGTGCGGGTGGAGTGGTTTCAGGGTTTACTTGTGGAACATCTTACACCATTACAGCAACAAATGCTTCGACATGTTCAGCAACTTCAACTAGTTTTACAGTTCAATGTCAATTAGTGACACCAGCTGTTCCAACTGTTACTACAGTGGCAGCAACATGTTCAGCAAATGGAACTGCAACTGTTTCAAATTATTCAGCAGCATTAACATATACTTCTACACCAGCAGGTTTATCTGTCGGTGCGGGTGGAATTGTTTCAGGATTTACTTGTGGAACAGCTTACACTATTACAGCAACAAATGCTTCAACATGTGCAGCAACTTCAGCTAGTTTTACAGTTCAATGTCAATTAGTAACACCAGCTGTCCCAACAGTTGCAACTGTAGTATCTACATGTTCAGCAAATGGAACTGCAACTGTTTCAAATTATTTAGCAGCATTAACCTATACTTCTACTCCAATTGGTTTATCAGTTGGTGCAGGTGGAGTAGTTTCAGGGTTTACTTGTGGAACATCTTACACTATTACAGCAACAAATGCTTCGACATGCGCAGCAACTTCGGCTAGTTTTACAGTTCAATGTCAATTAGTGACACCAGCTGTTCCAGCAGTTGCTACGGCAGCAGCTACATGTTCAGCAAATGGAACTGCAACTGTTTCAAATTATTCAGCAGCATTAACATATACTTCTACTCCAGTAGGTTTATCTGTCGGTGCGGGTGGAATTGTTTCAGGATTTACTTGTGGAGCATCTTACACCATTACAGCAACAAATGCTTCAACATGTGCAGCAAGTTCGACTAGTTTTACAGTTCAATGTCAATTAGTGACACCAGCTGTTCCAACAGTTACTACAGTGGCAGCAACATGTTTAGCAAATGGAACTGCTACGATTTCAAATTATTCAGCAACATTAACATATACTTTTACACCTACTGGTCCGACTGTTGGAGCAGGTGGTCTTATGTCAGGAATGACTCTGGGAACAAGTTATACTGTAATAGCAAATAATGGAAGTTGTTCTTCGGTTGCATCAGCATCATTTAGTAATGCAACGATGTTATCATCACCAGCAACACCAACTATTTCTGCTACAGCACCAACTTGTGCAGCAGATGGAACTGCAACTGTTTCAAACTATATTGCTACATTAACTTATACTTTTACACCTACTGGTCCAATAGTTGGAGCAGGTGGTCTTATATCAGGAATGACATTGGGTACAAGTTATACTGTAGTGGCAAATAATGGAAGTTGTTCTTCAACTGTATCTGTATCATTTAGTAATGAAACAATGTTGGCTACACCAAATATTTCTATAACATCTGGTTGTAATGGAACAAGCTATGAAATTACAGCATCAGTTGATATAAGTCCTGCTACATATCAATGGTATAATAGTGCTGGTTTACTTATAAGTACACAAGCTACAATTGTGGTTAATAACATGGATACTTATGAAGTTAGAGCAACCGCTAATTCATGTACTGCAATAGATTTCTTCACTACAGCGACTGTTTTGTGTGATATTCCAAAAGGTCTTTCTCCAAATAATGATGACATAAATGACACTTGGGATTTAACTGGCTTAAATGTTGAGAAAGCAGAAATTTTCAATCGTTATGGAATGGAAGTTTATAGCAAAATAAAATATTCAAATGAGTGGACTGGTCAAGCAAATAATGGAAACGTATTACCGTCTGGTACATATTATTATGTAATATCACTTTCGAACGGAGAAGTTAAAACAGGTTGGGTTTATTTAAATAGAGAAAATTAAAAGCAAATAACATGAAAAATAGAATCGTTCAAATAGTTTTTTTATTTGTAGGTGTTTTTGCTTTTGCACAGCAAGACCCAAACTACACTCAATACATGTACAATATGAGTGTTGTGAATCCCGCATATGCCGGAAGTAAAGAAAACCTTTCTATGGGTTTATTACACCGAAAACAATGGGTTGAGATTGAGAACGCACCCACAACATCAACTTTTTTTGGTCATTCACCTGTTGGCAAAAATGTTGGAATGGGGTTATCTGTAATTTCAGATAAAATTGGCCCTGTGGAAGAAAATAATGTATATGGTGATTTCTCATATACATTAAAATTAGGTAGTGAACATAAATTAGCTTTTGGTTTAAAAGCTGGTATCACAATGCATAAAGTTGGTTTGTTTGACAAAGTTTACCCAACTTTACCAGATGCAAATGATCCAGCGTTTATAGAAAATATAAATAATTCATACTTTAATTTAGGTTCTGGATTGTTTTATTATACCAACAAATATTATTTAGGTTTATCTGTTCCAAATATGATAAAATCAAATCATTTAGATTATAATGGTAGACAGTTTGGATCAGAAGTATCTCATTATTTCTTAACAGGAGGTTATGTTTTCGATCTTACAGAAAGTGTGAAATTTAAACCTTTTTTCATGGTCAAATCAGCATTTGAAGCACCAACTTCACTTGATTTATCAACTAATTTCTTATTTAATCAAAAATTTGAAATAGGAGCAACATATAGACTTGAAGATAGTTTTGGAGCAATGGTTAATTATGCCATTACACCGAACTTAAGAATAGGTTATGCATATGATCACGTTGTATCGGATTTAAATGTAACTACACCAACTTCTCATGAAATTATCTTGTTATTTGATTTAAATTTCCCTAAAAAGGTGTCAAGTTCACCAAGATTTTTTTAACCTAAAAGCGATAACGACATGAAAAAAATATATTTAATATTGAGTTTTGTAATCGCTAGTAATTTACTTAGCGCACAAAACAAAGACACCAAAACTGCTGACAAATTATACGACAGGTATGAATATGTTGATGCTGCAAAAGAATATTTAAAGTTAGCAGAAAGCAACAAAGCAAATAATTATGTTTATAAGCAATTAGCAGATAGTTATTATAATATTTTTAATACTACAGAAGCAATTAAATGGTATGCAAAAACAATAGAAGAAAAGCAAGAAGCAGAAACCTACTATAAATATGCTCAAATGTTAAAAGCAGAAAAAAACATAGTAGAAGCTAATAAACAAATGAAACAATTTGCTGCACTTGCTCCAAATGATCAACGAGCAAAAGCATTTTTGTCAAATCCTGATTATTTGCCTAAACTTCAAGGACAATCTAAATTATTTTCAATTGTTAAATCTGATATAAATAGCGATAAATCAGATTTTGGAGCGGTGTTAACGAATGATAACTCCATTTATTTTTCAAGTTCTAAAAACACATCGAGAAAAAATAGTAATTGGAATGAAGAACCCTATTTAGACTTATATAAAGCTATATATAATTCAAATGGAACAATTAGTAACGCAACAGAAGTGTCTGAGTTAAATACAAAATGGCATGACGGTCCAGCAAGCATTACTTCTGACGGAAGTGTAATGTATTATGGAAGTGAAAGTTTTAACGAAAAAGAGTATACCAAAGACAAATCTAAAAATGCAAAATTTGGGAAAATTTATTTATACAAAGCAACCAATCAAAATGGAAAATGGGCAGATAGTAAACCTTTACCATTTAATAATGCGGCATTCGATGTTAGAAACCCAAGTATTAGTAAAGATGGAAAAACATTATACTTCTCTTCAAATATGCCTGGTGGTTTTGGAGGTGAGGATATTTGGAAAGTTAGTGTAAATGGTGAGGAATATGGAACTCCAGAAAATTTAGGAAAAAAAGTTAATACGGAAGCAAATGAAAGTTTTCCTTTTATAACAGATGACACTATTTTGTATTTTTCTTCAAACGGCAAACAAGGTTTTGGCGGTTTAGATGTGTTTAAAATTGATTTAAATACAGGTTCTGAACCAGTAAATATTGGCGAACCAGTAAATACAGAAAAAGATGATTTTGCATTTTCATATAATAACACAAAAAAGACAGGTTTCTTTTCAAGTAATAGAGATGGTAATGATGATATCTTTAAAGCAGAACCTATATGTGCTGCAAAAGTTCTAGTAAAAGTAAAAGATGCAAAAACTGGTAATTTATTAGAAGGAGCCACTGTTGTATTGATAGACGAAAAACAAAAAGAAATTGCAAATCAAAATACTACACCAAATGGAGAAACACTAACTGGTGTAGCTTGTAATATCTCACATAAAGTCTTTGTTTCTAAAATCGGATATAAAGAAGCCGTATTTGATGCTGATAAAGCAGAAAACAATCAAGTGTTAGTTGAAGCTTTATTAGAACCTATTGAAGCAATTGTAACTAAAACAGAAGTGATTTTAGAGCCTATTTTATTTGAGTTTGATAAAAGTAATATCACACAAGAAGGCGCCTCTGAACTAGATAAATTAGTTAAGGTAATGAATCTGTATCCTGATATGGTAATTTTTGCTAAATCACATACAGACAATAGAGGTGGAGATAAATACAACATGAACTTATCTAACAGAAGAGCTAAATCAACTGTTCAGTATTTAATTTCAAAAGGTATTTCAAAAGACAGAGTAACTGGACAAGGATTTGGAGAATCTGAACCAAAAGTAAAATGCAATGTTTGTACTGAAGATGAACATGCTACAAACAGAAGAAGTGAATTTATAATTATTAAGAAGTAATAACTATAAATTTAAGTTGTGTGTAATAACCCAAATCGCTTAATTGTGGTTTGGGTTATTTATTTAAAGTAGTTTCATCAGAACTTTTTCTTTGTATTATTCAGGCATATTTTGTTTTTCCCATCTCTCTAAAACCATAATTAAACTATCATTCAACGCAGGTTTTTTATTTTTAAATGGCATAAATTGAACGTCATCTTTAGGCAATTTTACTCTTGCAATAATATCTTTGATGTTTTCTTTTACATGTGCATAGTTTTCCAACGGTTTTTTTCTTCCTTCTGGTGGAAAGTGACAAGGCGTGCAACTATTTTGCATAATTGGTAAAATATCAGAGTTAAAACTCAATGGTTTCTCTTTAGGAACATTTTCCAACCCACTTGTTTTAACAGTATTACACTTGATTGAAATCACTACAATTGCAATAAGAG
>CXWL01004069.1_pt1 | contig 12461 bp, 15 predicted proteins | sample 590931 | NCBI WGS metagenome assembly CXWL01 (sample SAMEA3498368, study PRJEB10139) | groundwater metagenome | biome: water well; material: biofilm material | place: Germany | collected 2015-04-27
GCCTTTTCGCCGTGCGCGCGCATCCAGTCGAATGAACAATAGAGCGCGATCTCGTCCCAGTCGTCGGGGTTGAGGTCTATGCCGAGGAATTCGGCAATTTCCGCCATCTGGCCGCGCATGTCTCGTTTCAGGTCGTTGAAATGGATCATCTTCACATTGGGCAGGTCGCGGATGGCCCACCAGCTGCGAACATTGTCCCAGAGCGACCAGTGCGGATGGCCGTCGCGTTCCAACCATGTATGCCAATAACGATGGATGTCGGGATCGCACCGTTCCATTGGTGGGCCGACCAGGCCCGGCGAGTTGTTCAGGACGTCGTAATAGGCTTCATTGCCGTTGAGATGATGATTGTGGAGGCTCCACACGACATCCCGCCCGTCACGCCCGATATAGAGATATTTGGCCTTGGGCGAAAAGACGAGTGTATCGACCGGCAAGTGTGTCTTGAGAAAGCGCCGAAGCACTTGCGCCTCTATATCTGGAAGTTTGACTGCCTTGGGGGGCACACGCAGATCGACCCACGGCGAAAGTTCGCCGGTGGGCAGTTCGGGATCCGGCCCGAACAGCATCTGGCCGACCATCTGCTGCATCCAGGTCGTGCCAGACTTTGCATAGGTGCTGATGATGATGTCATCGTCCCGAAAAACAAGGTCGTTCCAGATCGTCGAATCGAAATGATTGGTCTGCATTTCGCGGGTCTTGACCGGGTAGGTAAGTTCGCTGGCCATATATCCTCTTCCACTATTGCGACGGATACACTCGGGGGTTGACACTGGATGCAGGATTTCGGTTTCAGGTTGGCAATGTCGATGCCATGATTGTGCGAGGCACGGGGCTGTCGTGCAAGGAGAATGGTAATGGGCGTGACGCGCATCGGCATCGGCGGATGGACTTTTGAGCCGTGGCGCGGCACCTTCTACCCTGAAGGCACACGCAAGAAGGACGAACTGGCCTATGCTGCGGGGCACCTGACCGCGATCGAGATCAATGCGACCTATTACGGCTCGCAAAAGCCGCAGAGCTTTGCCAATTGGGCAGCCGCCGTGCCCGACGGGTTCAAGTTCGCGGTCAAGGCGTCGCGCTTCTGCACCAATCGGCGTGTGCTGGCCGAAGCGGGGGAGTCGGTGCAGCGTTTCGTCAACCAGGGCATTACCGAACTGGGCGACCGGCTTGGGCCGATCCTTTGGCAGTTCGCCGCGACCAAGCAGTTTGACGCCGGGGACATGGCGGCATTCATCGCGCTCCTGCCCGACAAGGTCGGGGGATTGCCGCTGCGCCACGCATTCGAAGTGCGGCATGAGAGCTTTTGCGATCCGGCCTTTGCGGTACTGATGAAGAAAGCTAACGCCGCGATCGTGTTTGCCGATCATCCCGAATATCCCTGCATCGACGAAGCAACCGCCGACTTTTCCTATGCCCGGCTGATGAAGACGGTCGAGGATCAACCGCTTGGCTATAAGGGCGCCGCGCTCGACGGCTGGGCGGATCGTGCGCGGCAATGGGCGAAAAGCGGCGATGCAATCGTCTTCTTCATTTCCGGCGCAAAGGTTCGCGCCCCTGCCGCTGCGCAGGCGCTGATCGATAGGCTCGGAGGATGAGCACGGTCTTCGAAGCAACTGGCCCCGTCTGGATCTGGACGGCGGCGCCTCCGGCCAAGGGTTCTTGGCATTTCATGACGATAGACCAGCAGACTGCGGTCGAGATCCGCTACGAAGCGCTTGGCCGCACCGGCGGTTTCGGCAGCGTCAAGGTTGCTGCGACGATTGGCACGACGCGCTGGCACACTTCGCTTTTCCCGCACAAGGCATCGGGCGGCTTCCTCCTGCCGCTAAAAGCCGATGTGCGCCGCAGCGAAGGTCTGGGCGAGGGTGATCTGGTGCAGGTGCGGATCGAGGTTTAACGCCCTAATTCTACCCGACCTGCATCCAATCGGCCCCCTTCTCGCATACGGCTTTCGAGCGCCGCTACGCGTCGTCTCCCACACAAACAATAAAACGGGTGCCGCAAGGCATTCCCGCTGCGAGGAAATCATGCGCCAGACCAACGTCACCCTGAACAGCCTTCTTTCTGCAAGCATCCTGGTTTTTGCGATCGCTACGCCGGGTATCGCCCGGGCAGCCGATGAGCAGGAAGCCGCAGCCCCTGATGCTGCAGATGGTGAAGTAGGACTCGATGAAATCGTCGTCACCGCGCAAAAGCGCGAGCAGAGCCTTCAGGACGTGCCGGGATCGGTTCAGGCGGTTTCGCGCGAGTCCCTCGCGCAACGCGATGTCGGCCAGTTGAGCGAGTTGACCGGCATCGTGCCCAATTTCCAGATCCAGCGCGATCCGATCGGGGACCGTATCAATATCCGCGGCATCCAGTCTGGCAACAATGCCGGGCTCGAACAGTCGGTCTCGACCTTCGTCGATGGCGTCTATCGCGGGCGTGGTGTCCAAACCCGATTTGCCTTTCTTGACCTTGCCCGGGTCGAAGTGCTGCGCGGTCCGCAGGGGACATTGTTCGGAAAGAACACGATCGGCGGCGCGCTCAATATCACCACGGCCCGGCCGACGTCCGAGCTTAAGGCAGAACTGGGGGCGGGCTACACCTTTGACGGTGTGCGCGAGGCCAATTTCGACGGCTTTGTTTCGGGGCCAATATCGGATCGCATCCGCTTCCGCCTTGCCGGCACCTATAGCGATCTCAGCCGTGGGCATCTGCGCAACCTGTTCTATGGAGGCGCATCGACGCCCAAGCTTGAGGAGTTCGCGTTTCGCGGCACGATCGAAGCCGATCTCGATGACGTCACCCTTGTCACTGCGCGGTATGAACATGGCGATTTCGATCAGTTCGGGCAGCCTTTCGGGATCCGGGTCGGCGGGCCGCTTACGCCGATCCTCGCAGCCTTTGGCGCACCGGCCGACGGTCGCAAACTTGTCGCCATCGGGTCGATCAATCCGGTGCTCAACATCGGATCGAGCGGCAACCACAAAGGCAAATCGGATGAGGCTTCGCTGACCATAACCCGCGAAATCGGCGGCGGTACGCTGACCGCCATCGGTGCCTATTCGAGATACGATTTCAAGCGTCAGCTCGACGCTGATTTTTCGCCGGTCGATGTCGTCCGTTTCGACGATGCCGAGGATTTCGAGCAGGAAAGCTTTGAGCTTCGTTATGCGTCCGATCCCAACCGTCCGTTCCAGTATATCATTGGCGGTTACCTCCAGCGCAACACGCTGGTGGCAAGCGGCGATTCCCAGTTCAACGTGCGCGGATCGGGCAATGAACTGGCCATCGACACGCTGCTGGCCGCAGGCTGCGCAGCGGCGGGCAACAACCCGGGGAATCGCAACTGTATCCTGACCGGACTCATCACGGGGTTCGACGGCACGCCGCTCGCCTACACCGATTTTGGGCGCTTCCTTGTCCTTGACCAGAAGGACAAGGTGGCCGCGCTGTTTGGCGAAGCGACATACAAGATTACCGATACGATCAGCGTGACCGGCGGCCTGCGCTATTCCTATGAAAAGAAGACCGCGACGCAGACCGCCACCGCGACCAATTTCGGTACGCGGATTCGCAATCCGTTGATCGGCAACCAGGCCGCCTATCTCGCGGCGACCGGCATTCCCGGGCTCGATCCCTTCCAGGCGATCGGCGAAGGCGCCGAACATGCCTTTGTCCTTGGTCGCAAGGAAAACAGCCTGACCTATTCGGCGGGCATCCAGTTCGAGCCGAACAAGGATACGCTGCTCTACGCCAAGATTTCTTCGGGCTTCAAGGCGGGCGGGTTCAACAGCTTTGCGCTGAGCGCAGACCCGGCCGAGGCCGAATTCGAAGATGAACGAGCAACCGGAATCGAAGTAGGTGCGAAGCTGAAACTCCTCGACAACCGGGCGACGCTGAACATCGCGGGCTTCCGGACCAAATTCAAGGACATCCAGACCGCGGTCTTCACCGGATCGACCTCGTTCATCGTCCAGAACGCAGCAGCAGCGACATCGACCGGCGTGGAACTTGACGCCCGCCTTGCCGTTACCGACGGGCTTACCCTCGGCGCCTCAGCAGCTTATGTCGATTTCAAATATGACAGCTTCCCCAATGCCGCCTGCACCGTCGACCAGCTCTTCCAGTTCCGCACGGACACCAACAATCCGCTGGCGACGATCCAGAATTGCAGCCAGGCCTTCCGCAACAATCTGAAAGGCCGGACTTCGGAAAACACGCCCAAATATTCGGGCAATCTGAACTTCACCTATGTCCTGCCGATTGCGGGTTTCAAGCTGACTACGGTTGGCGACGTGCTGTTCCAGAGCAAGCAGTTCAGGGATTCCGACCTTGATCCGACGCTGGTCCAGCGCTCCTATGCAAAGGCCAACCTGACCTTCATCTTCGGGCCGGAGGATGGGCAATGGGATTTGTCGATCATCGGCAAGAACATCTTCGACAAGAAGACCTTCGTTTATGGCTCAGACACGCCATTGCTCGAAGGCGCGCGACAGTTCGCGCCGGATCGCCCGCGCACCGTCGCCGTCCGGGCACGGGCGCGATTCTAGGCGGACTCGGCACGAGCAGAAAGGTGCAGCGCTCGCTACTTTGATCGTCTAGGGTCTTGTGGGGCAATCGGCTCCACGAGAGGAACGATCATGGCAAAGGGCCAGAAGAAATCGAACAAGGAAGCGCGCAAACCAAAGGCTGAAAAGGCCAAGAACAACGCGTCCAATCCTTCGACCAAGCAGAATCCGGTCGGGATGGTTACCATCAAGGAGTGAGAGCGCGGGCAATGACGGGCAGGAAAGGGACGGCACGAACGGGCCTGCGCTTCCTGCTGGGCATCATTTACCTGATCGCGGGCGTGGCTCATGTCCGTTCCCCCGGCGGGTTCCTGCAGATCACGCCGGATTGGGTTCCGTATCCCGAAGGCGTGGTGCTGTTTACAGGCTTGTGCGAAATTGCGGGAGCGTTGGCTTTGCTGTTCGTGCCGCGCCTGCGATATGCGACGGGGATCGCCTTTGCGGCCTATGCGGTGTGCGTCTTCCCGGCCAACATCAACCACGCCATCAACGACATCGCGATTGGCGGTGCCGACCTCAGTTGGTGGTATCATGGGCCAAGGCTGGCATTCCAGCCGGTCTTTGTCTGGTGGGCCCTGTGGGTGGGCGGCGTGACCGAATGGCCGTTCCAAACCCGGGAGCGAGCATGACGGGTGAAGCTGCCGCAACGCTGATGGAAGCGACGCTGATCGCGGTTGCAGAGGCCGATATCGACATAACGCCAGCGCTGTTCGAACGCTTCTTTGCGGCCTTTCCCGAACAGCGCCGCACCTTCACCAACCTCGGCGCGGCCAGCGGGAGGATGACGAGTGAGACGATCGAGGCGATGATCGGGCTTGCGACCGACGAACATTGGGTGCCGGTCACCATCGCCCATTTCGTCGATCTTCACCGCAACTATGGCAAGATCCCCCATGCCCAATATGCAGCTTTTGTCGATATGACTGTCGATGCGCTGGCCGACGCGGCGGGGACAGGATGGTGCGAGGCGCAGGCACGAGCGTGGCGAACGCAGGCGGCGCGGCTTAACGCAATGATAGCGCAGGCGTCAAACCGCTCGGCGGGCCTGGCTCAATAGCGCGCCAGGTTATCGGCGGGCGATGGTCTGCCGCCCAAGGAATGGCGCTTCAAGTTGTGCTAGCGCGGCGGGCGCAAAACCCGTCACGGCTTCGGACGCCATCGCATTGGCCCTGCCGAGCACTAGCGTCGCGGTCTTGCAGAACTGGACCTGCGCCGTCGGCATCGCGAAGAAATTGTAGATGCGCGTCGCGTGCGTATCATAGGGCGCGGCCCATTTGGCGCCGTGGCGCGCGCGGAAGGGTGCGGCTTCCGCGGCATAGGCCGCTGCGAGCACGGCCTTGTGGCGGGCAAGCATCCGGTTGTAAGCGGGCGCAACACCAGCCACTTTCGCATTGCGGCAGCTCAACGCCGCAACGTTGAGCGCGGAACGCATGTGCCACAGCGCTTCCGCCTGGGAGAGATTCGCGTTTATCGCCGCAACCGGGCGTGTCGCCACCACGGGCGGGACGGTGACAGGCGAGGCAGGGGGGCGGACGGCGACCGGCTTGCCCCCGTTCGACGCACAGCCCGATAGCAGCGCTGCACCCAATAGGGTTGAAATTGCCAGCCCGCGTGTGGTGTTGCGCATGTCGATCACCTTATAGCCTGAACCGCCCGGAGGGCGCGCAGCCACGATACACAATCAGAGTATACCCAAAGATTAACGGGGGGAGGTGACGGAGGCATTCCCCTGTCTTGCCCCGGCAAAGCGTGTTATAATGCGCGCGGGCCACGTCGCCCCGAATGGCCCATGGGAGAAACACCATGAGGAAAGATGGCGAAGAAATCCATGTCTCCGAAGAGGAAGCCAGCGGTGGCAGCCAGCCGCACATCGTGCGCTACATGCTGGCCGCGTCGCTTCTGCTAGCCATCATAGCAATGTCGGCCATCTGGATCACCGGCGCTGCGATGGGATAGGGCGGAATTCCGCCAAAGGCCAGGCCAAAGACTACGAAAGGCAAGCGGCATGGCGAATCTCCTCCAGGCGTCCGCAATAGTGGATTACGGTGGATTAGCTGACAGCTGCAACAATCACCAAATGCCAGACTCTGTCCTGTTTTGACAGAATCGCACCCCGGCGAAGGCCGGGATCCAGTCCCTTCACAAACAACGCGGCGAATCCCCGAACATTGAGTCCGTCAGGCCCCGGGCGCCTCGATCGGCACGATCACGGGCGCCGCCTTGACGACCTTCTCCTGGCGCGGTTTGTCGAACGATGCGATCACCGGCGCGTCGCGGCCGTAAATGTCTGCAAAGCTGTTGAGCTTGCCGTCGCCCGTGCTCGCCATCGTGAAATAGTTCACATAGACTTGGACAGGATCGGTGAACGGAATCCGGTCGTTGAGGCCGCGCTTGAAGATATCGGCGGCGGCATGCGGATCGAAATCGGCCTGCAGGATCGACATCAGGATCGCAAACTCCACCGCCCGGTCGGTGCGGATGCAGCCATGGCTCAGCGCGCGGACGGGACGTTCGAACAACTGCTTCGACGGTGTGTCGTGCAGGAAGATGGCGTGCGGATTGGGCATGTCGAGCTTCATCATGCCGAGCGAATTGCCGGGTCCGAATTTCTGGACGACCGAAAGATTCTTGCCGGTTCCCGTCCAGGTATAGCCACGCGCCCGTGCCGCCGCCGGATTGTTGGCGATCAACGCGCCGACGCTTTCCTTGATGATGCTCTGCGGTATCGTCCAGGTCGGGTGGATAATCATGCCGGTTGCGGTTTCGGAAAGCTGCGGCGTTGCCGTTTTTGGCGCGCCGACGATCGCGCGATAGCTGGCGATATTCTTCCCTTTGCCCACGACGCGTACCATATATTCGGGCACGTTGACTGTTACATAACGAGTGCCGAGATCGCGCGGCAGCCAGCGCCAGCGCTCCATATTGGTCCGGATGATCTTCCTGCGCGCGGGATCGGTCGTGGTGGCCAGCGCGGCCTTCAGCGCCGCATAGTCGGGGTGGAGAGGCTCGACCGAGGCAAACACACCCTCGAAATCATGGCTGTCCAATGCCTTGAGCAGCAGCACCTCGGTCGGCATCGCATTCGCGTCGGGATCGCGCACGAACCATTGGACACGCGCATCATAAGGCGTCCGGCCGTCGCGTAGATCGACGAGCAATTTGGTGAAAGCGAGTGTCGCAACATCGTTGAGCGCGACCCCCTCGCCTGCCTGCATCGTCACTTGCAAGGCCTCGGGTTCATAATCGACGGGGTTGAGGCCCCGCGCGCCAACACCTTGGATGAAACCGAGCAAGGCCGAGGCATTTCCGATCGTCCAGACAGGCGCTGGTTGGGCCGGAACGATTATGGGCGCCACAACGGGAGCGGGGGGCGGGGCAGGTATCGGTACAACGGGTTCGGGAATTTGCAAGGAAGGCGGAATAAGATCGACCGGCCCGGAAGGCTTCTTCTTTTCAGCCAGTGCCGGGCCGGCAAGCGCCAGCACCACGCCCGCAATGATCGCTGCCCTTGTCGCTCCCATATGCGCCTTAGCCTTCCGCCTTTTTCGCGAGCCAATCCTCAAGCCATTTGATCGAATAATTGCCGTCGATAACGTCAGGCTGGTGCAGCAGTTCCTGATGCAGCGGGATGTTGGTCTTGATCCCATCCACCACCATCTCCTCGAGCGCGCGGCGCATCCGCATCATGCAACTTTCGCGTGTGCGGCCATAGACGATCAGCTTGGCAATCATCGAGTCATAATAGGGCGGGACGCGGTAACCGGCATAAAGGCCGCTATCGACGCGCACGTGCATCCCGCCGGGCGGGTGATAGGCGCTGACCAATCCCGGTGACGGCGCGAAGCTGCGCGGGTCTTCGGCATTGATCCGGCATTCCATCGAATGGCCGCGAAATTCGAGCACGTCCTGCGTCACCGAAAGCTCCCGCCCCTCCGCCACACGGATCTGTTCGCGGACAAGGTCGAAACCGGTGATCATCTCGGTCACCGGATGTTCGACCTGGATGCGGGTATTCATCTCGATGAAGTAGAATTTCCCGTCTTCCCAGAGGAACTCGATCGTTCCCGCGCCGCGATAGCCCATATCGGCCATCGCCTTCGAAACGATGCCGCCCATCCGCATCCGTTCCTCAGACGAGATGACCGGCGAGGGGGCTTCTTCCAGCACCTTTTGATGCCGCCTCTGGAGCGAACAGTCGCGCTCGCCCAGATGGATGGCGTTGCCATTGCCGTCGCCGAAGACCTGGAATTCGATATGTCGCGGATTGCCGAGATATTTTTCGAGATAGACCGTCGCATCGCCGAACGCCGCCTTGGCCTCCGTCCCGGCTTGCTGCATCTGGGTTTCGAGCTGGCTTTCCGAATTGACCACTTTCATGCCGCGCCCGCCGCCGCCGGATGCGGCCTTGATGATCACGGGATAGCCGATGTCCCTGGCGATCTTCTTCGCTTCGCCGATATCGTCGATGGCGCCGTCCGACCCAGGCACCAGTGGCATGCCGAGCGCTCCGGCCGTCTTCTTGGCCTGGACCTTGTCTCCCATCGTCCGGATATGTTCGGGTTTGGGGCCGACAAAGGCGATCTTGTGTTCCTCGACGATCTCCGCAAAGCGGGCATTTTCGGACAGGAAGCCGTATCCCGGGTGGATGGCATCGGCGTTGCTGATTTCGGCCGCCGAAATGATCGCGGGGACGTTCAGATAGCTGTCCTTGGCGGGCGGCGGGCCGATGCACACCGCCTCATCGGCAAGCCGGACATGCATGGCATCGACATCGGCTGTCGAATGCACGGCAACCGTCTTGATCCCCATTTCATGCGCCGCGCGGTGGATGCGAAGCGCGATTTCACCGCGATTGGCGATGAGCAGCTTTTCGATGGTCATTATTCGATGACGACCAGCGGCTGATCGAATTCGACGGGCTGGCCGCTGCCAACGAGAATCTGCGTCACCTTGCCGCCGCGCGGCGCGGCGATCGGATTCATCACCTTCATCGCTTCGATGATCAGGAGAGTGTCGCCTTCCTTGACGATCCTGCCGACGGCCACGAACGGGGGCGCATCGGGATCCGGCGTCAGATACGCTGTGCCGACCATCGGCGATTTGACGGTGCCGGGGTGATCGCCGGCAGGCGCCGCGGGCGCTGGCGGAGGGGCTGCTACAGCGGCCGGCGCGGCAACAGGTGCGGCCATGGCAAGGCCAGTCATCGTCCGTGCAACGCGGATCTTGCGGCCACCATCCTCCACTTCGATTTCCGAAAGCGCGGTTTCGTCGAGCATCTCCGCAAGCTGGCGCACCAGCTTCAGGTCGACCTGCATGACGCCTGGTTTGTCGGTCATTGAACCCTCATATAATTTTGTCGGGTTGCCATTGTCAGAGCTTGGCCGCTGCGTCCAGCGCCAGTGCATAGGATTTGGCTCCGTGCCCGGAAAAACTGGCTGCTGCTGCCATGCCGACATAGCTGACATGCCTGAACGGCTCGCGTTTAATCGGATCGGACAAATGGACTTCGATAACCGGAACCCGGATGGACTTGATCGCATCGTGAATTGCAATGGACGTGTGCGTATATCCGCCGGCATTCAGAAGGACGGCTTTCGCGCCGCGCGAACTCGCCTCGTGCAGCCAGTCGATCAGATGCCCCTCATGATTGGATTGCCGCATGTCGATCGTCAGGCCAAGCCCACGTGCATGGTCTTCGAGCTGTCCGGCAATGTCATCAAGCGTGTCGCTCCCGTAAATTTCGGGCTCGCGCGTCCCGAGCAGATTCAGGTTCGGGCCGTTGAGGACATAGACGACGGGTAGTTTCGGCATTTTGCTCCGGTTCCGGTTGCGGGGCGTTGGCTGCCCCCTATATGGGCTGCAACCGAAAAGGCCAAGAACGAGTCCCTCGCACATGCTTTCGATCACTCTCAACGGCGAACTCCGCAACGTCCCTCCGGGCAGCACAATTGCAGATCTCGCCGCCGAAATCGGGCTCGATCCGAAAAAGGTCGCGGTGGAGCGCAATCTTGAGATCGTGCCGCGTTCGACGCTGGCAGATGTGCCGATTGCCGAGGGTGACAGGCTTGAAATCGTCCATTTCGTCGGCGGCGGGCAGGCTGATACCTGGGAAGTCGCGGGCAAGACCTTCACCTCGCGGCTGATCGTCGGGACAGGCAAATACAAGGATTTCGCCCAGAACGCGGCGGCGCTCGAGGCGTCGGGTGCGGAAATCATTACAGTGGCGGTGCGGCGGGTGAACGTGCTCGATCCCAAAGCGCCGATGCTGACCGACTTTATCGACCCAAAGAAATATACTTACTTGCCCAACACGGCCGGCTGCTTCACGGCCGACGATGCGATCCGCACCCTGAGGCTGGCGCGCGAGGCGGGCGGTTGGGATCTGGTGAAACTCGAAGTGCTCGGCGAAGCGCGCACACTCTATCCCGACATGCGCGAGACGCTGAAGGCGACCGAAGTGCTGGTCAAAGAGGGCTTCAAGCCGATGGTCTATTGCGTGGACGATCCGATTGGCGCGAAGCAGCTTGAGGAAGCGGGCGCCGTCGCGATCATGCCGCTGGGCGCGCCGATCGGATCGGGGCTGGGCATCCAGAACCGCGTCACGATCCGCCTGATCATCGAAGGCGCGAAGGTGCCAGTTCTGGTTGATGCAGGCGTGGGTACCGCCTCGGACGCTGCCGTGGCGATGGAACTGGGCTGTGACGGCGTGTTGATGAACACCGCTATCGCGGAGGCGAAGGACCCGGTGTTGATGGCGCGCGCGATGAGGCTGGCGGTGGAGGCGGGACGGCTCGCCTATGCCGCCGGACGGATGGGGCGCCGCCTTTACGCCGACCCGTCAAGCCCGCTGGCCGGGTTGATCTGAGACGCAAGTTTCGTATATACGTGAATATACGCGAGGATCCCTGCCATGAACATGATCACCACCAAGACGTTCAAGAGCGGCAACAGCGAGGCCGTGAGGCTGCCCAGGGATATGGCGTTCGGCCTCGATACCGAGGTTGAGATCAGCAAGCATGGCAATGTCGTGACCATTCGCCCGAAGCCGAAGCAGAGCCTGGCAGAGATGGTGGCGAAATTGCGCGCGTTGCCAAAGCCCGACTATATTGAAGTTCGTGAGCCCTTCGACGTGCCAGAACGCCCCGGCCTTTGAGGCAGTTGTCGTGTGGGTTGTTGATACGAATGTGGCGATCCACCTGCGCGATGGCGAAGAGGGCATAGAGGCCAGAATTTCCGAACTTGGCGGAAGAATGGCAATTTCGGTAGTAACGCTTGTTGAACTCGAAGGCGGGGTACATCGCGACTCCACGCAAACTGACAGGCTGCGCCCGCGGCTTGATGCCATGCTGGAGGCCCTGGATATTCTCCCTTTCGAACGCCAAGAGGCCGAGATCTACGGTGAGATCGTTTCCATGTTAGGCTATTCCCGCCCACGCCTGCTCGACCGGATGATTGCCGCTCAAGCCATTGCTGCCGATGCAACCCTGATCACGATTAACGGCGCGGATTTCAAAGGCATCCCGGGCCTCAACCTCGAAATCTGGCCCAGCCCGCCGCCGCTTGCCTGACCCCCACTTGTGCATCGCACCCAAGCGATGCAGTCTCCCGCCTATGGGGCGTCCGTTTGACGAGATTCGTGGCTTTTCGGAAGGCAATGCCGCGCGGCCCGAATTTGCCGCGCTGGGGCGCTGGCTGGTTGAGACGCCACCAGCCGAGCTGCATCGTCGTCAGGAAGCGGCGGAAGCCACGTTTCGCCAGTTGGGCATCACCTTTGCCGTCTATGGCGAAGCGGAAGCCGCCGAGCGTATCATCCCGTTCGACATCGTGCCGCGCGTCTTCACAGCGTCGGAATGGTCGTCGCTCTCTGCCGGGCTTGTCCAGCGGGTGCAGGCGATCAACGCCTTT
>CXWL01019963.1_pt1 | contig 12459 bp, 12 predicted proteins | sample 590931 | NCBI WGS metagenome assembly CXWL01 (sample SAMEA3498368, study PRJEB10139) | groundwater metagenome | biome: water well; material: biofilm material | place: Germany | collected 2015-04-27
GGCAAGCCGATAGACATTCGCCTCTCGCGAACGAAAGTCTCCACCCTTGATCGTGTCGTAAAACAGCCGGGCCACACTGTCTCCATCATCCTGATAATTTTTTGCGGCATTGATCCCACCTTGGGCCGCAATACTGTGCGCACGGCGTGGACTATCCTGAAAACAAAAGCACTTCACCTGATAGCCGAGCTGTCCCAAGGTCGAAGCTGCACTGGCTCCCGCAAGGCCGGTGCCGACAACGATGACTGTGATGTTGCGCTTGTTATTCGGACTCACTAATTTTTCGCTGAATCGATGTCGGTCCCATTTGGTTTCCAGCGGGCCGGCAGGAATTTTCGGATCAAGCTTCATCATCCGCGTACGATCCCCAAGAAGATGGCTAGGATGATGGCGACATTGCCAAGAACAACCAACAGCGCGACCGTGGGACCAGCGGCCTTGATGAGTCGGTTGAATGCCGCGCGTTCAAGCCCCAATGTCTGTAAACTGCTGGTGACAGCGTGGTTCAGATGTAAGCCCAGCCCCAGCTGACCCGCCAAGTAGAGCGCCACGATGAATGGATTCTGAAAGGCCTGGACGATCTTCGCATAGACATCACGATGTCCTTCTGCGTCGAGACGATCGGCAGAAGAAGGATCAATGACGCCGGCCGTCAGATGCAACAGGTGGAAAATGATAAAGAGCAAAAGCGCAAGGCCGGAGATGGCCATGGTGCGGGACGCGAACGAAGCTTGACGATACTCGCGGACCGCATAGGCGACCGGGCGAGCTCGGCGATTGCGCAAGATCAACTGGATCGCCAGGACGATGTGGAGGATCGCAATGCTTAGCAACCCGATGCGGGCTGCCCATAGAAAGATCGGCATATCCCTGAGCATTGCTGCATAGCCATTGAGCGCATGGGATCCTTCGAATACTTGTAGGTTTCCCAACATGTGAATAATCACATAGAGAACGAGCCCCAGCCCGCTTAGAGCCATGACGACTTTACGGCCGACTGAGGACTGGAAATGGTGAGACGGGTGTGCCATCCGCGATCATTATACACCGCTTGGATTCACGAAGACTCACGTGAACGTTGGAGAGGTGTCCTGCTGCATGAAGATACAGCGACGGAGTGCTTTGCGCTCGCTGAGCAGTCGCACGTAATAAGAATGTTATCGAGCGCTCGGCGGTCCAGACCGTGGCGTCACTCGCTTAGCTTGGAGCTCCAGTCGCTCGGAGGCATGCATCTCTGGGACCAGCACGGCGAGCGCCATGACACAATTCCGCCCACCTTCCTTGGCTGCATAGAGCGCCTTGTCCGATTGATCGATCAGCTCCAAAGGCGTCCGTGCTCCAAACGCGATGGCCGACACCCCAATACTCACCGTCAGTGTCAAGCCGGACACCATTCGAAGCCGGCTGCCCGCCTCAGTCCCAACACGAATTCGCAAACGTTCCGCCAGATCTGAAGCTTCCGTCAACGTCGTGCGAGGGAACATCAGACAGAACTCTTCTCCTCCATAGCGCCCGACCGTATCCGTCAACCGCAACCCTGCGGAGAGACAGTTGGCGACTGCTTGGATGGCTTGATCCCCGGCGGCATGTCCATATTGATCATTCACACGCTTGAAGTGATCAATGTCGACCATCACACAACAGAGCTCGCTTCCGTGCTCGAGGCTCTCCGCAAACGCTTTCTCAAACAGCGCGTAGAACGCACGGCGGTTCAGACATCCGGTGAGCGGATCGCGCGAGGCCAAACGCTCCAGCTCGCCGTTTTGCCGCAAGATTTCTGTCTGTGCAGCCTCAAGATTTGCCACGGTTCTCATCAGTGCGTCGTTGATTTCAGTGAGTTGCTGGTTCGCACGTTGAAGTTCCACGGTGCGCTCATCGACCTGGTGGCTCAACTCATGCAGTTGTCCAACAGCCTTATTCGCCAGGTCCCATTTCCAGCAGAGCGCGGTGGCGAGCTGTAAGGCTTCAATGCCGTTAAATGGCTTCTGCAGAATCAGTAACTTGTCGGTTCTCCCTATCCGTTGTCTGATTTCCTCCCAAGGCTGATCGGAATAGGCCGTGCAGACGACCACCTGCAGTCTGGAATCCGCTTTCCAGAGATGTTCGATGGTTTCCAGTCCATCCCACCCAGGCGGCATCCGCATATCGACAAAGGCGACCGCATACGGACGGTCCTCGCTCCTTGCGGTCTCCATTGCGGTAAGTGCCGCCTGACCTTGATCAACGCAATCAACCTGGAAAGGTTCATGGGATGGGACAGGGATCGATCCCCCGAATAGCGCGGAACGCGCCAGCCCGAAGGCCTCCAATCCCGTCTCGGATTGAAGTATGCTCCGGAAGTCGTCATGGATCGATGGATTGTCGTCCACAACGAGAACGCGTCGATTGAGACTACCCGTCGACACTCGTCATAGCTCCTCTATCCTCGCGTATCCTCACGAGGCTAGGCATTAGACCACCTTCGCCAACACCGTCTGGGTGGAAGGCTTTTGGAGTTGAATCGTGCACCAAAACGTCGACCCTTGCCCAAGGACACTGTCGACACCCACGATCCCCCCCATCATGTGCGCCAGTTGCTTGACAATGGCGAGCCCAAGTCCTGTCCCGCCATACTTGCGCGTCGTACTGCCGTCAGCCTGTGTAAACGGTGTAAAGAGCTTGGCTTGGACGGCGGGCTCGATGCCGATGCCTGTGTCCCGCACTTTCAGACAAAGCGTTGTCGTATCGACTGTCTCCTCAGCCACCGCCACGTGAAGCACGATTTCTCCCTGGGTCGTAAATTTGACGGCATTGCCCAACAGGTTGGTCAAGATCTGTCGAATGCGTACCGGATCACCGTCGTATTCCGGAAGGAGATTGTCAGCGAGCTCGACCGTCAGCCTCAGCCCCTTGCTCTCAATAGGGCCGGAAAATAGTTCCAGAATATCCTTCACAAGCTGGCGCAGATCGAACCCGATGCTTTCGAGCTTGAGTTTTCCTGATTCAATCCTCGAGATATCGAGGATATCATTGATGACCTGCAGTAGAGCCATTCCTGATTTATGGACAGTCTCGATGTATCGACGCTGCTTGTCGTTCAGAGGTGTCTTCAGCAGCAGTTCACTCATCCCGAGAATACCGTTCATGGGCGTGCGGATTTCGTGGCTCACGTTGGCAAGGAATTGCGATTTCGCGACATTGGCAGCCTCGGCCGCTTCTAACCGTTGGCGCGCCTGACGCGCCAGCTTCCACTTGGTGGTGAGGGAGGCGGCCAATTGCGAGACCTCCACGCTGGAAAATGGTTTTTGCAGAATCAGGAGACGGTCGTCGCAGCCCAGTCGGCGAATGATGTCGTCCCAGGAATGGTCGGTGTAGGCCGTGCAGATGACGGTCTGAATCTCTGGGTCAGCCTCCCACATACGCTCGATGGTCTCCAGCCCATCCCATCCCGGAGGCATCCGCATGTCCACAAACGCCACCGCATAGGGCCGTCCTTCTCGGCGCGCCATTTCCACGAGGGCCAGCGCGGCTTGCCCCTGATCTGCATAATCCAGTTCAAACTGCACAAGAGCCTTCTGAAAACATTCGCCCCCGAATAATGACGCGCGTACTTCATCCAGACCCTGTGTCTCCCCTCCCGGTTGAAGAATTTTGCGAAAGTCCTCGTGGATCGAGCGATTGTCATCAATGACTAAGACTCGAAGGTGCTGACGATGCTTGTCGATATCCGTATTCATACAGCTCTCTCTGACTGTGCCAACCAGCAATGCCGCTTAGGCGGCGCGGGAACCAATGGTAGGTAACCACTGGTAGACCGCCTTCTGTATCTCTTTGAGCCCCACCGGTTTTGGCAGGAAACCGTCCATCCCTCCCGCAATACACGCAGTTTCAACAGTACTCACTGCGTAACCGGACAATGCGAGAATCGTGACGGGCCTACCGTCCCCTCTCGTAAATCCTCGACGACGGATTTCTGCTGTCGCAGTCAATCCATCCATCTCCGGCATTTCGCAGTCCATAAGAACGAGGTCGTATGGGCGCCTCTCAAGCGCCTGGATCGCTTCTCGACCCGTACCCGCAGTATCAGCAGATTCCCCGCAGAGCTCCAGCATGCGAAGAAAGACCTCTTGGTTCGTTGGATTATCTTCAGCCAAGAGGATACGCGCACGTGACCGTGGCTTGGAGGAATGGACGCCCGGGCTTCTGTCGTGGCTTCTATTGATCAATACCTCAGCCGTCGAGTGGCAATCCGCCTGCTTGCTCTCTAGACCAGCTCGGTCGCTCGCGCTCACCTTCTCAAGACAGACCGTAAACCAAAATGTAGAACCGTTTCCTGGGATACTGGTGAGACCAACGTCTCCACCCATCAAGGAGACAAGTCGTTGAACAATCGCGAGGCCTAAACCTGTCCCTCCGTACCGCCTCGTCATCGATCCATCAACCTGAGCGAATGGATCGAAAATTTTCTGCTGCGCCTCCAGAGGAATACCGATTCCGGTATCGCACACCGTCATTTTGAATAAGACCTTCTCCTGTCGATCCTCAAGGCGCGCAACATGGATCAGGATGCCCCCTCGTTCCGTAAATTTCATGGCATTGCTCACGAGGTTCATGAGAATCTGCCGAAGGCGCAGGCCGTCCCCTCGCCACACAGCAGGTAACTCGGGGTCGATCTGACACTCTAAACTGAGCCCCTTTCGTCGCGAGGGTTCATGGAATAGCCCGGCAACATCCTGCACGGTTGCAGCCAGGTCAAATCCCGCGATGTGGAGGTCCATCTTGTCCTCATCGATCTTGGACAAGTCCAGTATGTCGTTGATGATCTGAAGCAACTGCTCGCCGGAATGATGGATGGTTTGGACGTAATGACGCTGCCGGTCGTTCAACGGGGTTGAGAGAAGCAGCTCATTCATGCCGAGCATCGCGTTCATGGGCGTCCGGATCTCATGGCTCATACGGGCTAAGAACTGTGACTTGGCTTGATTGGCCTTATCCGCCGCCACCTTGGCTTCCTTAAGGGCCTCGACCATTTTCTGTAATTCATCGTTGCGCTGTTGGAGCTCAGCCGTCCGTGCAGCCACCTGTTGCTCGAGATACTGGTTCGTCGCCTGGAGTTCTCGATTGCGGGCATTGACCTGTGCAACGAGATCTTCAATCTGTGACCGGATGTCCCGTCCCAACTCCCACTTCCTGGTCAGCGATGCGGCAATCTGTTGGACCTCAATGGAATCGAACGGCTTCCGAAGGATGAGCAACCGGTCGCTCATTTCTAGCCGTCCGGCAATCTCCGCCCACGAATGGTCTGAATAGGCCGTACAGATAACCACTTGAAGCCGTCCGTCCGCCTCCCAGAGCCGTTCGATGGTTTCCAAGCCGTCCCACCCCGGCGGCATCCGCATATCGACAAACGCCACCGCATACGGACGTCCTTCCCTTCGCGCCATGTCTACCAGGGCTAACGCGGCTTGTCCTTGATCCGCATAATCCAGTTCGAACCGGTCCAGCGCTTCTACAAGTGGCGTCTCTCCAAACAGCGTCGCCCGTGCACGATAAAGCCCCTCTTCCTCAGCTGGCGCTTCAAGGATTCTGCGAAAATCCTCATGGATAGCCCGATTGTCGTCGACGACCAAGATTCGAAGGTTTTTATTGTTGACGCCCATCATCCGTCATGTCCTTCTGTCCGCCGAGAGGAGGAGCATCTTTACTCAGACCTTAGGTCTGAGTTTCTTCTCTTCCACTCACCATGAACACATGCATATCATTGATGAGGGAAAGGAGATCCTGCGCACACCGTTGGAGTGTCATCGCATGCTCACGCTGGCCGGGACTCAGAGGACTATCCAGCAAGAGCTGCACTTTCCTGACGAGTTCATTCATCGGGGTCAGAATTTCATGGCTCATAATCGCTAGAAATTCTTCCTTCTGACGGAGGGTCGCCTCAAGATCGTTCCGAGAAGGAGCTGGCAGCATGTCCGCAGCCCGACTGACAATATTTGCTTGCAGACGCTCATTCGCCTCCCGCAACTCGGCTGTTCGTTGACTCACGCTGAACGCAAGACTGTCAATCTGCAGCTTGACAGAGCGTGCCAGATTCCATTTCTTCGTCAGCGCGTTCGCGATTTGAACAACCTCGATGCTGTTGAAGGGTTTCATCAGGATGAGCAGCTTGTCGGTATCTCCGATACGACGACTCACATCTTCCCATGGATGATCAGAATACGCGGAACAAATCACGATTTGAACATCAGGATCGGCATACCACAGATGCTCGATGGTCTCGAGTCCATCCCATCCCGGCGGCATCCGCATGTCCACAAATGCCACTGCATAGGGATTGCCTCTCTGATAAGCATTCTGAGCAAGACCGAAGCCCTCACGCCCCTGGCTCGCGAAGTCCAGCTCATAGCGTATTTGTGATGGAAGCGTCGGAACCTCTCCAAACAAGGCTGCCCGAGCTTGAGCCAATGAATCGGAATCGGTCAGCGGCATCAAGATCTTACGGAAGTCTTCATGGATGTTCGCGTTATCGTCAATGACGAGAATGCGCCGATTGTCGGTAGCCTGATCGCTGTTCATGCTGCGGCTTCCACCACGACCAACGGGAGCTCCAGAGTGAACGTCGCACCACACCCCTCGCCCGCACTCTGCCCGTGCAACGTTCCGCCAAGATTTTTGGCAACGATGGCCGCGCTATGGAGCCCAAGTCCATGACCGGCCTTTCTCGTTGTAAAGCCCTGTGCAAACAGCCGGGGGAGATGCTCCGCTTTGACCCCGATGCCGGTATCGATCACCTCAAATTGAGCACATGCCTGAGCGGAAACCACTCCGATGCGCAGCGTAAGACGGCGGGGGCTCCCCGAATGCTCCACCATGGCGTTCTTCGCGTTGGTGATCAGGTTGACCAATACCTGCAAAACTTGGTGTCGATCCGTCATCATCATGGGGACTGGACTGTATTCCCGTACGAGTTGGATGTGGTATTTCTCCGGCTCGGGGAGCGCCATCACGACTGCCTGTTCCATGAGATCTTCAGCAGACGCAGGTTCACGGATATTCCCTGCGCGGGCAATATCTTGCTGTGACATGATCACTTGCTTGATGTGATCGACTTTCTTCACAAGCGAGTCGAGTTCCCCTTGAATCGTCTGATGGCTTCCACTCAGAGATTCGGCCACCAACCCCAGATACGACGGAATCTGCTTTCCCTTCGGGTCTACGGTCAAAAAGTCTTGCAAATTATCCTGATGCTCGTTGAACATCGATGCGATCCGACAGACATCGCCCACCATCGGCTTTTTCAGCGTTTTGAGTAGCGTATCCGTCGACACATTAATGCTGTTGAGGACGTTCCCGACATTATGCAGTACACTGGACGCCACATCCGCCATGCCCGCTTGGCGCGAGGCATTCATGAGTTGCTGGTACAGTTTTTCCTTTTCCGCCTCAGCCTTTTTCCGTTGCCCCATCTCGACGTGCAAATTCGTATTCGTGGCCTCGAGTTCCTGGTTCTTCTGTATAATTTGGACACGTGATGCTTCTAATTCACTGTTCGCGTCCTTGAGTTGAGAATTGGCTCGATCAAGTTCGGTGACGTCGTGAAACGAGACCAGCGCCCCTCTGACCGTAGACCCATCGTCCATAATTGGAACCGTATTGACGATAAATTTTCGCTGTTCCCCATCAGAGAGATTCATAATGAGCGGGATATTGTCGAGCGAGCGCCGGTCCATAATGGCCCTGGTCCACGGATACACCATGAGCGAATCCGTTGGAGTCATCGACTTCCAGCCAAGCGTCCCGAGATCGGAGCCAATCAACGATGTCACGGGCTTATTGATGGCGCGACTGAATGAATCATTCGTAAGAATAATCGCGTCTCGCATGTCGATCATCACCACGCCCTGCGTCAAGGCATCAAGCGCCGCTTTCACACGTGTGGGGACAATGCCGGAGGGATCGAGCTGACGGAGCGTGCGCTTCATGAAAAAGAGGTAGCCGAAGAACCCCATCACGCTCACAAACGCAAGGAAGCGTATCCATGGATCGGATAGAAAGCGGTCTATTCCTGAGCCTTCAGATTCACGAAACGCCAATTGGAGCACACCCCATGGTTGATCTCCTGAGAAGATCGGGACTTGAAGGGATTGAAGCGTCGATTGGGCACCCAGCGGCTGAACCCAAACCTGTGTATGTGCGCCAACTTGGGCAACGATGCCGCCGTCTTTTTGAAGGAGCGCCAGTGAGGAGATTTCGTGATTCCGTTTGGCTAACGTCTCCATGGCGAATTGAATCGTTTCAATCTGATTCCGCTCCGCTAATGCGGAATATTGAACAGCCAGGGCTTCGGCTAAATCGCGACGATATTCGAAGACCTGGCGATCACGGTTGGGCACGAGATCGACAAGTGAATAGCCAGCCAACATCACGCTGATCGTCAAGCTGACCAAGCCGAAACTGATCCAGACTAAGGGTGTCACTTTCATGACGGGATTCCGTTCATGGGCATCGATTTCGGCTGTGTGTTCCGTGATCCAAATATTTCAAGACTCGATCTAAACCACAGAACTGCCTAATGTCCTGGTCGTTTTCCTCACGCATCTTGCGGTCCCACTTCCGGCGGGTGAGTAGTTCGCCCCCCAGTACAGGCAGCGGATCAAAATGCTGCCAGACTGGCATCGAAATGAGGAAACTCGCGAGGAGCGACCCACCACGGAGGATCCAGGCGATAAACCCAGCAGATACCGCCACCTGCCCAATGAGGTGACGCTGAGACTCTCGCTCTTGCACTCCACGCTCCAGCTTCTCAACCAGCCTGGTCAAACGCTCGGCAGGCTTGTGACCAACAACAAGGACCCCTTTCGCTGGCAGTGAAAGAGGCCAACCGGTACTATCGGTCGCTCTGAACTGACGGTATTCGATTACTTACCCCTCGCAAACGTACGACTTGCCATCACTGCTCTTGGCGTCGAATCTTCAGTTGCTCCCACTCCCAACACATTTGTGACCAGTGCCTCCGTACTTATCGGCATAAAAGGTGGTGGGATTGAAGGCAAGGCGTTACCACCGCCGGTCCCAGAGTTCGATCCAGATCCAGAACCTGTCCCTCCTGGACAAACACCACACAGCCGGCATCGATCTCGGCTTGCGTAAACATCGTGATCGCCACGCCGGAAACAGTCGTCAATTCCAGTTGCCCATTGAGAGGAGAAGCTATATAAGGGAGGGAACCGACTGCTTCCACCTTATTTAGAGTTCCTGAACATCGTCCACGCAGCACCCGAAGCAACATTGCTGATCTGGCACAGTTGAGCGTGCCGAATCTTCATCATCCTGACTGACTCTTTCTGAAAAAACACAGTTGTGCCTTTTTAGATACAGTTATATTGCAAAACGTGTCGTACATAATATCGTAATAACAACATCTTACATGCATAAATCACGGGCACATGAATTGCTTTGCCTTAAAGTGAGATGATCGTGTTTAAGCATTTGTCTCTATGAGGGAGGACTTGTGCGCAATCAACAAACTTTGGCATCGGCAGTAACCTGTTCTGGTGTGGGGCTCCACTCTGGCCAGTCGGCGTCGATTACGCTTCGACCTGCCCCCCCTGACACCGGAGTGGTTTTTGTCAATCGCAAGACGAACGTTGATACGTATCTTTCAGCCTCCGTTAAGCATCGTGTCCCAACCGAGTTATGCACAGCCATCAGCGGCAATGGGTTTCACGTTCAGACCATTGAGCATCTGCTCTCAGCGCTGTCGGGCCTTCATGTCGACAACGTCTTCGTCGATGTATCGGCAAGCGAAGTTCCCGTCATGGATGGAAGCGCCGCGCCCTTTGTCCGGCTGATTCAATCCGTTGGTATTGTTCCTCAGAATCGGAAGCAGCCGTTTCTTAAGATTGTGGCGCCGATCGAAGTGACCGAGGGCTCGAAGCGTGTTCGGATCGAACCGTCCCCCACCCCGAGGATCACCTACTCCATTCACTATGAACATCCTCTGATCAAAACGCAGACCTATGCCTACGATTGCTCCGCCAGCGCGTTTGAGAATGAGATCGCCGAAGCCAGGACATTTGGGTTTCTGCACGAAGTCCAAGCCTTGTGGGCTCGCGGGCTCGGCAAAGGCGGAACCCTGGACAACACCATTGTCCTGTCGGATGACGGGGTCGTTAACGAATCCGGCCTCCGATTCGACGATGAGTTTGTCCGCCACAAGATTCTTGATCTGATCGGTGACTTTTCTCTTATGGGGATGCCCTTCATCGGTCACATCGTCGCAGACCGGTCAGGACATGCACTCCACACGCGGTTAGTCCAGCAGATCCTGACCCAGCCAGAGAAATGGGTGCTTCTCAACGCAGAACCATCAAGAGAAGGGAAGCGATCAGCAGCCCACGCGCTTCACCTTCATCCAGCTGTCGCACTTCAGGCTTCTTAGTAGTCTGCAGAGATTATTATCTGGCTGATTGCTGATCTTCTGGCAGGACTTGCTCTTTATTCCAACACATCGCAGTATGGTACGCCGGGAGTGAGTGGCCTCACCCCCGGCGCATCACATTGTAGCGGGGATTACTTCTTCTTCTTCTTTGCTGCTGCTTTCTTTGTCGCCAAGAGTCTCACCCCCCTTCGCTGTATCACGTTAGGCCCGTTAACTGATCGCTATACCGCCTGAATCAACATATCGTCTAACGCCTCGAACGTGTTGGGACCGACTTTCCTAAACCGCTTGTCACGCTTGAGCGACGTGGCAATCGATGTCAGCGGCGTTTTCCCTTTGATCTGCAACCCACCTTCGATAAGACGCTGCACCAACTCCTTCGCATGCATGGAGCGGTTTGATTCACGGAGGATCTCATAGGCTGCTTGCGGGACGCTTTTCCCAACGTACTTACTTCGGCCAAGCAAAATTTCTCGAGATTGATCGGTCACGTCCATGACCTGTGAAGGCCGAATGCCCCTGGAGTCGTCTGCGGGAATGATTTGATTGGAGAGACTGGCGAGCTTGGCCTTGTCGGCCTCGACACGATAGAGGGTTTCAGCAAGTTCGAGATATTTCTTAATCGTCGCAATTTCGTCATCCAATCGACGACGTTTCTTCTCCAGGTCCTGGAAACGACTCTTGTAGGCGTTAATCCGTTGTTCTAGCCCAACGAGAATGTCTCTTAATTCCTCCACAAGCACCTCTCGTAAAGCATGCTTGCTTTATAGCATTGCTTCTAATCTCTGTCAAGTTTCTTGATTCAAATAATATGTTCGCTCAATAAACATACTCTTGCACACATGTAATCCTTGCCTGTGCATTGTAGGGAAGGCTTGTTTCTCTGAAAAGCACCAGTACCCACTCGACTTCATGCTGGGGCATGCTACAATCCGGCGTGCCGATTCTTCATGACCACCCGTCCCACGACATCCTGCTCGACACGGCGATTGCCGCCGGCAAAGAAGCGGGCGCCCTCCTCCAGACCTATGCGAGTTCTGGGTTCCGCATCGAGTATAAAAATCTAATCAATCTGGTGACGGACGCGGACCGTGCCGCTGAACAGTGTGTCATCGACCATATCCGGGCTCGCTTCCCCACCCATCGATTCCTGGCTGAGGAGCGTGGCCGTATTGAGGGGGCCCCATCACCCTATCTCTGGGTCATCGACCCACTCGACGGCACCACGAATTTTGCTCACGGCTACCCCACCTACTGCGTCTCTATCGGGCTTGAGTATGAGGGGCGCTGTATTCTTGGCGTGATTGTTGACCCCTCGCGGGACGAACTCTTCACAGCCATTGAACATCGTGGTGCTCGGTTGAACGGTCACCCCATCCACGTATCCAAGACGGCGACGCTCGACAGCAGCCTGCTGGTGACAGGCTTCGCGTACGACATCCGAGNNAGAAGCCGGTGGGCGGCTGACCGATTTCAGCGGAAAGGATCTCTCCATCTACGGACAAGAGCTTGTCGCGAGTAATGGACACATCCACGAGGCGATGCTCCAGGTTCTCAAGCAAGATACTCCACGGACATGAACACACAGAGGTGTGCCTCGTGAAGCTCCCTCACCAATGTACAACAGGAGTATGGATACGGTATGCTGTAACTATCGATCAACAGGGGTTATCGCATGGCGCGTGCCGTTCCTCCACCAGAGCAACCGAACAACAGTCTTTCCGGTGATCAAACCGCTGATCCGGCCTGGGACGTAGAATTACTCCGCGTGCTCGTCAGCCGGAAAGGGATACAAGTTGAAGCCCAATGGGCAATCCACCCTCAGCTGAAGCAGGACTTGCTGCCGGCCGAATGGCAGGAAGTGAAGGAACTCATGACACAGGTGACCGACATTGTCGGTAATCGCTTCTCTGAAGCTCTGGCGAATGTTGAGCCTATCCCCCCAGGCCATGCCTGATCCCTTCATCGCGCGACTACTTTCTTCTCCACATCATCGAATCACCTGGGAGGTTCCTCATGGACTCGTATTACCATTCGCA
>CXWL01013896.1_pt1 | contig 12457 bp, 7 predicted proteins | sample 590931 | NCBI WGS metagenome assembly CXWL01 (sample SAMEA3498368, study PRJEB10139) | groundwater metagenome | biome: water well; material: biofilm material | place: Germany | collected 2015-04-27
GAACAGTACCGGGATATTCTGCAGCTCTTGCCTCAAAATATTATTAGTGACGCATGGGAAAGAACTGCCGCATTAAGGTCTTTAGGGGAAGCAACAGTTGAATTAAAGAAACAGGACGTAGTATTCACTCGGTTGTCTACCGGGCAGATGCTCAATCTGTTCTTTGACGCAGAAACTCACCTTTTGACCAAGGTTGATTCTCTTTTTACTTCCAATGTTCAAGGAGACACGATCACCGAGATCTATTTTCGCGGCTACCGAAAATTGGAGGGAACGATGATTCCCGCATCCCGCTTTGGCTATCAAAACAAAATCCCACGATATGAAAACGTTTATGCTGACGTAAAGCTTGATCCCCAAGTTGACGACCGTCTTTTTGAACTGAGTCCCGATCTAATTAAGCTCGACATTGCCGAGGCGAAAGCAAGTGTCATAAAAATGGGGGATGGCGTGTACCTTCTCCGTTCTTTGGCAGGCGGGTTTAACGTAATGTTCGTTGAATTTAAGGACTTCGTCCTGGCGGTTGAACCAGTTGAAGAAAACGTTGTAAACGGAATCTCCGCAGAAACGGTAGCAACGATAAAGAAAACCATACCGAATAAACCCATCAAATACATAGTGCCTACCCACCACCACGGTGACCATTCAGCGGGAGTTCGCGCGTTTTTGGCCGAGGGAGCAACCATTATTACAACCAAAGGAAATGTTGATTATTTTGACCGCGTGGCAAAGGCAAAATTTACCTTCGCGCCTGACCTTTACGCCAAAAACCCCATTCCGTACCAAGTTAAGATCGTAGAAAACAANNATGTTTAATCCGATTGATGTTGCTGCAAAGGGAATTCCGGAAGATGATCCGTGGCACGGCATCAATCCTGTAAACACGGTAAATCTTCTTGAAACCCTCCAAAAGCTGGGCTTAAATGTCGAGAGAATTGCGGGTTCACACGGACGCATTGCAACAATGCAGGAATTTGTACGGGCGTCTGAAACAATTAGGGCTGGCAAAGAAAGGCTGGGAAAACAATAAGATAATTCCACTGTGCTTTCAAGTTCTTCGGCAAGTGACAAAACGGGGCACCGATTAAATTCGTAACTGGTTGTAAGGTAGGTTAATTTGGGTACCTTTGATAGCGAGATACTCTACCTTTTGCCGTTAGTTTTCTTTGCATACTTCTGTAAAGCGGCAACGGGCTTCGGGTCGGTGATCATCATGGTAGCCATCGGATCCCATATCATCGGGCCCCTTCCGGTGTTGATTCTGACCTCGTTTCTTGATGTAATCAGCGGCTTTACTCTGCTGCGAGTAGATGTCACAAACGACCACCGTCGTCTGTGGGTGCCTTTGTCCCTCGCGATGTTTCTCGGCGTCGTATTGGGGGGATTCTTGATTAAATTATTTGGGCTGCAATATCTTCATCTTATTGTAGCTACTGCGTTAATTGCGGTTAGTATTTGGCTCATTTTCTTCCGGTACCGTGGTACTAAGGTAATGTCGAATGCGAGAGATTTTTCAGGGGTATTTAACCTAACAGACTTAGGTGTTTGTTTAGTAGCGGGAACCAGCGGCGGTATGACCGGAATCAGTGCTCCTCCGCTTCTTTATTACTTTGGAAGTCAATTTAGTAAAGGCGAATTAAGAAGACTTTTGACGCGTATTTTCCTGGTTGAGTCTTTAACGCGAATGGGGATGTATATTGTTATCGGTGCTGTTCGGCCGCAAATATTTATGATTGTCCTGCTTTCTATTCCTCTGATGTTTGCGGGCATTGTACTTGGCAATCGCCTTTTCCTTCGAATTTCGGAATCCGCATTTGGACGGATCGCGGGCGTGGTTATTCTAGTTTCTGCGGTGCGGCTTCTATATCAACTGTATCCTTAAGGTTAGTAGAGGAACGACGTATGAATCGCCGAGAACTCTTAATGCAGTTTATCCGCGTAGGAGGCGTGGCGTTGGCGACCCCTTGGTATGCCGCTTGTCAAAAAACTAACCCGCGAAATGTCCGTGACACCAAAACGCAAATTGCCCTTGTAAAAACAAATGATCGGATCGGCGGCATCGATATCGCGATTGACCTGTTGAAATTACCGAAATTCAAAAAAAGGGATCTTATTATTAAACCGAATTTCAACAGCGCCGACGAAACCCCGGGTTCGACACATAACGACACTTTAACAGCAATTGTCCGCAAACTTCGCGAGCTGGAATCCGGCGAATTGACCATCGGCGATCGTAGCGGGATGGGCAAAACCAAAGATATTTTTGAGAACAAGAAGATTTTCGCAATGGCGAAAGAATTAAAGCTGAAAACCAATATTTTCGATGACCTTAAAGCAGCGGATTGGGAATTGGTCAAGTTCGAAGGAAGCCATTGGAAACATGGGTTCTATATTCCTAAAGCCCTAAAGAGGGCGGGTGGTATTATCCAAACCTGTTGCTTAAAAACCCATCGTTATGGGGGGCATTTTACACTCTCCCTAAAAAACTCAGTCGGGTTGGTCGCAAAGCGTGTTCCTGGTGATGAGTACAATTATATGACTGAATTGCATGGTTCGCCCCATCAACGCTCGATGATCGCCGAGATTAATTCGGTTTATAGCCCAGATCTTATTGTTCTAGACGGCATCGAGGCCTTTGTTACTGGGGGCCCCGATTCGGGCAAGCTCGTCAATTCGCAAGTGATCCTAGCCGGAACGGACCGCGTGGCAATAGACGCCGTTGGCGTTGCCATTCTTAGGCATTTGGGGACGACAGATGAAGTATCAAAAGGGAAAATTTTCGATCAGGATCAGATTGTACGTGCCGTTGAATTAGGCATCGGAATTAAAGGCTCAAACCAGATCGAATTTGTAACAAATGATGAGAGAAGTAAGAAATATGCTAAAGAAATTCAAGCATTACTCAATCAATGAAAAACCACCTACGGGTGACTTGTCCTCTTTGATGAAGGCCAGATTTTCCAAATACCTAAACTACACTTAAGATAAATGAGTGTTGGTCAGGTCGCCTGAGAAGTGATGGCCAACGCGCCAAGTTCTCCACTTCTCCCCGAGAATCTATTCCGCTCGCGCCGGTTTCTGATTGGTAGAAACTCCATCTGAAAGGTCGGCGTCGAGAAAAAACCGGGTGACCAACTTCTGGCCACCCGGGTATAAAGAAAACGATGTACGTCATTTAGAATTCGATTCGTCCGGCAAACTGGACGATTCGCTGCCCTTGTGTGGCTGTAATCCTTCCAAACGTGGTACTCGCGATGTTCTGCAACTGCCCTCCAAGAAAGTTTGCTCGGTTAAGAACGTTGAATGCCTCACCTCTGATCTGTAGCCGAATCCGTTCCGTAATCGGGATATTCTTGATTATCGATGCGTCCCAATTTAGAAACATCGGAGCTCTCAGGAAATTCAATTCCATATTGCCAACCTGACCGGGGGCATTGCTAAAGAATACCTGTCCCGGGAAGGTCTGCGGAAGATTTGATCCGGCAGCACCGCTTATCGGCTGAAAGCCGAGTGATGCCTGCCCAGCGGTTGCCCCTGCGCGTGGAAGTATCTGGCCATTCTGGCAAGCCGCAAGGTCAATGTTGATGACCGCTGGGTTGATCATGAATACGCCGCAGGGCGTCCGAAAAACACCGATCAGTTTCTTGACCTCAGCCTTGGATAGGCTAGTGGTCGCGGTTTGTCGTCCAGATCTACCGTTGCGATTTAGGGTTCCCCGGTTATCGATGATCGATAGCGGGGCTCCGGTGCTAATGCGAAGGATCGAGGTAAGCTGCCATCCACCGATCAGGCGATCTGTCCATTTTCCAACACCCGCCCCGAAGCGCTTTCCGCGTCCGAATGGAAGTTCATAAATAGTGTTGAGGTTGAACACATGGGTTGTGTCCTGATCGCCAATGCCGTATTCATTCTGAGGATTGGCGTTATCGACAAGCGGTTCAAAACGCGTCTGGCCGACACCGGGGGCATCGGTCAGCTGCTTTTGAAAGGTATAATTTGCCTGATAAGTAATTCCGTTTTGAAAACGACGCCTGAATTCAACCTGCAGTCCATTGTAGTTTGACTTGGCCTGATTGGTTAACAAGTCAACAACCCCAGTATTTGGGTTTGCTAAGAACATGTTATTGCCAATACGAAATGTTGCCAAATAAACGAATGCAAGTTCACCAGGCGTACCCGCAATGATCGGGTTCAGAGCATTACTGAATGCGAGTGGGTTGCCGAAAGGGCTCGAATTTAACGGAGCCGTATTCAACACCGACAACGGCTGGCAAAGCGGTGTTGTGCCCGTAACCGCGCAGTTTACCTGCCCATTTCCATACAGCCGGATGTTGTTTCTAGCTCGGTTGAAGTCCGCCAAAAAGCCATCACTAATTTTAACCTGGTTGAGGTCTAGGCCGCGGACGAGGTTGCTCGTACGCGAATGGACATATCTAACTTCCATTGCTGTCTGGAAACCGATCTCCCGCTGGAATCCGATACTGAATTCATGTGATCCAGGCACCTCAAGGTTGGGGTCGATCGCAAATACGGTGCCGAAGTTGGTTGCTGTCGCATTATTCTGAGCGTAGGTTCTCGGAAAGGTCACTCCTGCTGGTGCCGTGAAAGTTGGCAGCGAGCTGAAGCGGGCGTTGATAACTCCCGCATTAAGACCTGTTGAAAGCCCTGCATTACCAATCAGAGCGTTATCGGCCGAGCGGATAAACTCGTCGTTAACATAGCTTAGACGATACCCGCCACGCAGAACGGTTTTGCCGTTTCCGGGCATAAGTTTGCCCAAAAAACCGCTCCCAAAATTAGGCGACCATGCAAAGCTAACAACGGGCGCGATATTATTTTTGTCCATCTTGAAAAAGTTGGTGCCGCCGGCGTTGCCTCCGACAAACTGGTATCCCCCATTGGGATCAAGAATCGCGGTCCGAACATCACGCCCGTTTAGGACAGGCTCCAGTGCAAGTCCATTTGGCTCCCGAATAGGCGTGAAAAGCTCATAACGAAGACCATAGTTCAATGTAAAAGTAGGCGTAACCCTCCACTGGTCGGATCCGTAAAACGAATAATGTTCGAATTGCAAATTGCGGGCTGGAGCAACGGGAGCAAGATTTCCTGTCTGCGAAGCTGCATTAAACGTTTGATTGGCGCCGCCAATGAGCCCGCCAAGCAAGGCCAAGAGGCTGTTTGCCGTTGTTACTGAGCTAATGCAGTTTGCGCCAGATGCCGCGACACATCCTGCCGCTGCGTTAAAGCTTGTAGCTGTAAAGACTGGTGTTGTTCCTCCACCAATGAAGTAACTTGGGATAAATGAAGCCCCAAAGGCTCCTGGACCGAAGGGATCCGCCTTGAACTGATCATTCTGGCCACCAAACCGCATGGCGTGGTTCCCTCGGATCCAGACAGCATTATCTTGCAAATTTGCTGTAACCGTCTTTCGCCCTTGTCGCTGAAATCCCGATTCGGAGTTATTTATAAGCGGGACTTGGATAAAATAGGCGGGGTCGCCAGTAGTTGTCCCGAAAATGGGATCACTCTTTTGCCAACCACCACGAACTTCATTCGAAAGACCACTAGTTGCCGCCCATCTCCATGAAAAAACCGCGAAAGGCGTGTTGGCATCCTGAAACCCGACCGGCGTCGTATCGTAGCAGCATGCAGCCCCTCCTTGCTGGGCATTCAGATCGGTACGCTGGTTATATTCCTTGTTGTATTTGACCACAGCATTGACCGAATGACGCTGGGTAAGGTCGAAATCAAAGCGAGTACTAAAAGCTTCACGATCCTGATTCGACGTAATGGGCAACGATAGCCCTGTCGTGTTTAGGCCGTCTCCGAGAGCAGGATTGTTGCCCACTGTTGGCATCTTGGCTAAGACCCGAGCGCTTATAACGGGATCTATTCCGGCAGGCGGCCCGCCCGCCAGACCGGCGGCCAGCGAAAAGATGTTGGCGGATCTAACCACGCCGCTGTTGTCGCGCCATGAAAAATTACCGGCTCGTGCGCCTGGAAGAAGGATAGTCCTATTTGCGGTAATCGATTGACGGAGGCGGAAACCTTCGTACGCCACGAAAAAGAACGCCCTATTCTTCCAGATCGGGCCGCCAAGTTTACCCCCAAATTGGTTTCGGTTAAGAAAAGGCCTTGCTACCTTCGCTGAATTGTTAAAGAATGTGTTTGCCGTAAACTCTGAGTTACGGTTAAAGAGGAATAAAGCCCCGTGGAAATCATTTGATCCACGTGGCGTTACAAGCTGGATCTGTGAAGCCCCAAATCCCGCTTCAGCCCCTGCGTTCTGGGTAACGATTGTAAATTCACCGGTATCATCGACGTTTGGGCGATCAGGAATAAAATCAACTGCATTTGCTCGAATAAAGTTATCCTGCACATTTAGTCCGTCGCGAGTGATATTCGTGAACGACGATCGCTGCCCGTTGATCGTGGTTGCCTGAGCACCGTTTGACGACGATCCTGCCTGAAGCAGAACGAGGGTCAATGGATTCCGTCCATTGAGTGGAAGTTCTACTATCTGACGCCCGCTGACTGTTGTGCTGATCTCACCGTTATTGGCGTTAATAATATCGACCCCTGCGGCGACGGTCACGTTCTCACTGATTTCGCCGATCTCCAACGTTGCATTAAATGAATAAAACTTCCCAATATCGATTTTTACGCCAGAGTAAGTCTTTGTCTTGTGACCTGTTGCGGTTACCTTAACTGTGTAGTCCCCTACATCGAGTTGGGAAAGCGTAAACGAACCTTCCGCGTTCGTCATGACCGTTCGGGTCTTTCCAGTCTGATCGTCCGTAATTGTAACAGTCGCTCCGGCAACGAGCCCGCTCGGGTCAGATACCGTACCAACAAGGGTTCCCGTGTTGGATTGGGCAAAAGCCGCGAACGCTAACGATGCCAGAACCAAAAGAGTGAATAATACGTTTTTCATCAACTGTCTCCTCTATATTAATTTTTCTGCTTCGAAATAAAATTAATGGACATCGGGAAGATGCGCTTGAGTCGTCACCCGAGGCCATCCGGGCCAAGACCATTCAGCAATAGCCGGAATACGAGTGAAATGGCAAGTTTGATGCCATAGGGAGAAGTTTTGTAAATTGTTGAAACTACGGCAGTTGTTTCCCTGAGCGATTGCGATGGATGACTGTTTTCCTATTTTTTAACGAACCATTGAACTGCCCGGCGATGGGTTGGCGTATCGACGAGCCTGAAGACTGGATCGATTCTTCAGTTGTTTGTTTCGGGGGGATCGCTTTGAGATCTTGGCTGAATGGACGAAGCGGCTTTGGATCTAAGCTGTTTTATTATCTTTCTATAGTCTTCTGCCTTTTTTTCTGTTCTGGAGTGTCTATGTTCACAAGCGCCTTGAGATAATTTTCAAGTTCATCAGCCGCCTCGGCATAATTATTCAGGTGGTTGCCATACAGTTGGGATAGCTGCCAATAGACTTCCGGGTTGGGCCTCGTTGAGATTCGTTTTACCTGCTTGAGATGCTTTTCCGCCTCTATAAACTTTCCGGCTTTCATCTCGGTAGTTCCAAGCAGCAACAGTATCTCGCCTGATGCCGGACTCAGAGAAGGGCCTGCTTCAAAGCAACATCGGCTGAGGGGAACATTTTGAGCATATATAGCGAATAGCCAAGCATATACAGACTCTTCGGGCTCTTGTTGTTGGCATCTGCCGCTCGAAGGAAATACTGAGCCGACTTGCCGTAATCCTGCTTTGCAAAAGAAATCTCACCCAATTGTTTAAGCGCCAAAAAATAAGTCGGAAAATTTGTAATCGCCTCTTCAAGGGATACAATGCTTCCCGCTAGATCCTTCTTCTTTATTGAAGCCTCAGCTCTCTGAAACGCTTTTCTTGCGTTCTCGGGAACCTCCTGAGCAAATATTACTTGTGCTTCTGAATACGCCAGACCTGCCGTTCTTGGAGATAGGGCAAAGTCCAGTAATTCGATGGACGAACCACGGACTGAAGCACTCACCTTGAATGTACTAAACGTAACCTCTCGAGTTGCTTCTTGAAAATCGTATCGAAACGGCATGACCCTTACACCGAATCTTCCGTCCGCAAGCCCGGAGAACGTGTATCTACCGGCCGTATCAGTTCGGCTGTGCTGCATAAAAATTCCCAGATCATTTAGCAGTTCTACATCAACATCTGTTAGCGGGTTACGGCGATTATCATACACGGTCCCCGTTATCGTATTTGCCGCTAATACCGCCCAGGAAAGAGCTAAAAGAATGGAGCCCATAAATATTAGTCTCGAACCAATCGATAGGTAATTGCCACGCATAAATCCTCGAAAAAAACAACTCCGTCCAGTAGCTGTACGACGGAAAATTGATAGGAAGCCCATCCTACGAAGAGCCTCCTATCATAAATGCCCTAACCTGATAATAGATTAGAAGAACATTCTGAAACCAAAGCGAACTTCGCGAGGCCCTTGAAACGCATTGGCTAGATTGAACGTATTTAGTTTTCTGGCCGCAATCGTTGCTGCAACGCCCCCACCCGCGAGCCATGTATCGATGTAAGCCTGCGTTCCTCCATTGAAGATTCTTTGGATTGACGTAACTTCATCGGCACAGACCGCAGCTGGGCAGCCCCCAGCTCGAAGCGTAGATGCCCTAAAATCCGTATTTGAAACTGCGGTTTGACGAGTCAATTCATTTCGTTCGTCAAAGAGGTTACGAATATTGAGGAAAGGCTGGAGGGTAAGCCGTCCATCGCGTCCGAACTTGTAACTATGTGAAACCTGAAAGTCAGTTTCCGTAAACATCTCTGTCCGACCAAGGTCGCCGCGTCCATTCAAAATAGCCGCAGCAGCGTAGAAGGTGTACTGCGAGGTTAACGGCGTTCCGGAACTCAGCGTGGTAAAAAACGAAACATCGGTTGCATTCGTCTTGCTTCCCATCCAATCGAATATATATCCGCCGAACGCCTTGAAGGCGTGCGGACGATCAGTTGCGAGCAGCCCGTTATCCGGCTTGCCATTGGCCGTATAACCGAGGAACGGTAAGTCAAAGAAACGGTTTACATTTGGAGATGAACGGCCATTTTCATCCGAACTGGCGAGTCCTGAATAGTTACCAAACAAACGGCTCCAGGTATAGCTGGCGTTGAAAAAGTAGTTCTTCGCCAGGCGCCTGTCGATGCGAAACTCTAATGCGTCGAATCGGCGCTGCGCTTTTGTGGAAATATAGCCGTTCGCCGCTGCCGTTGCTGCCGCCAAGCCAAACCCCGGGTTTCCTATGATATATGCTTCGCTGCCTGAAGCAGTCGGAAATCCTATATCTTCGATCGCTCGGTCAACGTTCTTGTGGGTGAATCGTGCGCTGAACATCATCACGCTTGACATTTGACGTTCGACTCCAAATGTATACTCACTCTGGCGGGCAGCCTTAATATTTGGATCGACGGCGCCGCCAACCTCGATTCCGCTACCCGAGTTGGACGGAATACGGAAATCAAGTTGGCAAACCGAATAACCGTTTCCGAGCGATGGAAGTGGGGTTGCCGGAAATTCCGCCGGACAACGACCGCCCGGCTGATCGGGAACGGTACCAATAATATTTGCCAGGGTATACGCGGAAAATGCCGTCCCACGTGATGAGAACATTTCAAAATAATCGTCGCGGAAGAAATCTCCACCGAATGAACCACGCGGTAGTTCAAATTTGAACCGGTCATAAAACCAGCCGTAGCTTCCAAACAGTTTGGTTTTGCCATCGCCTGTCAGGTCATATGATACGCCGAATCGGGGAGCGATCTTATCGCCCCATCCAAACTTAATACCTGGGTTTGCCGGATTGAAGGATGGGACATCTTCACTCTCCACCCGTAGCCCAAAATTTAGAGTCAACCGGTTGGCGATCTGCCAGGAATCCTGAAGAAACAAGGCTTGATTGCTGCTACTTGCCGCACCGATGGTTGCGAACCGTCGGATACGGCCTGACCCAATATTTCCCGGCGTCGGAGCCGATCCAAGGAAATTGTCAATGCCCAAACCATACCACAAAGTTATCGTACCAGTGTTCTTGGCTCCCTGATCCGTGACATTGGAGACCCGATTCAATTGATAACCAAATTTTAGGTTATGCCGACCACCACCGTTGAATAACCAGGCGGCGTCAGCATCAAGGGTATTGCGTTTTGAAACATCGAAGGCAATTTGGTTATTGCTTGCAAAGTTGCTAAACCCGGACGAACAACCCGCCGCCGCCGGTACTCCGGCATTTGTCGCGGAACAAAGATATCTGGTTGTATTTGGTACACCATAGGCAAGCAACTTTTCATTCAAAAAAGTACGCCCGGAGCGGAAGTTCAAGACCAAACTATTGGTTGGTGTCCATGAAATCTGACCATTTAGATTATTCGAGTTATTTCTTCCACCCTGCTGTCTGAGGAAATCAGATCCCCTCAATGTACCTACGCTGCCGCCAAAAATAGCGGATTGTGGTGCCCCAGTCAATCCTTCAGTATTAATCGGCAGAACACCCTCATCTATCACCGGATTCCAAAGGAAGTTGGCATTGAAGCGGACTTTTGAGCTTGCCTGACCATCAATTCGAACGAGTGCTTCCTGAGCGACACGTTTGCTATTATAGTTGATGGATTCCGTCAACGCCCTTGTATTAGGATTACGGCTCGTAAAATAATCAATTCTCCTATCCACATCCAGGATTTGAGGAGCGAATGCGGTCGAAAACCATAACCGGTTCTTAATGACGGGCCCACTAAATCTAGCGGTTGGAAAGAAGTCCACTCCACCATCTTTATTAGGCCTAAAGTATTCTACTTCACCCGGATTGCCACCGGCGGGCGTACTCCATTTGTTGACAACCGGATTAGGATCGCCCCGGAGTTTTGCCGGAATGAACGACACTCCAACATTGCCTCTAAACTGGTCGTTTCCTCCAACAGTAACGACACTGATCACACCGCCCGTAGCTCCGCCGAACTGGGCATCCAGGCCCGTGGATTTAACCTGGACTTCGCTAACCAAATCAAAGGGAATGTTATTATTGACATTAAGTTGTCCCGTCCGGAAGTTTGTGACCTCCTGACCATCAACCACAAACACATTTTCTGCTCCACTCGCACCATCGATTTGAAATCCAGCGGCCAGCGGCTCCGTTCGAACATTAGGAACGGTCTTTAGCAAGGATGCAAATGTAGTTCCTTTCGGTAGTGAATCAATGATTTTCGAAGTGATGCTGGTATTGAGGTTTGAAGTGCCGAGGTCAATCTGAACGGCGTCAGATGCATTGACGTCAACGGTCACATCACCGACTCCCACTTCTAGAGTAAGACCGAGCGTAGTCGCTTTTTCGAGACTTACGCTAACATTGGGGATACTATTCTTCTTGAAGCCACTAGCTTCAGTGACGATAGTGTATGTTCCTGGCGGAACCTTTGAAATCTGAAAGTGACCATCGCCGTCAGTTGTCGCTGTTGCTTTGAAGCCTGTTGTGGCTCCGGTACTCGTTACTGTTACAGTCACACTTGGAACGATCGCACCATTCGGATCCTTGACGGTTCCTTCGATACTGCCCGTAGTTCCCTGTCCAAGCGAAAAACCGCTCAGGCAAAAAACGAACACAATTGTCGCTAACCAAGAATTGATTCTTTTCATTTTGTTTTTACTCCTATTTTTTTGCGCATGAATGACGGTCTGTTCAGAACCCTAGCGTCATTCCCTTAAATTGGGAAACCACCTCCAATTCGCTGCGTTGTAATCAGGTCAAGAAGTGTGCCGAGGAAAAAGCGTCGCGGCATACGTCTGCTAAGTATATGTAAATACTAGGTATGGCTTTGTCCGTTATATCGTGACTGAAACACGGTTCTTTTGACATTAGTGGATGTTCGCTATTTGTTAGCGAAACAATGAACCCTCCCGTTCGGCGGCGCAGAGGATGATCCAGGGGCATTGGTCGCAGAGGTGACGGAGTTTCTGGGGGGCGCACCTTGTGTGAAAAGCGAGGCTGCCGAAGGGTTTCGAGGGTGTCGGAACGGATATCACAAGCGGCGGATCACGAAGGCGGAGGGTGGATCGACGGAACGGCAGCCGCGGGTGTCGGATGTGCCTATGAGCCTGGGAAGTACCGTTCGAAGTATGATCAAACCGTACCGACGACGATCTGAAGGTTTGGACATATTGTTTCCGAAGCTGTTGATCGAGGGGCTGGCGGTGGGCTGGCGACGGGGGAATTCGAGGCGGCCCTAAGTGCGCTGGTAGGCGAGGACGCCCCGCTTTCGCCAGCGAGTGTTTCGCGATTGAACAGACATCTCAAGAAGGGTACGGCGGGTGCCGTGAATTCAAATAATAAGTGCAACTTTTACTTGATTTGGCCTCGGGTTCGGGCTTGAATTTGCCCTGTTCACATCACCATCAATTAAACCTAACTTCGAATGGCCTTAATTAGCTTTTTTTGTTGTCCAAAATGGACTA
>CXWL01120535.1_pt1 | contig 12456 bp, 10 predicted proteins | sample 590931 | NCBI WGS metagenome assembly CXWL01 (sample SAMEA3498368, study PRJEB10139) | groundwater metagenome | biome: water well; material: biofilm material | place: Germany | collected 2015-04-27
GATAAAGCCCAACGGCCTTAAATTCAATTCCTTTGCTTTTTGTTCGCTCGTGATGAGTAATGCCGCTGCGCCATCGGTGACCTGGCTGGAGTTGCCGACCGTCACGGTGCCCGAGCGCCGGTCGAAGTAAGGTTTTAATTTGGCCAGGGCTTCGATCGTCTGACTTTCGCGCGGGCCGTTATCGTGTTCAATAGCCGATTTATACTTCGGCGGCGGAATGACCGGGACGATCTCCTCACGCAAAAGCGTTTTTCCACGGACAGCGCGCAAATGACTTTCCAGAGCGAAGGCGTCCTGTTCTTCGCGCGTGACGCCGAATTCTTTGGCCAGGACCTCGGCCGTTGAGCCCATGATCATTCCGCAAACGGGATCAGTTAATCCCATCTCCAGCCCGATGCGCGGTTTGAGGTAAGTCAGTTTGATCTGGCTCAGGGTTTGTAATTTTTGCGGGAATGTTTTGGCACGGGAAAGGTTGGTCAATATTTCTTTGAGCTCTCTCGTCAGATAGAACGGGATGTTGCTCATCGATTCCGTTCCGCCAGCGATATAGCAGCTTCCCTGCCCTAACTGGATCTTCATCGCGGCCTGTACCGCGGCTTCGATCCCAGAGGCGCAGTTGCGGTGCACCGTGTAGGCCGGCACAGTGTTTGGGATGCCGCTTAACAGGGCGATCACCCGCGCGATATTGGCGGCATCTGCCGGTTGGCTCACATTGCCGAAGATCACTTCGTCGATCCGGCGCGGATCAATGCCGGTACGCTCTAAAAGTTCCCGCGTGGCGATGCGCCCGAGTTCCTGGGCGTCGATGTCCTTGAATTCCGTCCCCATCTTGCAAAATGGGGTGCGGATACCGTCGATAACCGCGATACGTTCCATGGCGAAGGTTACTCCTTGGGTCGTTTGTCGAGAATGCGCTTTTCCTTATTCGCCGTTTCGAGTTCCAGGCGTTTGATGAGCTCGGGCCGGGGGACCCAGCGGATCGCGTTGGGCGCCAGTTCCGTCGCCAAAAGCAGTTTTTTGCGCAATTGGCTTTCTATTTGCGTTTGATCCGCGCCGGGATGGCCGCAAAGGTAAATGACCACTTCATCGACGTCAAAACGATCGTCATTCTTTTTTTTGATCTCCACCTGCCATTCATCAACGGCTTCGATCTCCGAGAAGATCGCGTCGAAATGGCTCAAGTTCACGAGCGTCCCCTTGATTTTGGACAAATGAAGGTCCTTGATGTCCGATAAACGCGTGATGTCGCTGGAGATGCGCGGCACCGTGGATCCGCAATGGAGACAGGGATCATAAGAGATGCCTCCTTTAACAAAATCGCCTGTACGGTAACGTATAACCACGCTCGTTCGCGCGTCGATGGCCGTAAAGACCAGTTCGCCGTCTTCCCCCTCCTTTTTCACTTCACCGGTTTTAGGGTCAACGATCTCAAAGATTTCTTTATCCGGGTATAGATGATATCCGCTGGAGCCCTGGGGCCCGGCCGGACATTCGGCCCAGGCCGAACGGGCTTCCGTGAAACCGTAGGTCCCGAAGACCGAAACGTTTTTGGCTCCCATCGCGGCCAGCAACTCGAGCACTTTTGCTTTGAACGCCGGCGTGACGCGCGCGGCTCCGAGCACCACCTTTTGGATAAAATGGAAATCGCATTTTCTGTCAACGGCCTCACGCAGGATATGATAAATGTAGCTGGGCACGCCTAAAACGACCGACGGCTTTAACTTCTGGATCACCGCGATATTGCCTTCCGTTCCCATGACCTTTCCCCCGCCGGTGCTTAAAGCGAGCGCGTGCGCGGAAAGCGCGCCGAAGACCACCTGCCAGAAGGCCAAATGCGGCGCGTACGGAAACGTGCTGACGATATTTTCGGAGGGTTTGATCTTGAAGAGCCGCAGCATGCGCCCGCCGGATATGCAAAGGTTGTTGATATCGTAGCTGCTGTACATGAACGGGACCGGCCGGTTGGTGGTGCCGGTCGTAAAAGTCATGAAGCTGGGCTTAAATTCCGCCATGAGTTTATCTTCAACAGCTGTTTGGCCTCGTAAAACCGCGGTCAGCGCCAACGACGCTAATTTGACCGGCGGCCAGGCGGCGCGGATCTTTTCTTTGTCGGGCTGCAGGATGAATTCGCGGAAACGATCGCCGTCCTCGGGAACGGTCAGAAAATCCGCCTTGGAAGTAAACGGGATGCGGTGTAAATCCGCAACGGCGCGGATGTCTTTAGGATTGATCTTGTTCCGGTCGAACAGGCGCCGGTAATACGGGTTGAAGGGATAAAGATAGCGGTTGATGAAATGATGCAGTTTTTGGTTCTGAAGTTCTTGTATTTTTTGCCGCGGCAAACGCGCTACGGGGCCCCATGGATCCATAATATTGTCGTTGTCGTTGAAACGAATTCCTGTAACTTTTTTTATTACAAAGATTTATACGCGTTTTCATTATACATGATTGCGTCGGCCAGACAACGGAAATTTATTCTTGTTTCGCTCATTTTGAGGCGGTGGTTCCTGGTTCGGCACGCATGCTCAGGGCGATCCGTTTTCGCTCCAGATCCACCGCGACGACGGTGACCATCACCTTCTGATGAACGCTCACCACCTCACGCGGGTCCTTGATGTAGCGCCGCGCGAGCTGGCTGATGTGCAGCAGCCCGTCTTGATGCACGCCGATATCCACAAAAGCGCCGAAGGCGGTGATGTTCGTCACCACCCCGGGAAGTTTCATCCCCGGGCGCAGGTCTTCGAGGGTCCGCACACCATCCTGAAAACTGAAAAGCGCGAATGGCTCCCGCGGATCCCTCCCGGGCTTGGCCAGCTCGGCTTTGATATCCAGCAAGGTCGGCATTCCGATGGTTTCGCTGACGTATTTTTCCAATGATATTTTTGCAATCAGGCCCGCGTTGCCGATCAACCCGTCGATCGAACACTCAATATCTCGCGCCATGGCCTCCACGACACCATAAGACTCGGGATGGACCGCGCTGGCATCAAGCGGATTTTTCGCGTCATGGATCCGCAAGAAACCGGCCGCCTGCTCAAAAGCTTTAGGGCCCAAACCGGCCACTTTTTTTAATTCCGCCCGCTGATGGAAGGGCCCGTGCGTATTACGGTGATCCAGGATCGCCTGCGCGCGAACAGAACCTAACCCGGAGACATATGTCAATAACTGTTTGCTGGCGGTATTGACCTCGACACCGACCAGATTGACGCAGCTGATGACCACATCATCAAGGCCGTCCTTCAGCAGATTCTGATCCACGTCATGCTGGTACTGCCCCACGCCTATTGATTTGGGATCGATCTTCACTAATTCCGCCAACGGATCCATCAGCCGCCTGCCGATGGAGACGGATCCGCGAACCGTAACGTCGTAATTCCGGAACTCCTCCCTCGCCGCCTCCGACGCGGAATAAATTGAGGCCCCGCTTTCATTGACCATGACCACCTGGATCTCTTTGGGCAGCCCGATCCCGCGGATGAAGGCCTCGGTCTCGCGGCCGGCTGTCCCGTGACCGATCGCGATCACCTCCATCTCATATTTTCGGCACAGGTCCAAAACAGTCCGTGAGGCCGTTTGTCCTGACGAGTCCCGACAGGCTCCCTGCGGGAGCGAGCCCGTGATATAGATGGTCTCATGGTGCAAGAGTTTCCCCTGGCGGTCGAGGCAGACGAGCTTGCATCCCGTGCGGAAGCCCGGGTCAATGGCCAAGACGTTTTTCTGGCCCAAAGGCGGGGCCAGCAGCAGCTGACGCAGATTATTTTTGAAGATCTCAACGGCCTCATGATCAGCGCGTTTTTTCAATTCCAGACGGATCTCCGTTTCCAGCGAGAGGCTTAACAAACGTTTGTAACCGTCCTCGACGGCCAAGCGCGTTTCATGGGCGTCTTTTCCGTCGCCGCGGACAAAAATGGATATCAAGATCGACAGTGCCTCTTCCTCCGGCGGCAGGATCCGCATCGTTAAGAACTCCTCCTTCTCCGCGCGGCGCAGGGCGAGGATACGGTGCGAGGGGACGCTCTTGACCGGTTCCTCCCGCTCAAAGTAATCTTTGTATTTGCTTCCGTCTTTTTCCTTGCCTTTGACCACGCGCGATGCGATCACCGCGCGATCACGAAAGAGGGCGCGAAGCCGGGAACGGGCCGGCGCGTCTTCGCTGACCCACTCGGCGATGATATCGCGCGCGCCGGCCAAGGCCTCGGCGACGGAATGGACCTTCTTCTCAGCATTGACAGAACTTATGGCCTCGGCCGCCGGGTCGATCCCTTCCTGGGCAAAAATTCCCTGAGCCAGGGGCTCAAGTCCCTTCTCCCTGGCGATGCTGGCCCGGGTGCGGCGTTTTGGCCGGTACGGGAGATAAATGTCCTCCAAAACCGTCAGTGCCGCGCAGGCCAGGATTTTTTCTTTTAACTCGTCGGTGAGTTTGCCCTGTTGCTGGATTGACTCAAGGATCGTCGCTCGCCGCTTGTCCAGCTCGTTTAGCTGATGCAGACGATCACGGATGCCGGTGACGGCCACCTCATCCAGGCTTCCAGTGGCCTCTTTGCGGTAACGGGCGATGAAAGGGATGCTGGCGCTTTCTTCAAGGAGATGGACCGTCGCGGCCACCTGGGACGGCTTAACGCGAAGTTCCCGGGCGATCTGCCCGCTGTAGTCTTTGTTCATCAAAATACCTCCCCTATACCCATTGGGGTTCCGTTGCTCGGGAAGTTCATTCTTGTATCAGGCCTGCCTGCCGGCAGGCAGGGAAAAAGCGTCTTGTTCGTGGGCGTGGATGAAGGATCTGGATAATTTGCGGGCGGCGTCTTTATCCAGCAGAAAGATGAGTTCGCCATCAGAGGGGTTGACCCGGGAAGCGGGGCACGTGAAATTTTCTTCGAGGATTTTATGCATGATCTCGCTTTTATGCGCGCCGAGGACCAAAAAAATGACGTAACGGGCGTTGTTGATGACGGAGAGCGAAATACTGACCCGGTCGTTTTTCAAATGCGGCAGGGAAACGGGCACAGTCACGAGGTTAGGATCGGCGATACTGTCCATGCCCGGAAAAAGCGAGGCGGTATGCCCGTCCTCCCCCACCCCGAGCAGGATCAGGTCGAAGGTCGGCAAGGGCTTCCGTTGGTAGGAAAAATGTCCGATCAATTCATGCTTTAAATGTTCGGCCGCGACCGCGGCGTTATCCGCATCCGTCGGGATCATGTGGACGTGGCCTTGCGGGATATGGATATAATCGACCAGACTGGATTTGATCATCTGGTAATTATTTCCTTTGTGTCCCCCAGGGACAATATGTTCATCCCCTAAGAAAAGGTGTGTTTTTCGCCATAGAGCGTCATCATCAAGGGTCGAGAGCCGGCAGTAAAATTCGGCGGGCGTGCGGCCTCCGGAAAGCGCGACGTTGAATTGATTATGGTCGGCGATCGATTGCTGGGCGATCGTTTGCCAGAGCTTAAGCAGATAATTGGCGAGGATAAAAGAATTTTCGAAGATCGGGACTTTAGTTTGTGCGGTCATGATTCCTATTCCGCGCAGAGTTGCGCCGCTTTTTTTTCGATCGCGTTCAAAAGCGCCTCAAAGGCGTCCTCAAAAGCTTTGACTCCGTCGTATAAAAGGTCCGCGCAGACGCTGTTGATATCGATCCCCTGCGCCTTCAGGTCGGACAGGATCTGTTTTGATTCGCCGTAACAGGAAATGAAAGAGTCCTGAAGCCGGCCGTGGTCGAGGAAGGCCAGCAATGTCTTTTCCGGAAGCGTGTTCACGGTTGGACGGGCGATCAGTTCCGTGACATATTTGATGTCGCTGTACCGGGGGTTTTTGGTGCTCGTCGAGCCCCACAGGACGCGTTGCATGTTCGCCCCTTGGCTGGTCAGGGTTTTATATCGCTGGTCGTTGACGAAGTTTTGATATTGCTCGAAAATGACCCGGCAATTGGCGACCGCCGCCTTTCCTTTTAATGACTGAAGGCCCTGATCTTTGGCCGCGCGTTTTTCCAAGATATCGTCAATGGTGGTATCGACGCGGCTCACGAAGACGCTCGCGACCGAATGGAGTTTGTCGGCCTTGCCTTTATTTTTCAATAATCTCGTGAGTCCGGCCAGATAGGCTTCAACCGTGAAGACATATTGTTCCAACGAAAATATCAAGGTGGCATTGACGTTGATGCCGCGGGAGGTCAATTCTTCAATGACGCTAAACCCTTCCCGTGTCGCCGGGACCTTGACCATCAGATTGGGCCGGCCGACCGCCTGGAACAACCTCACGCCCTCTTTGATCTGCTCATCGATCTTATGCGCGATCTTTGGGTTGATCTCCAGGCTTACGTACCCGTCGAGACCATTTGTCGCTTTATAGACCGGCTGGAACATGTCCGTGGCATCCTGGATGTCGGCAATGGTCAGCGCGTCGTAAATTTCAAATGCGGACTTACCCTTCCCTTTTAATTGCGCGATCTTCACGTCGTAATCGTTGCTGGAACTGATCGCCTGGTTGAAGATCGATGGATTCGAGGTCATGCCGCGTAATCCCTGGCTGATCAAATCTTTTAATTTCCCGCCTTCAAGCAGAGAACGGCTGATGTGATCCAGCCACGCGCTTTGTCCGTAATCCGCCAGTTGCTGGATGGTCGTTTTAGCCATGCGGTGTTACCTCTTCTTTCGTCGGATAGCTTTTTTCGCCGCGGTGACGATATCGACGTCTTTTAAATGATAGGCCTTTAATAATTCCTGCGGTGAACCGGATTCGCCGAAGGTGTCCCGCGCGGCCACCATTTCCATGGGGATCGGATATTGCCGGACCAAAACTTCCGCGATCGCGCTTCCTAATCCGCCATTGATTTGGTGTTCCTCGGCGCTGACGATGGCTCCTGTTTCTTTGGCGCAGCGGATGATCATATTTTCGTCGATGGGTTTGATGGTGTGCATGTTGACGACCCGGGCGCTGATCTTTTCTTTTTCAAGGATTTCGGCCGCCTGCAAGGCTTCAGAAACCATCGTCCCACAGCCGAAGATCGTCACGTCTTTGCCTTTCCGAAGGACATTCGCTTTGCCGATCTTGAACGGGTCGGATTCTTTGGTCAGCACGGGTAATGGTGCCCGGCTGGTGCGCAGGTACATCGGCCCTTGGGCGGCGGCGATGGCGCGGGTGGCCTTTTGCGCTTCGATGGTGTCCACCGGACAGATGACCACCATGTTGGGCAATACGCGCATCAGCGCCAGGTCTTCCAGGCACTGCGCTGAAGCGCCGTCCTCCCCAACGGTCAGGCCGGCGTGAGAGCAGACGATCTTGACGTTGCAATTGTTGTAGCAGAGGTCCATCCTCAGCATGTCATACGCGCGGTTGGTCAGAAAAACGGCGAAAGAATTGATAAAGGGAATAAATCCCATCAGGCTTAAACCCGCGGCCGTGCCGACCATGTCCTGCTCGGCGATGCCCATCGAGAAAAATCGGTCGGGGAACGCTGTTTTAAAATATTCCGCGCGGGTGGCGTCTTCCAGGTCCGCGGAAACAACGACAATACGTTTGTTGGCTTTGCCGAGCCTGACCAGTTCTTCCCCGAATCCATCACGCGTGGCGATCAGTGTTGGGCTCATATTTGCCTAATGCTAAATTCGAATTTAATCGTCATTTAAGCTGTTCCAACGCTTTGGCCAGTTGTTCCGCGTTAGGGGCTTTGCCGTGCCACTTGTGGTCGCCTTCCATAAAGGAAACCCCTTTGCCTTTGATGGTGTGGGCGATGATGACCGAAGGCCTGTCCCGCGCCTCCGCCGCCTCATCCAGCGCCTTGAAAAATTTTTCAAAATCATGTCCGTCGGCTTCGATCGTGTGCCAGCCGAAACTGCGCCATTTTTCAATCAGCGGCTCGAGATTTTTGATGGTATTGACCGGGCCGTTCTCCTGGATTTTGTTGTAATCCACGATGGCGCAGACGCGATCAAGCTTGTAATGGGCGCCGGCCATGGCCGCCTCCCAGACGGACCCTTCCTGGAGTTCCCCGTCACCTAAAAGGCAGTACACCTGGAAATTTTTATTGAGCAAGCGCGCGCCGAGGGCGATGCCGTTGGCGACGGATAAGCCATGTCCGAGAGAACCGGTGTTGAATTCCACTCCGGGAACTTTATTGTGGACATGGCCCTGTAACCGGCTGCTCATTTTTCGAAATGTCTGCAATTCTTCTTTGGGAAAATACCCGCAATCCGCCAAGACAACATACACTCCGGGAGTGATGTGGCCTTTGGAGACGATCAAGCGGTCGCGGTCCTCCCATTGGGGGTCTTTGGGACGGTGATTCATTTTGTAGTGATAGAGGCTTAAGAGGATCTCCACCGCGGAGAGTGAGCCTCCGGGGTGCCCGGAGCCGGCGCGGTGAAGCGTTTCCAGGATCTCCCGGCAGATCAGGATCGCTTTCGCGCGCAGGACTTGGATGTCGATGTTCTTAGTGGTCATATCGTTAATGAATTTACCGCGGATAATCTTTTACGTCAAGACCATAGTTTGTTATTCATTGTGAATACCACTGGACTTCACAATTAAATTTTGCTATAAAACTTTGGCATAAAGATATCGTTTTGGGCCACTAGCTCATCTGGTAGAGCAACTGACTCTTAATCAGTGGGTGGCAGGTTCAAGTCCTGCGTGGCCCATTTTTTCTAAACGCCGCTGGATCCCGCCATCAGTGCCAGCAAAATCCCCATAAAGAGCATTTGAATAAGCCATCCGATCGCGCACACTCCCACCGCGCGGGCGGTGCTTTGGTAGTCCAGCGCCTGGCGCACGGCGATGATCATCGCCACCAGCATCCATATCCCCGTGACCATAAAGACAATGTTCGTCAGAAACGGAATAATGCCCAGAACGCGCAATATCCCCGGCGCGCTGGAGAATCCGATGGTGCGCAACATTTGTCCGTAATCGGTTTTGGTTTCTTTTTCCGGCAGAAGTTTGGTCCCGATCCAGCAGGTCATAAACGCCCAGAGGTACCAGCCGATCAAAGCGCCGAGGGTCATTAAGATTAAATTCGGACGTCCGATCATCCCCGCGCTGCCGATACCTGCGGCGACGCTTGAGAGGACGACCACCAGCATCGCCTGATTCATCGCCGTTGTGTCCGCTTCCACCTCTTCATAAAGATGCGGGTCGAGCTTTGCCGCGCGTAACATTCGTTCCGCGAGTTGTCCCATTGTTCCCTCCTTAGTTAGATGCAGTCAGAAAATACAAATTTATTGTAATGCCGCTAAAGACGACCGACAGAGAGTTACATTCGGCAGTTTCAGGAAATGCTGCAAACAGGCCGTTTCCTCTTGGGAGAACGTGTCGGTTTTTCGAGAAACTTGAAAGATCTTTGCGATTTCTTTCTTGAGATCTTCCGCGGAGATTGAAAGGTTTGCCACAAAATCCAGATGCGAACGGTCTTGACGGTATTCCGGGACATCTTTGGGCATGGTCAGGTACTCTTCGATTTTTTTCAGGTCAAACTCGTAGAGCAGCGTCCCGTGATGCAGGATGAATTTTTTGGAGCGTTTCTGGGCGCTGCCGGAAATTTTTTTGTTGTCCCGGGTCAGGGCGATGTCGGACAACGGGCGGCATACGGCATCGATTCCCAGGTTTTTAAGCGCGGCGACGATCTGCCCGAGGATAAACTGGTACGACCGGCGCAGATCCTGGATCTCCGGGCGCTCTTTGGATAGAACCAGCGTGTAATTCAGGCACCCTTTTCCCTGCAGGACTGTCCCCCCGCCGGATGAGCGGCGCAAGACCGGGACCCGGTCAGCGAAGACTTTGGTAACGTGTAGATCNNGTAACGTGTAGATCCGCGGCCGGATTGCCGATACGCCCCAGGACAATGAACAGTTCCAGGGATTCCCAGAAACGCAAGGCCTCCCCCCCGCTTCCTTGTTCGGCCAATTCAAGAAGGACGTTATCGTACAGGATGTTTTCCTGCGGGGTGGGGAGTGTGATGTCTTTAAGGAGCATAACTTGCGTATTCCGTATCTCGTCGTTCGTATCTCGTTTGTTTTACGAGATACGAGATACGAGATACGATTCACGATTTAGAAAATAGTTCGTATTCACATCCCGCGCGGCTTTGACTTCATCGGGACGGGAGACCGGTGTCGATTGCGGCCGGCCGGCCACAATCCCGGGTTGTGCTTTGCTAAGTTCGTCGATCCTGAGCATGACATCGATGAAATGGTCCAGTGTTTGCCTGGATTCGCTTTCGGTCGGTTCGATCATGATGGATTCCTTGACGGTCAATGGGAAATAGATCGTCGGCGGATGGATGCCTTCGTCGATGAGGAATTTGGCGATGTCGAGGGCGCGCACGCCGCGTTTGGCCTGGCGGGACGCCGAGAACACGGCCTCGTGCATGCACAAGCGGTCGTACGCCAATTCGAAACGGTCTTTGAGCCGCTCGCGGATGTAGTTGGCGTTGAGGACTGCGTGGTCGGTTGTTTCTTTCAAGCCTTCTTTGCCCAAAAGTAGCGTGTAGGCGTAAGCCCGCAGGATAATGGCGAAGTTGCCGTAGAACGACGCGATATACCCGATCGATTCCGGATAATCATAATTAAGCGCGTAGGAACCGTCCTCTTTCTTGATGACACGGGATATAGGTAAGTATGGGACGAGTTTTTTGTTCACGCCCACCGGACCGGCCCCGGGCCCGCCGCCGCCGTGCGGCGTGGAAAATGTTTTATGCAGGTTGATGTGCATCACGTCAAACCCGACGTCTCCGGGACGAAAGCGCCCCAGGACGGCGTTGAGGTTGGCGCCGTCGTAATACATCAACCCGTCCACGGAATGAATGAGCCGGGCGATCTCGTCAATTTGGGAATGGAAAATGCCGTGGGTGTCCGGACAGGTCACCATCAGCCCCGCCACTTCATTGGTCAGCTTCTTTTTAAGTTCATCAAGGCTCATGACGCCGTTTTTGTCTGAAGAAACGGAAATAATTTCATAGCCGGCGATCGCGGCGGTCGCGGGATTCGTGCCATGGGCGGAATCAGGGATAATAATGTATTTCTTTTTATTGCCCTTGGCCTTGTGGTAGGCGGCCATCATCATGACCCCGGTCAATTCTCCGTGCGCGCCGGCGAGCGGCTGCATCGTAAAATTGTCCATCCCGGTGATCTCGCAGAGCAATTGTTCCATTTCGTAAAGGACTTCAAGCGCTCCTTGCGCGAGTTTTTCCCCTTGTTTTAATTGCGGCAAGAGCGGATGAAGTCCGGCAAAGGCGGGCATTTGCGCGATGCGTTCATTGAATTTTGGATTATATTTCATGGTGCAGGAGCCCAGCGGATAAAATTGCGTGTCCACGGAAAAATTTTGCTGGGAAAGCAAGGTGAAGTGACGCACTACGTCGAGTTCGCTCACCTCGGGCAACCCGCATTCCCGTTTGCGTTGATATTTTTCCGGGACCTGGATATGGACGTCGACAGCCCGGGAAGGATTGCGGTATCCCCTTTTGCCGGCCACGCTTTTTTCGAAGATCAATTGCATAGAACTTCCTTTAGGCTTTGGACGTAGCGGAGAATTTCTTCTTTCGTTCGCTTCTCGGTCACGGCCACGATCATGCATTTCTCCATTCCCGGATAATACCGGCCCAGCGGGAATCCGGCCGCGAAGCCTTTTGCGATCATGGCCTCAACGATCAGCGAAGCGTCTTTGGGTAAAGTCACTGTAAATTCGTTAAAGGTCGGCGAGGAACGTTTGACCTGGACGCCGGGAATTTTTTCGATCTCCTGCCGGGTGAATTCGGCCTTGTCCAGATTCAGCTGGGCCAGTTCCCTAAGCCCTTCTCTGCCCAGAAGCGACATGTAGATCGCCGACTGTATCGCGCACAAAGAAACGTTCGTGCAGATATTCGACGTCGCCTTCTCGCGGCGGATGTGCTGCTCCCTGGCCTGGAGCGTGTTGACGAAACAGCGTTTGCCGTTCTTGTCGACCGTTTGGCCGACAATGCGTCCGGGCATGGCGCGGATGAATTTTTTACGCGTGGCGATAATGCCGAGATACGGCCCGCCGAAGTTAAGCGGCAGCCCGAGGCCCTGGCCTTCGCCGGTGACGATGTCCACGTCCATTTCCCCGGGGGTTTTCAGGATCCCCAGAGAGAGCGGATAAACGCTTTCGATGACCAGGGCGCCTTTTTCATGCGCTTTGGCCACGATGTCCGCGTGGTCATCAATGGCGCCAAAAAAATTCGGATTCTGCAAAATGACCGCGACCGTATCGTTATCCAGCAGTTTTCTGATCTGTGGACGGTCGCTTTGCCCGTGGACAACGGGGGTTTCGGTAAATTCATAGTGAAGATTGTTTGTGTAGGTTTTGAGGATCTTCCGGTAAATGGGGCTTACGCCGCCATCCATGATGATCTTGTGCCGGCCTGTCAGGCGTGCCGCCATCATCGCGGCCTCATAGAGGGCCGTTCCGCCGTCGTAAAGCGAGGCGTTGGCCACTTCCATTCCG
>CXWL01123005.1_pt1 | contig 12456 bp, 14 predicted proteins | sample 590931 | NCBI WGS metagenome assembly CXWL01 (sample SAMEA3498368, study PRJEB10139) | groundwater metagenome | biome: water well; material: biofilm material | place: Germany | collected 2015-04-27
GTCCTGGCCCACTTCATTGAGCATCTGCTCGACGGCGGCGATGTCGTTGAACGGCAGGGTCAGCGTGTGTTTGGCGAACGCCGCCGGCACACCGGCCGAGCTCGGCACGCCCTGGGTCAGCAGGCCCGAGCCGGCCTTTACCAGCAGGCTGTCGGAGTGGCCGTGGTAGCAGCCTTCGAACTTGATGATGCTGTCGCGGCCGGTGAAACCACGGGCCAGGCGAATGGCGCTCATGGTGGCCTCGGTGCCGGAGCTGACCATGCGCACCATCTCCATCGACGGCACGATCGAGCACACCAGGTCTGCCATCTCGGTTTCCATGGCGGTCGGCGCGCCGTAGGACAGGCCGTGTTGCAGTTGCTGGCGCACTGCGTCGAGCACGTCCGGGTGGCTGTGGCCGAGGATCATCGGGCCCCAGGAACCTACGTAGTCGACGTAGCGCTTGTCATCTTCGTCGGTGACGTAGGCGCCTTCGGCATGCTTGAAGAACAGCGGCGTGCCGCCCACGCTCTTGAACGCACGCACGGGGGAGTTCACACCGCCGGGGATGTGTTTCTGGGCATCGGCAAACAGGGTTTCGGAACGGGACATGATCGGGCTCTCTAAACTGAAATTTTGACAAGGTCGTTGAAGGCGCGGGCGCGGCGCGTGACTTCCTGGGTGCTGTCGGCGCCAAACAGGCCGTGCACCACGGCGAGCAGGTCGGCACCGTGGGCCACCAGCGGGGCGGCATTCTCCAGGGTGACGCCGCCGATCACGCAGATCGGCAGGTGCAGGCGCTTGCGCGCTTCGGCGAGCATTTCCAGGCTGGCCGCCGGGGCGCCGGGCTTGGTGTTGGAATTGAAGAAGCGGCCAAAGGCGACATAGCTGGCGCCTTCCTTGGCGGCCTGCTCGGCCAGTTCGATCTGGCTGTGGCAGGTCGCGCCGATAATGGCTTTGGAACCCAGCAGCGCACGGGCCGGGGTCAGTGGGCCGTCGGTTTGGCCCAGGTGTACGCCGACGCCCAGGCGCGCGGCGAGCTCGGCGTCGTCGTTGATGATCAGCTGGGTTTTGTAGCGCGAACAGAGTTCGTGCAGTTTTTCCGCTTCACGCAGGCGCCGGGCTTCGTCGCTGCTTTTGTCGCGGTATTGCAGCAGGGTCACGCCACCGTCCAGCGCCGCTTCGACGTAGGCGAGGAATTTGCCGGCCAACAGTTGGCTGTCGGTGATGGCGTATAGGCCACGTAGTTTCATCGGGCAGGCCCCTTGGCTTGGTGTTACGAGCAGAAATCCAGCGGCAGACGGCGCGGTACAAACTGGCCCTGGCCGAGTTGTTCGGCGTCACGCAGGGTGCGCCAAGTGTAGTTGAGTGCCGATTGCACGGCGCTGACAAGGCCTTCGCCCTGGGCGATCCGACCCGCCAACGCACTGGCCAGCGTGCAGCCCGAACCGTGATAGCTGCCGGGCAGGCGCTGGCAGGTGAAGGTCTGCTGCGTGCCGTCGCGGCTGTACAGGCGATTGTGCACTTCATGCTCGTCGCCATGCCCGCCGGTGATCAACAGATGCTTGATATACGGCAGCAGCTTGGCGGCGCATTCGTCGGCGGTGCCCTCGGGCAGTTCGGCGAGGATGCGCGCTTCGGGCAGGTTCGGNNGAACCGAGCATGCCGAGCTTGACCGCCGCGACCTCGGAGTCGCTGAGCACGGCGTTGGCCTGGGCCATTACCCACTCGCGGTCGAGCACGCGGAAATCGCTGACGTTGACGGTGTTCTGCACGGTCAGGGCGGTAACGGCCGGAGCCGCATGGCAACCCTGGGCGAGCAGGGCTTCGATATCTGCCTGCAAGCCGGCGCCACCACTGGGATCATGGCCGGAGAGACAGAGGACAACAGGGCGGGAGCTGTAGATATTCATGGTGCGCGAGCTTACCACCAAACGCTTTTTGCGTGGCCGTCTGGCGATGGTTGAATTTTGCCGTGAGGGTGACGCTTTTTTGGCGTTTTTTGACCAGCAAAAAACCTCTGTAAGCCTTGATCTAGAGCCTTCCGAAAAATTATTTCAATGGTGTCCAATGGCCTTTACCGGCTATGCTAAAGTGGATCCAAACCACTTAATGTATCGCCGGTGTACGTCTTCTCAAAAGGAATGGGGGGCTTTTTTGACATGACCGGACAGGCCACGCTGGGGCTCTATGCGCTATTTGCTGATTTTATTGTTGTGCGCGCTACCGATGCTCGCCAGCGCCATCGAGTTCAACCAAGACACCCGCAGCCTGCCGCTGGGCCGAGCCATGCAAGTGCTCGAAGACCCGACCGACGCCCTCACGATTGCTGATGTCAGCGCGCCCTCTGCCGCCACCCGGTTCAAACCCCACGACAAAGACACCCTCAACGCCGGCTATTCGCGCTCGGTGTTCTGGCTCAAGGTCAACCTGCATTATTTGCCCAACAACACCCAGGCCCAACGCACCTGGTTGCTTGAGCTGGCCTACCCGCCGCTGGACCACCTCGACCTGTACCTGCCCGACGGCAACGGCACTTACCGCCTGGCCGGGCGCACCGGGGATGCGCTGCCGTTTGCCAGCCGCGAGATTCGCCAGAACAACTATCTGTTCAAGGTCGACTTCAACCCCGGCGAGGCGAAAACCGCCTACCTGCGTCTGCAAAGTGAGGGCTCGATCCAGGCGCCGCTGACCCTCTGGTCGAGCACCGCGTACCTTGAGCAGCAGCCGTTGCGCCTGTACGTGTTGGGCCTGATCTACGGCGTGTTGCTGGGCATGCTGGTCTACAACCTGTTTATCTACCTCAGCGTGCGCGACACCAGCTACCTCTATTACATCTTCTATATCGCCTCGTTCGGCATGTACCAATTGTCGGTGAATGGCGCGGCGGTGGAGTATTTCTGGCCGAACAACCCGTGGTGGGCGAATGCCGCGACGCCGTTCCTGATCGGTTCGGCGGCGCTGTTCGGCAGCCTGTTTGCGCGCAGCTTCCTGCATACCGCGCAGCACAGTCGCTGGATCAACCGTCTGCTGCTGGCGCTGGTGGGGTGTGGCGCGGTGGTGATGCTGTTGTCGCTGATGACCAGCTACGCCCTGGCGCTGCGCCTGGCCACCGGTTTGGCGCTGGTGTTTACCGTGACTATCTTCGTCGCCGCCATCAAGGCCTGGTACTGCGGCCAGCGCGTGGCGCGTTACTTCATCATCGCCTGGTCGGCGTTCCTGCTGGGCGGGGTGGTGAACACGCTGATGGTGCTGGGCTACCTGCCCAATGTGTTCCTCACCATGTACGCCAGCCAGATCGGTTCGGCGATTGAAGTGGCGCTGCTGTCCCTGGCCCTGGCTGATCGCATCAATGCCATGCGCGAGCAACAGGCGCAGATCCTCTTCGACGCCAGCCAGAAGCTCGAAGTGCTCAACCTGCAACTGGCGCGCAGCAANNCAGCAAACCGCCGCCGGCTCGGCGCGGGACATGATGCGCATGGTCAACGGCATCCTCACCCTTACCGAGTTGCAAGCCGGGCGCCTCAGTGCCCAGCCCCAGGCGTTCAGCCTGCGCGGGGTACTCGACACCTTGCGCCAGCAATTTTGCGCCAGTGCCCAGAGCAAAGGCCTGGAGTTTTCCATCGACGTGGCGCACGAACTGCCCGACCGCGTGGTGGGCGACGCCGACAAACTGCTGCAATGCCTGGATTGCCTGCTGGACAACGCCTTTAAATTCACTCACGACGGGGCGGTACGCCTGCGCGTGGTGGGCGTGCCCGACAGTGACGGCAGTGTGCGCCTGAGCTTTATCGTCACCGACACCGGTATCGGTTTTGCTTACCTCGATGAGGCCACGCTGTACCAACGCTTCTTCCAGCTCGATGGTTCCACCACCCGCGAATATGGCGGCCTGGGCATCGGNNGACGCCGGATCGGCAACGCGCGCCGCAGGACTGCAGGGTGCTGTTGGTGGATGACAACAGCGTGGGCCAATTGGTGGTGCGCGGCATGTTGCTCAAGCTCGGTTACCGGGTGAAAACCGTCGACAGCGCCCCGGCAGCCCTGGCTGCGTTGCGGGAGGAAAACTTCGACGCCGTATTGTTGGATATCCCTGAGGGTGGTTTCTCATTGTGCTGTCAGATTCGTGCTTTGCCTGGCTGCGCGGAGTTGCCAGTGATCGCCTTGGGTTCGTCGCTGAATGTGTCGGAGCGCGAGCACTGCCATGGCATCGGGATCTCCGAGCGGCTGGTCAAACCCGTGCGTTTCGAGGCTTTGCAGGCGGCGCTGGAGCGACGTTTGTTGCAACCGGCAGAGGGTGAAAGCGCCGGGAGTTCGGCGGGTATGCCACTTTTTTAAAGCCAATGACGGTGCTTAACTGAATTCAAGGCCTGATCCGAGCGTGGCCTTTTTTCCAGGAGGCCCGCCATGAACCTGCATCAATTCGCCGAAACCCACGACGTCACCAACCAGCCGCCATCCCTGGACGGCGCCAACCTGTACCGCATCGACTTGCCCCTGCAAGAGTGGTCGCGCCGCTTTGGTGCCGGCTGGGCGCAGGCGCGCATCGATGCCTACGGTGCGCTGGCCGGTGGGCCGTTGATGGAGGCCGGGTTCCTGGCCAACCAGAACAAACCGGTGTTCAGCAGCCATGACCGTTATGGGCATCGCATCGACCTGGTGGAGTTTCACCCCGCCTACCATGAGCTGATGCGCACCGCCGTCGAGCATGGCCTGCCGTCGCTGCCGTGGGCGCATCCGCAGCCCGGCGCGCACGTGGCTCGCGCGGCCCTGACCTACCTGCACAGCCAGGCCGAAGCTGGCACGGGTTGCCCGCTGACCATGACCTTCGCCTGCGTCCCGGCCTTGCGCCTGCAGCCCGACCTGGCAAAAACCTGGCTGCCGAAAATCCTCAACACCCAATACGACTCGCGCAATGTCGGCATCGCCCACAAGGCCGGCGCCACCATTGGCATGGCCATGACCGAGAAACAGGGCGGTACCGACGTGCGCGCCAACACCACCCGCGCCTACCCGGTGGGCGCCGGCGGCCCGGGCCAGGCCTATGAGCTGGTGGGGCACAAGTGGTTCTGTTCGGCGCCGATGTGCGATGGGTTCCTGACCCTGGCCCAGACCGACAAGGGCCTCAGCTGTTTCCTGCTGCCCAGGCACCGCCCGGATGACACGCGCAACGAGTTCTATATCCAGCGCCTGAAGAACAAACTCGGCAACTGCTCCAACGCGTCCAGCGAAGTGGAGTTTCGTGGGGCCCTGGCCTGGATGCTCGGCGAAGAAGGCCGTGGCGTGCCGACCATCATCGAGATGGTCGCCATGACCCGCTTCGATTGCATGGTCGGCTCCAGCGCCCTGATGCGCCAGGCGCTGACCCAGGCCAGCCATCATTGCGCCCATCGCACCGTAGGTGGCCGCATCCTCAGCGAGCAACCGCTGATGCAAAACGTGCTCGCCGACCTGGCCCTGGAAAGCGAAGCGTCGCTCGCCTTGAGCATGCGCATGGGCCGCGCGCTGGACCACCTGGGTGATGAACAGGAGGCCAAGTTCGCGCGGCTGGTGACGGCGGTGGGCAAGTACTGGATCTGCAAGCGCGCCCCCGCAATGATCAACGAGGCCGCCGAGTGCATGGGCGGCGCGGGTTATGTGGAGGACAGCATCCTGCCGCGGCTTTACCGTGAGGCGCCGGTGAATTCGACGTGGGAAGGTTCCGGCAACGTGCAATGCCTGGATGTGTTGCGCGCGCTGTCCAAGGAACCGGGCGTGCTGGAGGCGCTGTTTGTCGAGCTCGGCGATGGGCATGGCGACAAGCAGCTGGCGCGGCATATCGAACAGTTGAAAACCGCCTTCATGGACACCCAGGACATCCAGTACCGCGCGCGGCAATTGACCGAGGACATTGCCGTGGCGTTGCAGGCCAAGCTGTTGCTGGCGGCGGGGAATGCGGCGGTGAGTGATGGGTTTATCGCCAGCCGGTTGGGTGAGTCGTCGGGGCGGGTTTACGGCACGTTGCCGCGTGGAGTGGATGTGGAGGCGATAGTCGCTCGCTCAACCCCCCAATCTGGCTGAACAAATACAGTTAAATATGGGAGGGGGCTTGCCCCCGATAGCGGTATATCAGCCAGCTTATCTGTTGCTGACACACTGCAATCGGGGGCAAGCCCCCTCTCACATTTTAAAGAGCATTCCAAACCGACTGTTTCAGTGAGGCCGGGTTACAGGCAAGATAAAGGCCTGCACGTCAGAACACAGGATGCTTACCGTGACCGAAGCTTTTGTTGTCGTTCAAACCGCCGAAGAGGCCGTGGACCGGCTGGCGGCCCTGCATGAGCGAGCTACCGGCGCGCTCAACCAGGCCCTCAAGCAATACCTCAAAGACCGCGTCGAACCCGATGCCGAACAACGCGCGCTGTTTCGCTACCCGGAACTGCGCCTGACCTACCACTGCCACGGCGAAGTCCCACAGACCACCCGGGCATATGCCAAGGTTCAGTTGCCTGGGACCTACAGCGTTACCGTCACCCATCCTGCGGCGTTCCGTAAGTACCTGCTGGAACAGCTGGTGCCTTTGATGCACGACTTCACCGTAACGGTCGAAGTGGGCGTCAGCCAACAGAACATCCCTTATCCCTACGTGGTGGAACAGGGCGACGAGCTGGCCGGCTCCGGCGTGACCGCCGCAACCCTGGCCCGCGTGTTCCCGAGCACCGACCTGTCGGCCGCCACCGATGGCATCGCCGACGGCCTGTACGACTGGGAAAACACCGACCCGCTGCCCCTGGCGCTGTTCGATGCAGCCCGCGTGGACTTTTCCCTGCGCCGCCTTGTGCACTACACCGGCAGCGACTGGCGCCATGTGCAGCCGTGGATTTTGCTGACCAACTACCACCGCTATGTCGACCAGTTCATCCTGCATGGCCTGGAACAACTGCGCAGTGACCCGCGTTTTATCCGCATGGTGCTGCCGGGCAACGTGGTGATCGACAAGAGCATGGACCACGGCGAAGCGTCGGCGATTGCCGCCGGTGTGGTGTGGCACCGCTACCAGATGCCGGCCTATCACCTGCAGGCCAGTGATGGCCACGGCGTGACCCTGGTGAATATCGGTGTCGGCCCGTCCAACGCCAAGAACATCACCGACCACCTGGCCGTGCTGCGCCCGCATTGCTGGCTGATGATCGGCCACTGCGGCGGCCTGCGCCAATCCCAGACCATCGGCGACTACGTACTGGCCCACGCCTACATGCGTCGCGACGGGATCCTCGACCGCGTGGTGCCGCCGAACATCCCGATCCCGGCCCTGGCCGAAGTGCAGATGGCCTTGCAGCAGGCTGCGGCCAACGTCACTGGGGAAAAAGGCGAAGAGCTGAAAAAACGCCTGCGCACCGGCACCGTGCTGACCTACGACGACCGTAACTGGGAATTGCGCTGGGCTCAGGAACGGCCGCTGATCAACCTGTCCCGCGCCGTGGCGGTGGACATGGAAAGCGGCACCATCGCCGCCCAGGGTTACCGCTTGCGTGTGCCGTACGGCACATTGTTGTGTGTCTCGGACAAACCGCTGCACAGCGAGATCAAGCTGCCGGGCTCGGCCAACGCGTTCTATGAGCGCGCGGTGAGTCAGCACTTGAAGATCGGTATCGAGGCGGTCGACCTGTTGCGCACCGAACTCAACTCGCTGCACTCGCGCAAACTGCGCAGCTTCGACGAGCCGCCGTTCCGCTAAGCGGTTGGGATGGTCATTTAGCGGTCAGGCCACTAGCATTGTCGGTCCTGACCGTTAGATGTTCCTTCTGCCATGTCCCGTCCTACCCGCCCCGATGCGCGCCGCCCTGGCGTGAAACCCCCGTACTCTGCAGCTCGTCGCGTGGCCAAGGCGCCGCCGGCCGAGCCGAAGCTGATTCTGTTCAACAAGCCGTTCGATGTGCTGACCCAGTTCAGCGACGAAGGCGGGCGCGCGACCCTCAAGGATTTTATCGACATCCCCGGCATCTACCCGGCCGGCCGCCTGGACCGTGACAGCGAAGGCTTGCTGCTGCTGACCAACGACGGCCAGTTGCAGGCGCGCATTGCCGACCCCAAGCACAAGCTGGCGAAAACCTACTGGGTGCAAGTGGAAGGCGAACCCACCGAAGAGCAGCTGCAACGCCTGCGCGACGGCGTAGAGCTTAACGACGGCAAAACCTTGCCCGCTGAGGCGCGGCAGTTGGATGAACCCGAATTATGGCCGCGCAACCCGCCGGTACGCTTTCGCAAAAACATCCCGACCTACTGGCTTGAGCTGGTGATTCGCGAGGGGCGTAACCGTCAGGTACGGCGCATGACCGCAGCCGTAGGCTTGCCGACCCTGCGCCTGGTGCGCGTGCGCATTGGCGATTGGTCGATTGATGGCCTCGACCAGGGCCAGTGGAAGGAAGTGCCGGCGCGCTTATAAGGCGCCGGACTCGATCAGGCCGATCACCACGCTCTTGATGATGAACGCGGCCACGCCCAGCCCCAGCACGAAAAACAGGATGAACGAGCCGAAGCGTCCGGCCTTGGATTTCTTCGCCAGGTCCCAGACGATAAAGCCCATGAAAATGATCAGAATGGTGACCAGGCCGGTCATCATCCATTCTTCGAAGAGGGCGGGGTCGATGTTGTTCATGGTCTTTTCCGACAGGGCAGGCGGGCAGTATAAGGCAGCGTTACAGACACAACATTGACCTGGATCGAAGTGCAATCCAAATGTGGGAGGAGGCAAGCCCCCTCCCACATTTGAACCTCATTGTTCTTGAGGTCAGGTACGCAGGTGGGTCAGGGGCAGCTCGGTGCTGTTCAATACCTGATTCAGCACAAAGCTCGACCGCACACTGGTCACGCCTTCAATACGGGTCAGGTGCCCCAGCAGCAATTTCTGGTAGTGATCCATGTCCGGCACCACCACTTTCAACTGATAGTCGGCATCCATCCCGGTCACCAGGCTGCACTCCAGCACCTGCGGCAGGGTGCGGATGGCTGCTTCGAAATTCTCGAAACGCTCCGGCGTGTGGCGGTCCATGCCGATGAGCACATAGGCCGTGAGGCTCAAACCGAGCATCTTGCGGTCGAGCAGGGCCACCTGGCGCGCGATGTAGCCGTCGTCTTCCAATTGCTTGACCCGGCGTGAGCAGGGCGACGGCGACAGGCCGATACGCTCGGCCAACTCCTGGTTGGAGATCCTCGCGTCGCGCTGCAATTCCGCCAAAATACTCAGGTCGTATCGGTCAAGCTTGCTCATTGGGTTGGCCTTTGTCGTAACTATTGCGGTGAATTATCTATGAAGGGTTAAAAATTGCGCAAGCACTGTTTATTGACGCAATCTTCGCAATCATCTGTCGGGCGCTGGCGGGTATCGTTATCAACAGAATCACCGCCTGGACAACAGTCCACTTACAGCTCGCCCAATCAGGCCGGCTGCGGCCGCCACCCCAGCAGGGTTGAGTTGGCCTCCAGGCTGCACACTGTCCACAAGACGGCGTGAGGTGAGCCAACGCCAAAAGCGTTGAGCACGGACGAAGTTCTCAAGGGGTGGCCGACGGGTCACCCCTTTTCTTTTGCCTGCTGATAACCTGTGCGAGAACCGGGCCCGGCTTTTCCAGTCTCATGAACAGGCCCTAATCCGCAGTGAGGAATAGCATGAAGCGCATCTGGCGTTTGGCAGGTGTAGGTTTGCTGATGGTCACCGTTGGTGCGCAGGTTATGGCCGACGAGCGTGATAACGCACCGCGCCCCGAGGGCGGTGGTCAGCATGAAAGAGGCGAGCAGGGCGGGCAGCCACAGCGCCCGCAGAACAATCAGCCAAGGCCACAGAATAATCAGCCGCGTCCGGAGAACAATCAGCCCCGGCCACAAAACAACCAGCCGCGCCCAGAGAACAATCAACCACGCCCACAGAATCAGCATTTCGACCGCGGTGGCCAGAACGGTGGCGGCCAGTGGCAAGGTCGCCCGCAGGGCAATGAACAGCCGCGACCGGTGCAGCAACCTCAGGTGCAACCGTCGAATAACCTGCCGATCCAGGGCCGCCCGGATACCGTGCGCCAGACCCAGGAACCACGCCAGGGCAACTACCGCGATATCCCGCGCCGCAATGATGGCAACCAGCATTGGGAAGCCGGCGGCCCGGGCTTGCGCCCTGGCAACAATGGCGGCGGTTATAACAACAACCACCCAGGCGACCACCGCTGGCCGGGCCGCCCCGATGGGCATGGCAATGGCTGGGGCCCGGGCCCGCAATATCGCCCTGGCTACACCATCGACCGTTTCCCCGACCGCAATTACCGCGTGCCTTACCGTGGCCAGGATTACTTCTTCTCCGGCGGCTACTGGTATCGCCCGCAAGGCCCGCGTTATGTCGTAGTGCGCCCGCCGTATGGCATCCGCGTGCAATACCTGCCGGACTACGCGCGCGAAGTATGGGTAGGCAGCGCATTGTTCTTCCTCGCTGCCGGCGCCTATTACACCTACGAAACCAGCAGCCAGCAGTACGTTGTGGTGCAACCGCCGACCCAGGTGCCCGAGCCGCAACCGGCCCCGCAAGGCAATGGCTATGACGTGGTGGCCTATCCCGCCAACGGCCAATCACCGGCCCAGGTGCAGCAGGACGGTTATGACTGTTATCGCTGGGCAGTGCAGCAAAGCGGCTTCGACCCGCAGGCGGTCACCTACGCACCGGACCCGGCGGTGGTGCAAACCTACCGCCAGGCCCAGGGCAACTGCCTGAGCAGTCGCGGCTATCAGGTCCAGTACTAGGTCTTGGTGCCCGTGACCACTTCCCGCGGGTCGGCGTGCACCAGCACTTCGGCGCGCGGGTAGGCTTGATGAATGGCATCGGCGGCCTGGTCGCTGATGCCGTGCGCCACTGACAGGGTCAATTCCCCCGGCAACTCCAGATGCAGCTGCACAAACCAGTGGCTGCCGGAAATCCGCGTGCGCAAATCATGCGCGCCCAGCACCCCCGGTACGCCCCGCGCCAGTTCCAGCATGTGCTGGNNGGCAGTTCCTCATCCATCAATACCGCGAAGCTTTCCCGGGCGATCTGGATTGCGCTCCACAAGATGTAGGCGGCAATCCCCAAACCGAACCACGCATCCACCTGATTGAAACCGAAGCCCGCCAGCACCAGCGCCACCAAAATACTGCCGTTGAGCATCAAGTCGGAGCGGTAGTGCAGCGAATCCGCGCGCACCGCGTTGGAGCCGGTTTCGCGCACCACCCGGTGTTGCAGCATCAGCAGCGCTACGGTCAGCACCAGGGAGAACACGATCACGCCAATGCTCAACCACGGCGCGCCGACCGGCTCGGGGTGTTGCAGGCGGTCATAGGCCTGGAACGCGATCAACACCGCACTGCCGCCGATAAACAATGCCTGGGCCATGCCCGACAGCGATTCCGCCTTGCCATGCCCGTAACGGTGATCGTCATCGGCGGGGCGCAGCGCGTAGTGCACCGCCAGCAGGTTCAGCAGCGAGGTCACGCCGTCGAGCAGTGAGTCGGTCAACCCGGCGAGCATGCTCACCGAGCCACTGAGCCACCAGGCGATGGCCTTGGTCACAATCAACACACAGGCCACACCCACCGACGCGCGGGTGGCCAGGCGCAGAAGCCGTGCGTGTTCGGGACTGCTGGTCATGGGCAGTCCTTAAGCGGCGGGTTGCAGGCCCAGGGACGCGAGTTGTTGCACGCTGCCCTTGAACTGGATCATGCGCGGGTCGTCCAGCGGCAGGGTGCGCCCGGTTTCTTTCTGGATGATGGTTTGCAGCTTGGCGTTATCGACCTTACCGTCGGCGCCGATGGCTTCCTGGAGTTTTTCCGGCGCGACCTGGGCGGTCTTGCCCGGTTCGAAGTAGATGGCGCCGGTGGCGAAGTCCACCCCAAACGCGATCAGGCCAGGAATCACATAAAACAGCAGGCCCACGGCGTCGAGCACGGCGATGGTCGGGTCGATCTTGCCGTCGATCTGGCCACGGCGGTCGGGGTAGAAAATCGACCCGCAGGCCGTGAGCTGGCTCAGCAGGGTGACGGCCAGAACGCTGCCGATGACACGGGAAGCAATACGCATGAAGACTCTCCTGAACACGGTTGATACGCGACTATATCGCACTGCCATTGAGACCAGCGTCGGCATCCGGCAGTTCGCCGTTATACTCGCCGCTCTGCTTTGGAGCCAGTATGAATTCGTTGCCGATCGATGATGTTTTACCCGCCCTGCGTGACGCCTTGGCGATTCGCCATGAAGCCGTGCTGGAAGCGCCGCCCGGCGCCGGTAAAACCACCCGCGTGCCCCTGGCCTTGTTGAATGAGCCGTGGCTGGCCGGGCAGACCATCCTGATGCTCGAACCGCGGCGCCTGGCTGCGCGTGCGGCCGCCGAGCGGCTGGCCAGTGAGCTGGGGGAAAAGGTCGGTGAAACCGTCGGTTATCGCATCCGCCTGGACAGCAAAGTCGGCCCCAACACGCGCATCGAG
>CXWL01059083.1_pt1 | contig 12453 bp, 14 predicted proteins | sample 590931 | NCBI WGS metagenome assembly CXWL01 (sample SAMEA3498368, study PRJEB10139) | groundwater metagenome | biome: water well; material: biofilm material | place: Germany | collected 2015-04-27
CTACGAGCGCTTCATCAGCACCCGCATGAAAAAGGTGAACAACTTCACCACCGGCCAGATCTATGAATCGGTGATCCGCAAGGAACGCCGCGGCGAGTACCTGGGCAAGACGGTCCAGGTCATCCCGCACATCACCAATGAAATCCAGGACTACATCTACCGCGGCGCGGAAGGTGTGGACGTGGCGCTGGTCGAAATCGGCGGCACCGTCGGCGACATCGAATCGCTGCCATTCCTCGAAGCGGCCCGTCAGCTGAGCCTGCGCGCCGGCCGCAAGTCGGCCGCCTTCGTGCACCTGACCCTGGTGCCGTTCATCGCCTCGGCCGGAGAACTGAAAACCAAGCCGACCCAGCACAGCGTGCAAAAGCTGCGCGAAATCGGCATCTCGCCGAACGCGCTGCTGTGCCGGGCCGACCGTCCGATCCCGGCCGACGAGCGCGCCAAGATCTCGCTGTTCTCGAACGTCGAAGAAGCGGCCGTCATTTCCGTGTGGGACGCCGACACCATCTACAAGGTGCCGCAAATGCTGCACGACCAGGGCCTCGACGCGATCATCCTCGAAGCGCTGGGACTGGAAGCGCCGCCGGCCGACCTGTCGATGTGGACCAAGCTGATCTATGCGCTGGAGCACCCGAAAGCATCCGTCACGATCGGCATGGTCGGCAAGTATGTCGACCTGACCGAGTCGTACAAGTCGCTGACCGAAGCGCTGCGCCACGCCGGCATCCATACCGAAAGCCGCGTCAACATCGAGTACCTCGACTCGGAAGACATCGAGACCAAGGGCTGCGAGCACCTGGCCAAGTACGATGCGATCCTGGTGCCTGGCGGCTTCGGCAAGCGCGGCGTGGAAGGCAAGATCATGGCCGCCCGCTATGCGCGCGAAAACAATATCCCTTACCTCGGCATCTGCCTCGGCATGCAGGTCGCGCTGATCGAATATGCGCGCCACATGGCCGGCATGACGAATGCCAATTCGACCGAGTTCGATCCCGACACCGACCAGCCGGTGGTCGCACTCATCAACGAGTGGCAGAACCACGACGGCAAGGTCGAGAAACGCGACGAGAGTTCGGACCTGGGCGGCACCATGCGCCTCGGCGCCCAGACCTGTGCGGTCAACCCAGGTACGCTGGCCGCGGAAATCTACGGCAGCGTCGTGACCGAGCGTCACCGCCACCGCTATGAAGCGAATAATCACTACCTGTCGCGCGTCGAAGCGGCCGGACTGATCGTGTCCGCACGCACCCCGACCGAAGACCTGTGCGAAATCATGGAACTGCCGCGCCAGGGCGCCAATGCGCACCAGTGGTACATGGGCGTGCAGTACCACCCGGAGTTCAAGTCGACTCCGCGCACCGGCCATCCGCTGTTTATTTCGTTCATCAAGGCTGCGCTTGCGCACAAGGCCGCGTCGCATCCCGCGCTGGCCGCCAACGCCGCCGAACCAGTTTTGCAAGGAGACGCAGCATGAAGCTTTGCGGATTCGATGTCGGCCTCGACCAGCCGATTTTCCTGATCGCCGGCACCTGCGTGATCGAGTCGCGCCAGATGGCGATGGACACCGCCGGCACGCTCAAGGAAATCACCTCGGCGCTCGGCATTCCCTTCATTTACAAGTCGTCGTTCGACAAGGCCAACCGCTCCTCGGGCACCACCTTCCGCGGTCCAGGGATGGAGAAGGGCCTCGAGATCCTGGCCGACGTCAAGCGCGAGATCGGCGTGCCGGTCCTGACCGACGTCCACACGATCGAAGAACTGCCGGCAGTGTGCGCGGTGGTCGACGTGATCCAGACCCCGGCCTTCCTGTGCCGCCAGACCGACTTCATCATCGCCTGCGCGCAGACCGGCTTGCCGGTCAACATCAAGAAGGGCCAGTTCCTCGCGCCCGGCGACATGAAGAACGTGATCGACAAGGCGCGCTTCGCCGCCAAACAAGCCGGCGTCAATGAAGACAACTTCATGGCCTGCGAGCGCGGCGTTTCGTTCGGCTACAACAACCTGGTTTCCGACATGCGTTCGCTCGCCATCATGCGCGAATCGAACTGCCCGGTCGTGTTCGACGGCACCCACTCGGTGCAACTGCCAGGCGGCCAGGGCACTTCGTCCGGCGGCCAGCGCGAACACATCCCGGTGCTGGCGCGCGCCGCAGTGGCAGCCGGCATCGCCGGCCTGTTCATGGAAACCCACCCGAATCCTGCCCAGGCATTGTCCGACGGCCCCAACGCCGTTCCCCTCGGGCGCATGAAAGAACTGCTTTCCGTCCTCGTCGATCTCGATCGCGTGGTCAAGAAAGCCGGTTTCCTCGAAACCAGCTTCGCCTGATGCAAACGCACGCTGGTGTCAGGTCTGACATTAAGACATCCACGCGTGAATGTCTTAATGTCAGACCTGACACCAGCGTTGTTGCGTGCGCGCCGAACAATTCCTTACCTTCTGGAGACTAAAACATGAGTGCTATCGTTGATATTATCGGCCGTGAAATTATCGATTCGCGCGGCAATCCGACCGTGGAATGCGATGTGCTGCTCGAGTCCGGGGTGATGGGCCGCGCTGCGGTGCCGTCCGGCGCCTCGACCGGTTCGCGCGAAGCGATCGAACTGCGCGATGGCGACCCGAAACGCTATTTCGGCAAGGGCGTGCTGCAAGCCTGCGAGAACATCAACACCGAAATCTCCGAAGCGATCATGGGCCTTGACGCCAATGAGCAGGCCTTCCTCGACCGCACCCTGATCGACCTGGACGGCACCGAGAACAAGAGTCGGCTGGGCGCGAACGCGATGCTGGCGGTGTCGATGGCAGTGGCCAAGGCCGCGGCCGAAGAAGCCGGCCTGCCGCTGTACCGCTACTTCGGCGGCTCCGGCGCGATGCAGATGCCGGTGCCGATGATGAACGTCATCAACGGCGGCGCGCATGCCGACAACAACCTGGACATCCAGGAATTCATGATCATCCCGGTCGGCGCACCGAGCTTCAAGGAAGCGATCCGCTACGGCGCGGAAGTGTTCCACACGCTGAAGAAGATCCTGCACGAAAAAGGCCTGACTACCTCGGTGGGCGACGAAGGCGGTTTCGCGCCGTCGGTGGCCAACCATGAAGAAGCGATCAAGCTGATCATGCAGGCGATCGAGCAGGCCGGCTACGAGCCGGGCACCCAGATCGCGCTCGGCCTCGATTGCGCCGCGAGCGAATTCTACAAGGACGGCAAGTACGTGCTGTCGGGCGAAGGCATGTCGCTGTCGGCGACCGACTTCACCAACATGCTGTCGACATGGTGCGACAAGTACCCGATCATCTCGATCGAAGACGCGATGGCCGAAGGCGACTGGGAAGGCTGGGCGATCCTGACCGCCGCGCTGGGCAAGAAGGTGCAGCTGGTCGGCGACGACCTGTTCGTCACCAACACCAAGATCCTGAAAGAAGGCATCCAGAAGGGCATCGCCAACTCGATCCTGATCNNTGTCGCGTTCGGACCGCATGGCCAAGTACAATCAGCTGCTGCGCATCGAAGAGGACCTGGGCGACATCGCCAGCTACCCGGGCCGCGACGCGTTTTATAATCTGAAGTAACACTGTGAACAACCGGTCAGCGCTGCTGGCCGGTTTCAAAAATGCGCCTGATAACGCTCGCCCTTGCAGCCCTGCTGCTGCTGATCCAGTATCCCTTATGGTTGGGGAAGGGCGGCTGGCTGCGCGTGTCCGACCTGGAAACGCAGGTCGCCGCGAGCCACAAGAAAACCGACGAACTGAAGGCGCGCAACGCCAAGCTCGACTCCGAAGTGCGCGACCTGAAGGACGGCACCGGCGCGGTCGAAGAGCGGGCTCGCTACGAGCTCGGCATGATCAAGCAGAACGAGATCTTCGTTCAGGTTCTCGACGAGAACGGCAAGCCGACCGAGTCGAAGACGCCGCTGCCGGCGCCGCCCCCTCCGGCGGCACAGAAGCCTGCAGGCCACTAGGCCCCAGCGCTAAAGCCTCCACCCTGTACGAGTCGTTCCCGCGAAGATTCCAGTTTCAGCCAAACCGCCCATCAACCAGGAACCTTCGATATAACGGCAGGTTCTAAAGAATCGCCGCAACGTTAAGGTTCACGGAGAGGCGGGAACCCATACTGAGCACGCATCATTCGATAGCGTAGATACATGCGACCATGACCCGGCCGTCGCCCAAGGGGCTTTCCTGGCGCACCTTCAGCTGCGTCCCCTTCGCAAACCAGAACGTCCGCCATTGTAATTGAGTGCGCCCCGGGCTGCCGTGGAGCAAGCTGATGCTATCGTTCTTGCTGTCTTGTTAGTAACTTTTTATGCCCGGCCAATGGTGAATTAGGATTATTCTTACGTTGCGATATTGAACACCCAGCGGGCCCAGTTGAAGCCCGTCTCCAGGTGTTTGTTACCGGAGCACTCGTCATCCGGCGCGAATTCACAGGCTCTCCAGTTGTCGAGCATCAGAGAGGGCACGGCGAGATAGAAGACGGCCTCGAAGGCCGTCCGTTCGCAGTATCCAGCCCAAGACTGAGGAGTTCCAACAATGCCTACCAAGAACAAGGCCCCGACCATTCGCGCCGGGCACCAGCAATTCGTCCTGAACGCCAGGCCGGACACGATCGATTTCCGCGACCGCATGTATGTGCCGACGCTGGTGAACGTGCCGAGCGTGCGGACCCTGGACGACTATCGAAAAGCGGAAGTGGAAATCCGCAACCAGGGCCAGGAAGGCGCGTGCACCGGTTTCGCCCTGGCCGTGGTCGCCGACTACCTGCTGCACACGCGCCGGCCGCGCAGGGGATCGGACAAGGTGAGCGCACACATGCTGTATGCAATGGCGCGCCGCTACGACGAGTGGCCCGGCGAAGGTTACGACGGATCGAGCGCGCGCGGGGCGATGAAGGGCTGGTTCCAGCACGGGGTGTGCAACGAATCGCTTTGGAAGTCGAGCGGCGACACCTCGGTTTCCGCGCAGGAGCGCAGCGCGGACGCGGTCGCCCGTCCGCTGGGCGCCTACTACCGGGTCGATCACGGCGACCTGGTCGCCATGCACGCCGCCATCGCCGAGGTGGGAGTGCTGTACGCAACGGCGCAGGTGCATGACGGCTGGAGCGATGTCCGCGATGACGGCGTGATCAAGCTGCAAGACACGATCATCGGTGCGCATGCGTTTGCCATCGTCGGCTACGACAGCGACGGCTTCTGGCTGCAGAATTCCTGGGGCGAGGAATGGGGCGACCGCGGCTTCGGCAAGATCAGTTATACGGACTGGCTGCGCAACGGGACCGACGTGTGGGTTGGCCGGCTCGGCGTCCCGCTCAATATCGATCGCGCCGCGGCAGGTTCCGCGCTGCTGCCGGCCAGCCGTGCGGGCGCCATGGACGAGATCGACGCACATGAACTGCGGCCGCATGTGATCAGCCTTGGCGACGATGGCCAATTCGACCAGCGCGGCCGGTTCGGCAACAGCCTGGCGGACATTGCGCATATCCTCAACGAGGACTTCTACCGCATCACCGCCGACTGGCCGACGCGCCGCCTGATGCTGTACGCGCATGGCGGCTTGCACAGCGAAGCGGACGCGGTCGAGCACATCAAGCATTTCCGTGAAGTTTTCCTGGCGCAGCAGATCTATCCCTTGTCGATCATCTGGCACACCGACCTGAACAGCACCTTGTGCAACCTGATGAAAGACAGCCTGGAGCACCGGCGTCCGCAAGGATTCCTCGGCGGAACCAAGGACTTCATGCTGGACCGGATCGACGACACCATTGAGCCGCTGGCCCGGGATATTGGCGTCAAGACGCTGTGGGAGGACATGAAGCAGAACGCGCGCATGGCCAGCACCACCGCCGACGGCGGGCTGCAGCAGATTATCGATCTGCTGCCCCCAAACGCCGAGCTTCACCTGGTGGGGCACAGCGCCGGCAGCATCCTGCACGCCCACCTGGCCGATGCCCTGGCCAAGAAACAGCGTCATGTCGACAGCTGCATCCTGTGGGCGCCGGCGTGCACCATGGCGCTGTTCAATTCCAGCTACTTGCCGCTGGTGACGGAAGGAAAAATTGGCCGCTTCAGCCTGTTCACCCTTAGCGACAAGGCGGAGCAGGACGACAATTGCGTCGACGTCTATCACAAGTCGTTGCTGTACCTGGTGTCGAACGCGCTTGAGCGCACGCCGCACATTCCGTTCCGGCAGGAAGGAGAGCCGCTGCTCGGCCTGGAGAAATGCGCGGCGGAGCTGAAGAAGACGCTTCCGCCAGGCGCGCTGGAGTGGGTCATCGCGCCGAATCGGCAAAGCGGCCGGGACGGCTCGCAAGCCAAGCACCATGGCGATTTCGACGACGACCCGGCGACCATCACGGCGACCCTGGCGCGCATTCTTGGGGCGGCGCCGACGAAGTCTCCCGCGCAACTGGCGCCACCGCTTCCCGAGCGCTGTCTCAAGGAGCGGCGCCAGGCATTGAAACGCCAGATGAACTGGTGACCGGGAAGACTCTGGATTTTTCCCCGCGGTTGGCGATGCGGGCGGCACGTACCTGACACCGGCGACGTGCCGCCTCGTTTGGAAGGCGGCTTTCGGTCGCCTTGGATCGTCTTGCCGATAAGCCTATAGCCCATCATGAGAAAAAGCCCCAGGCATGCTTGGGGGCCCTTTCATTTATAGAGCTCTACCTTACTTAGAAGCGGTCGGTTGCGCTGACGTAGGCAGTGCGAGGCCGAACTTGAAACCGAACGCTGTAGCTTTTAAACTACAGTAACCAACGTGGCCGAACTTCTTCGCCTTTCCGTGCAGGCCGAACCGATATCCGGCCCCAACATGAACACGAAGTTCGCTAACGCCTCCTCCGACAGCCGCCACGTCACCAAGATCGCCCGCCTCAACCTGCCGCAATCGTACACGGATCCGCGCTTGAGCGACCTTGTCACGCAAACTCTCAAGCCACTCCGTGAACGGCTCGCTGCCATCATCGCTCGGATAACGTAAATTGAAAGGCGTCGTTTCGCACCATGAGCGCGAAATCGCAGAGCTGGGCTCGGACCGCGAATTGGCTGCCGAATATTTGAAAGCGGCGATGGAGTCGCTTGATAATCCAGATGACCGGGCCGGCGGCCTGCTTGCACTGCGCACCGTGGCTGAGGCTTATGGCGGGCTGGGCGCTGTGGCTGCCGAGGCGGGCATCAGCCGGGAGTCCCTTTATTTGACGACCTTTGGGCGATACAGGCCTATCTAACGAAAAAACAACGAGCGCTGGAATCCAAATACGACTATCGCTACTCTCAACTTGAGTTTGTGTTTGCTGTTCTGTTGCGAGACAAGCGTGTAACCGAGGCTGAGCTGGCGGGGCTGTCGGAAGAAAAACTTTCCGTAATTCGCCGAATGCTCCCCACTGGGCAGATGCCGGATTCTACCCACGACTAGCTTTCAATACCTGCGCGCTTCGGCATAGCACAGTTGTGCTAAATTGGAGCATATCAACGGAGCTCACCATGTCAACAACGACGATCCGCTTGCCTGAGGACCTGAAGGCGCGCATTGCCAGCGCGGCAGAGCGCGCAGGCAAGACGACACACAGTTTCATACTTGAAGCCATCGCGGAAAAGGCGGAGCAGGAAGAACTGCGCGCAGGGTTTGATGCGGAGGCCGATGCGCGGTTCGCAAAAATCGTTTCATCGGGAAAAACGATACCGTGGTCTGATATGCGGCGATACCTCGAAGACCGCGTGGCGGGCAACCGACAAAGGCCGGACTAGCTGTAGTACTGCACATTGAAAACATTTCGCTATGCGCGTTAGCGTACTGACTCATCCGAGCTATTCCCATATTCTCCACAGTAATCGTAGCTCGCCGGCAGGACTTACATCCCTGGATGAAGCGGTTCAGAAAACGATCAGGACTGGACGGCTACCCACAATATCGTGTGTAGTTTTCGTCAGCAAAAAACAGGGAGATCATCATGAACTATTTGACACGGATTGTTCCGGTATTGGCAGCACTCGCATTGGGTGGTTGTATTTCACTTCCGGCAGGTCCGGCAGGTCCTCAAGGTGCAACCGGTGACACCGGCGCAACCGGTTATACGGGAGCATCCGGGAACACTGGCGCAACCGGGCGTACCGGCGCAACGGGTTACACCGGCGCCAGTGGCGGCACCGGCCCAACGGGCGATACTGGTGCGCCTGGATACACAGGGGCCACCGGCGCCACTGGTGCGACTGGAGATACCGGCGCAACCGGCAACACTGGCGCCAAGGGAAATACCGGCGTCAAGGGAACGGCAGGTGACACCGTGATCGTTGTGCCGACGCGTTAAGCACAATCACGGCCAGGTACTTCCCTGGCGTCGGAGTCGCGGCGTTGCCTATGTCGACCACCCCCGGTCAACGGGTACGGCGCGCTACTTCGATGGCGCGACGGCGATTGTTCCCAGCACCATCTTGACCGCATCAGGAATCGGCACAGATCGATTCGTACGGCGGTCGACGTACACGTGCACGAAATGACCAATAGCGGCGGGCGCCGCCTCGTCATTGCAATACAGTGCGATCTGGTAGCGCACGCTCGAATTGCCCAGCTTCGCTACTCGCACGCCTGCGTGCACCAGATCCGGGAACGAGATCGAACTGAAGTAGGAACAGCCGCTGTCGACCACGAAGCCGACGATCTCGCCCTGGTGAATATCGAGCACGCCGCGCTCGATCAAAAACTGATTCACGGCCGTGTCGAAATAGCTGTAATACTGCACATTAGTGGGATGTCCAATTTGACACACTTAGGAAGCGCTGATCTATTCGCCTGAAGGCATCTCGTCGCCCTGCACGCCGAGACAATAGCAACTCGTTCATCACCGCCGCGTCGCTCATGCGGAAGAGTTTTTCCGACCTCGAATACGCCGCCAAGAAGCAGTTGACGAGGCGCGACTCGCGTTTTTTACGCATGGTTGATGGCGTGGGAGCGGATCAGCGTCTACGACAACGGATGGTGCGAGTGGCACGCGGACTCGGGCAATCCGGTCATGCGCCGGAGCGCCTTGTGCTCCGCCGCCTGATGCGCTTACGTCCGGCACTCTTTCAAATCGAGGTGATAGACCATCGCCCCACCTTTGGCGGCATCGGTGGTGTCCAGCGACGCCATGGCCTCGCCGGCCCCTCGGTCGCCGACCAAGTTGAGTGTAATGCCGACGTTTAGTATGGCGGCGTCTCCGCACCCGACGCGTTTCATCTGTCCCGCACCGATGGTTTCAGTAAAGAAATAATCGCCTTCATGCGCACCTTTGATTTTGCGCTTGAAGACGCGACCATGCGGACTGTTGTGCGGTCCCAAAAAATATTTAACGTCGAGTTCAGTTTCCTGCTTTGGCGCCAGTTTCGCAAAGCCCCGGTAGTCGACCTTGTAGACACCGATGGACTGATTCGCGGGCAATTTGAGTGGCGCCGAAATCCGGCACACCTTTCTCTGCACTGCGACGCTTGAAGTCGGGCGGCTTTCTACGGTGAACTTGTCAAACAAGATGCTCAAGGTCGTGCCATCGGGAGCCAAGACGAGCGAGTAGCTCCCCTCAGGGCATCCATTAGCTTCCTCGGCGCATGCTGGCAGGCCGATAAACGCCGCGCATGCGAGCACACTTTTCATAAGCAGTTTCATGGGGCTACCCTAGGCAAATAGAAATTGAACGCGCTGAAAGCCAGCGCGCCCCGACCTGCAATCCGCTTAGCTGCCGCATTTCTTCCATTGCAGCTGGTAAATGATTCCCGCATTAACGTCTTCGGAGTCGATCGAAGAGACCGCTTCCTTGTTGCCCACCGTTTTCACGCGCATGCTCGAGTTGGTGCGCAAGTTGACATCAGCGCCACAACCGGACCAAACAACCGACTCGGCGGTGAGGTCGTTGTTGATCAAGTAGTCCTCGTCGAGGACGCCGCGGAATATGCGCTGAAACGCCGGTCCTCTGGTCCCCGCGAAAAAGTATTCGACGTTGAACTGCGAGGTCGCCGATGTCGGCAGATGATTGAAGCCGCGGTAATCGATTTTAAGGACCGATACGCTCATTCCCTGCGGCACGTGCACCGGGATGGCGATGTTGCAGCTCTTGCGGTCAAAGCTTTTTCCAGTCGTGCCACCGACAGAGATTTGGTATTGGTCGAATAACAAACTCAAGGATTTTGCGTCTGGACTCAAAGTGGCCGACACGGTGCCTTCCGGGCAGCCTGTGCCGCCGTATCCCGGCTTGCCGAGAGAAATGTCATCGGCGGCGAAAACCGGTGCGCTAAGAATGATTGTGGAAAGTAAAAGGGCATATGATTTCATTTTGAATCTCCTGATTGATTTTCTTGGCTAACGGAACGAGCTTATGATTAACAGCTAGCGCCGTCTCTGTGCTGGGAAACATAACCGGCATTTCTCGGCGGATGTAAAACGTTCCGATGACGATGTCACTGTCGGCCGGATGGCGTATCAGCAGACTATCCGTCCAAGACCCGAGTGGGTGTATGGAAGCGGTTTCATCTGTAAGCGGAGGTAACGAAGAGTTGGGATGAACCACACCTGCAACGGCGCCTCTCAAGCACGATGCCTGGCAGGCGCTTAACTGGAGTCGTCGGATTTTGCGGTGCGCGAGTCGCTCCGGTCAACGTAGAGATGCACGAAGGGACTGGCAGCATCAGTCCGTTCGTCGGTGTTGCAGAAAATTGCCAATTCATAGCGAACGCCAGAATTGCTGAACTTGGCCACGCGCATGCCGACCTGCACGATGTCGGGAAACGTGATCGAGCTGAAGTAGGAACAGCCAGTGTCCACGACATACCCGACAATCTGGTCGGCATGGATATTCAGCACGCGCCGGTCGATCAGAAAACGGTTTACGGCGGTGTCAAAAAACTATGGTAATTGACGTTGTTGACGTATCCGTAGCGGTCGTTATCCATTCAGCGCGTGGGAATCTCGAGGAAGTGCGGGAACCCGGAGCGGGGCGCGTCGCGCATGCTCAGTGCTTCACTTCGCTGGCCGGGATCAAGGTCTCGACCGGCGTGTCGCTGGCGAACAGCTGGGCGCAATCGACCTTGTCGAACTCGTAGTGCTTGCCGCAGAAGTCGCAGTTGATGCCGAGCTTGCCGAGCTCGGACAATGCGTCCTCGACTTCAGCCTTGCCCAGCATCTTCAGCATGTTGCCCACCTTCTCGCGCGTGCAGCCGCAGTGGAATTGCGGATGTGCCGGCTCGAACACGCGCACCTTCTCTTCCCAGAACAGGCGGTTCATCAGGGTCTGGATATCGGTCGACAGCAGCTCTTCCTTCTTCAGCGTCGAGGCCAGCATGACGGCGCGGTTCCAGGTTTCGAGGTCGTCCGCTTCGCTGGCCTGCTTGACCTGGTCGTCCTTGCCGCTGTGGCGCGGCAGCTTTTGCAACAGCAGGCCGCGCGCAACGGTGTCATTCGCGGCCAGCCACAGCCGGGTGTCGAGCTGCTCGGAGCGCAGCATGTAGTTTTCGATGACGGTCGCCATGTCGTCGCCGTCCAGCGGCACGATGCCCTGGTAGGGCTGCTGGCCCGGCATCTTGTCGATCGGGTCGAGCGTGATCACGAAGCGGCCCTTGCCGTGCGCGTTGAGCAGGCTGGTCAGGTTGGCGTCGTCGGGCACGACCGCGTCTTCAGCCAGCTTGGCGGTGGCGCGCAGGCGCAGGTCGGAGTCGCACTCGACCACCAGCAGGCGCACCGGGCCGTCGCCGTGGATCTGCATGATGANNGTTCTTGACCGCCGGCGGGTAGTTGTGGCGCGACTGGATCTCGCGCCAGGTGTCGGAAATTTCGACGAATTCGCCGCGCACCGCGGCATTTTCAAAGATGAATTTCTGGAGAATGTCCTTGCCGGTATCTGAGCTCATGTCTTATCCAATTCTTTTCAGTTCCGCCTGGTACAGCTTGCCGCGCTTGACGTAGCCATCGGCGATCTCGCGCAGCCGGGCGATGTCCTGCTCCGCCAGCGTGCGCACCGCCTTGGCGGGGCTGCCGAGGATTAATGTGTTGTCCGGGAATTCCTTGCGTTCCGTGACCAGCGCGCCGGCGCCGACCAGGCAACCCTTGCCGATCTTGGCGCCGTTCATGATCACCGCCTGAATGCCGATCAGCGCGCCGTCGCCGACGGTGCAGCCGTGCAGCATGGCCTGGTGGCCGATCGACACGCCGGTGCCGAGCGTGAGCGGGTAGCCCATGTCGGTATGCATCACGGTGCCTTCCTGCACGTTGCTGTCGTCGCCGATGGTGATACGCTCGTTGTCGCCGCGGATCGTCACGCCGTACCACACGGTGGCGTTGGCGCCGAGGGTGACCTTGCCGATCAGGTTGGCGGACTCAGCCACCCAGGCCGATGGGTCGATCTGGGGCGCGTCTGCACCGAGTTGATAGATAGCCATAGTGTGTGCGGAAGGGGTTGTTGGAATGGCGCTATTTTACGCCGTCGGACCGCTTGCC